>Ga0163153_10001778_pt1 | contig 33330 bp, 30 predicted proteins | sample OliLakLV19MP6IB1_FD_148629 | JGI IMG/M metagenome (GOLD analysis project Ga0163153, IMG submission 148629) | Freshwater microbial mat bacterial communities from Lake Vanda, McMurdo Dry Valleys, Antarctica - Oligotrophic Lake LV.19.MP6.IB-1 | ecosystem: Environmental > Aquatic > Freshwater >... | reverse complement strand
GTCGAGCGCAAGCTGTCATTCCCGCCAAGCGAAACCGCCTCGTCCACATCCCGCACGATAAGGTTGTCTACCGATGGCGTCATCTGATCGAAAACTACTTCAGCAAAATCAAGGAGTTCAGAGGCGTGAACACGCGATACGACAAGACAGATTCAAGCTATGCAGCAACCTGGAACATCGCCGCCACCATCATCGCTTTGCGGTAATTGTCCACAGAGCCTAGAGCAACCTGCGTCCGCTATGACGCAGACAAGTTGCTCTACACTTTTGAGGTAGAGCATCTTTCTTCGGTCAAACTGATCGGATTGACCGAAGGATGCTCTACGCCGAGGGCGCCGTAAGCCTGAACACCGCCCCGGCCCCGTCCGAGCGCGTCATCTCCAGTTCGCCCTTCATGCCCCGCGCCAGCTCGCGCGCAATGGCGAGGCCAAGGCCGGCGCCGTCACGCGTGCTTGATCCGGAAAAGGGCTGGAACAGTGCGCCGATCATCGCGGGCGGAATGCCCGGTCCGTTGTCGGCGATTTCGACGACCAGTTGCGCGCCGTCCTGGAAGGCCTGCGCCGAGATCCGGCCAGGCGCGACGCCGTTCTTGTTGTCCGTGACCGCCCGGGCGGAGTTGCGCACCAGGTTGGCGATGATGCGGTGGATGTGGTCGGGGTCGGCCATGGCCATCAGTCGCTCAGGCGCCTCCAGCGTCCACGCGATGTCTGGCCGTCCGGCAAGCCCTTCGAGCGCCGCCTCCTCGATGGCGGGAATGATGTTGATGGGCTGGAGATTCGGGCCCGGCGGATCGGCCCGTCCATAGCGCAGCGTGGCTTCCGCCAGCCCGATCGCCCGCTCGATGGCGCGTTCGAGGCGCGGCACGGCCCGGCGGACGCGGGGGTCTTCGGACGCGGCCAGGCTTTCGGAGACGATCTGCGCCGCCGCGAGCGAGTTCCGCAGGTCGTGGTTGATCTTGGCGACGGCCTCGCCGAGATCGGCCAGTCTCTTGCGCTGCCTGAAGGATGCGGACACCTGGCGCTGCATGTCCTCCAGCGCGACATGCGCGCGGCGCATTTCATCGCTGCGGCCCGGCGTGAACTTGACGTCCGGGCCCTCCGGCGCCTCGGCGAAGCGGATGAGGGACCGGGTCAGGCCCTGCATCGGCTGAACGACGAGCCGGTAGATCGCAAGATAGATCAGCCCGCCGACGATCGCCGAAATGATCAGGGACACCAGCAGCAGCGTGCGCGAAAACGCGACGAGGTCGCCACGCAGGGCCGATTCCGGCACGATCACCTCCATCTGCATGTCGTCCGTCATCGAGGGCGTCACCAGAATCTGCAGGAAGCGGCCTTTCGGGGCGAAGATGTGCGAGAAAGGCGAGGTCATCGAAGGCGGAGCGTCGGCGTTGCGCAGGTCGATCTGCACCAGCGGCCCGGCGATATCGACGGACGGCGCGAGGATGAGTTCGCGGAAATCCTCACCCTCGACAGCCACCGAGATGACCTGCGCCTGCGCCAGCAATTCGCGCGACAGGCCCTCGCTGACCCGGCCGTCAGGGGCCGCCTCGACCGCCAGGGCGGCGATTTGCGCGGCCTGCGTCCGCTCGAGCAGCCAGCCATTGCGAAAGTTCGCCGCCAGAAGCGGATAGACCATCAGGACTGCGAACAGGACGAAACCCACGGTCAGCGAAAGCAGCCGCCCCCTCAGTCCCGTGAAGAACGAAGATTCCCGCGCGGCCGGACGCGTCTTGGCGATCGCCTCGCCCTCGATGGACCTCGCATCGCTCAGGTCTTCGCCCCCTTGGAGCCTGTCGCGTCTCGCGCGCGGTCCCTGGCCGTGGATCAACCCGCCTCGAACCGGAATCGATTGAAGGCCAATGAGTTGATCCATTTCATGGTTGCATGGCAACCTGTGTGCGTTCGATTGGACGCAGGTGGCCTTAGCAGACAGATAAGGTCGATCTGAATCGTTCGATCGTTGAATTCAGTCCCGATGTTGAACTGCCTGGATGTGCTTATCCGTCGCGACGGCCGCTTCGCTCCGCCTAGTATCGGCCGGATTCCGGCGACGGACCAGATGCTTGTACGCTACGGGCGCCAGCGCAAGAACGCCCAGAGCCAACATGGCCGGCGCGAGATCGAGGGAGAGTTTCAGCAGATCCGGCTGCTCGCCCGCGTCGAGACTGGCCCCCAGCCCCTCGCCAATCGCTGCATAGGCCGTCACGGCCGGGATGAGCCCGAAGAAGGTCGAGACCGCGAACGCTCCCAGTTTCGCGCCCAACAGTCCCGGCGCGGCGTTGGCGATGGGATATGGCACAAAGAGAAAGCGCATCGCGAACATGTAGCTCAGCGCATCGGCCCGAAAGCCTTCCTCGACCCGCCCCAGCCACTTGCCGGCCCACTTCCGGAGGAGGCCGCCGAGGGAGGTCCTGGCGATCAGGAACAGCCCGATCGCTCCGGTGCTTCCGGCCAACAGCGCCGTTGAGGCGCCCGCCGCCAGGCCGAACACCAGCCCGCCCGCGAGGGTCCCCCAGAACAAAACCCCGGGCGCCATCGCGATCGTCCCTACCGCATAGATGACGAAATACGCGGCGAGCATCGCTGCGGGATAGGCCTCCGCCATCTCCATGAGCCGCCCGCGCTGTTCCCGCATTGCGGCGAAGGACAGATACTCGAAGAGGCCAAGCGCCCAGGCCAGCAGAAGACAGGCTGGCACAATGGCGATCAGGGCCGGCGCGAGGCGCACCCAGACGGGCCGCGCGGGCCGGCTCGCCATCCCGTCATCGGGCGGACGGGTCGGCGGCGCAGCGCTGTCTTCAGGCATCCTGGAATCGGGCACGCTCCATGATAGGATGGGCTCGACGACCGCGCCATGCGGCCTGCCAGCCGCCTCCCCTTTCGGGTTGACTTGGCCGTGGCCGCAGGGTAGTTCCCGCCCCTTCCTGAAGGATCAAGGGGCGTGAGCCGTGTCCACAAAGCGGACTTTCCAGCCGAGCAATCTGAAGCGCAAGCGCCGGCACGGCTTCCGGGCGCGCATGTCCACCAAGAACGGCCAGCGGATTCTGGCGCGTCGCCGGGCCAAGGGCCGCAAGCGCCTCAGCGCCTGATCGAGGGCGCATCCGACACCGTTTCCGGTCGCAATGATCAGCCGCTCGCCATCGAGCGGCTGAAACTTCGCCGGGAGTTCCTTTTCGTCGCCGAGGGTCTCGCCGAGCGCAAGCGCAGCCTCGTCGTCCAGGCCCGCCGCCGGACCGAAGTCCGCAAGGCCGCCGGCGCAGGCTTCACCGCGACACGCAAGGTCGGCAATTCGGTCGTTCGCAACCGCGCCCGCCGGCGCCTGCGCGAGGCGGTTCGCGCGTCCCTGCCCCAGCTCGGACTTTCCGGCTGCGACTATGTCTTCATCGCGCGGCAGGAAACCGGAGACTGCCCGTGGCTTCGTTTGCTTGACGATATGGAAAGCGCGTTGCTAAGCCTCCGCCGCCGCATCGCCGCGGGCGGCGAGGACGCCGCGCGTCGGCGCCCGCCCCGCAAGACGGCGCGCCTTCCCGTCACGAGAGGCTGATCCGATGGAACAGAACGATCAGCGCAACCTGATGCTCGCGATCGGCCTCGCCTTCATCCTGTACATTGCCTACGACTTTTTCCTCCTCACGCCGCAAAGGCGCATCGCCGAGGAGGCGCAGGCGCGCGCGCGCGCCGAACAGGTCCAGGTCAATCCCTCGCCCGCCCGTCCCGTCGAACGCAGCCGCGACCAGATTGTCGTAGAGGAATCGACCGCCGCGCAGCGCGTCGCGCTCGAAGCGCCGGCGATCGACGGATCGATATCGCTCAAGGGCGCCCGCATCGACGATGTCTCGCTCAAGGGGTTCTACGACACGATCGAGGACAAGCTCGCCAATCGCAAGGACGGCGAAATCCAGCTCCTGTCCCCCGAGGGCACCGAGCGCGCCTTCTACGCCGTCATCAACTGGATCGGCGCGGCCGGCCTGCCGGACGAGAACTCCGTCTGGACCCAGACCAGCGCCGGGCCGCTTACCGACGCCAACCCGCTCCTTCTCACCTGGAGCGGACCCGCCGCCCGCATCGAGCGCAAGATCGAGATCGACGCGGACTACATGTTCACGGTCACCGACGCCGTCACCAACACCAGCGCCGCGCCGGTCACGCTCCAGCAGGTCGCCGCCATCCGGCAAAGGCTGCTGGCCGAGCATCTCAAGCCCGCGCCCCAGGCGCATGCGGGCGCGATCGGCATGTATGGCGAGGGCAAGAAGAACCAGACGATCAACTACAAGAATCTCGAGAAGGGCAAAGGCGTCGTGCAGGAGGCGACCCAGGGCTGGATCGCCCTCACCACGAAATACTGGATGGCTGCGGTCATTCCGCCCCAGGGTCAGCCGGTCACGATGCGGGCGTCGGTGGACAAGGGGAATGGCCGCACGACCTTCCAGGCGGGCTATGCCGGGTCCTCGAATAGCGTGGCGCCTGGCCAGACCATCGGGGCCTCGACCCGCATCTTCGCAGGCGCCAAGCGCGTCGCCGTGCTCGACAATTACCAGAAGGCCGGCGCCATTCCCTCCTTCACCGATTCGGTGGACTGGAGCTGGCTGTGGTTCATCACCAAGCCCTTCTTCTGGATGCTGCAAACCTTCCAGAACTGGTTTGGCTCATTCGGGCTCGCCATCCTCGCGACCACCGTCGTCGTCAAGCTCGCCTTCTTCCCGGTGCAGATGAAGGTCTACGAATCCATGTCCAAGCTGCGCAAGCTGCAGCCGGAAATGGAAGACATCCGCAAGCGCTTCGAGGCCGACAAGGCGCGGCAGCAGCAGGAGATCATGAAGATGTACCAGCGGGAAAAGGCCAACCCGCTCGCGGGCTGCCTGCCGCTGATCCCGCAGGCCTTCGTCTTCTACGCGCTCTATCACACGCTGATGGTGTCGCTGGAAATGCGCCACACGCCCTTCTATGGCTGGATCGAGGACATGTCCGCCCCCGATCCCACGACCGTCTTCAACCTGTTCGGCCTGTTGCCCTTCGACCCCTCGGGCTTTCCCCTGATCGGCTCCTTCCTGATGATCGGCGTGTGGCCTCTCCTCTATGGCCTGACGATGTGGGCGCTGCAGGGCATGTCGGCGCCGCCGACCGACCCGACCCAGAAAATGGTCATGCAGTTCCTGCCGCTGATTTTCCTGTTCCTGTTCGCGGGCTTCGCAGCCGGACTCGTGATCTACTGGGTGTGGTCGAACTTCATCACCATCCTTCAGCAATACTACATCATGCGCCGCAATGGGGTTGAGACCGAGTTCGACAAATTCCTGAAGAAGACGTTCGGAAAAAAAGCGGAGGCTTGAGAGCCCACCGCCGTCGCATTCAGGACGGACCGATGACCTCCCCGCCCCTTTTCACCGACGATCAGATCGAAGCCGGCCGGAAACTCTTCGCCGCGCCGGCGGTCTTCGTGAAAGGCGTGGTTGGCGTCCAACACCTGCCGCCCGGCGACCGGCCTGAAATCGCCTTCGCCGGCCGCTCCAATGTCGGCAAATCCAGTCTCATCAATGCGCTGCTGAGCCGCAAGCAACTTGCCCGCGCCTCAAACACGCCAGGCCGCACGCAGGAGATAAACTTCTTCGATCTCGCCGACGGGCGGCTCTTCCTGGTCGATCTGCCCGGCTATGGTTTCGCCTCGGCGCCCCGGAAATCCGTCGACGCCTGGACGCGCCTGACGCTCAGATACCTGCGCGGACGCGCCACGCTGAAGCGCGTCTTCCTGCTGATCGATGGGCGGCGGGGCGTCGGTGAAGTGGACCTCGGCATCATGGGCGCCCTCGACACCGCCGCCGTCGGTTATCAGATCGTTCTTACCAAGATCGACAAGCTGAAGGCGTCCGAGGCGAGCGAAATTCACCTCGGCGCCGTCGCGGCGCTGAAAAGACAACCCGCCGCCCATCCGCGCGTGATCGCCACCTCCAGTGAAAGGGGCGATGGCCTGCCGGATCTCCGCGCGGAAATCGAGGCGCTCCTCTAGCTCTCGGCCGCCTCTGGCCGAGATGACACCTACACATCACTGCTATAAGTTCCAGCGTCCACGATCAGCGATGAGGGACATCAGGGGGCGCGAACATGCCATTGAAATTGACTCTTCTCCTGGGCGCGGCGGCTATTGTCGCGCTTGCCGGCGCCGGCCATGCGCAGCGCTACGGTCACGCGCCAGCGGCGGGATCCGACCCCACGGGCTTTTCCCAGAGTCCGAATGACAGCAACGCCATCAGACTTCAGGAAGGCCGGGAGGCCATCGGCTCGAAGAATTTTCGCGGCGCGGTCTTCGCCTTGAGCGACGTGCTGCGGCACAATCCAACCCATCCGGAGGCCAATCTCCTGATGGGCGTCGCGAGGATGAGTCAGGACGAGTGGGCGGAGGCGCGGAAGCATCTCGAGGTCGCCGTGAAGAAGAGCCCGAAAGAGCCCGACCCCAAAAGCCGTCTTGCCGTCACCCTGATCAAGCTGGGAGACATCCCCGCCGCGATGAAACAGCGAGACGACCTCGTGAGGCTCGGCGAAGCCTGCAAATCCAGATGCCGGAACGCCGAGTGGATCGCCGCCGGTCTCGCCATGATCGACGCGACCTTGCCGCCCGCGCCTGCTCCCTGATCTGGCCCGTCCCCTGATCGCGCCCGTCTCCTGATTGCGCGTGCGTTTCCGCCGGCGCCGTCGAGCCCCAAAAATTCCAGCCTCGATGTCGCATCCGGCGATCCTCGCGCGTCCTACTGGACAGAGGCGCGCCAAGGCCCCACATGGCTCGCAGCGCGACCCAGAGAGAGCTCACGAGCATGCCGCCCGTCCTTTCCATCAAGGGTCTCAACAAGACCTACAAGTCGGGGCTGTCGGCCCTGAAGGATATCAATCTGGAGATCGAGAAGGGCGAGATTTTCGCGCTTCTCGGACCCAACGGCGCCGGCAAGACCACGCTGATCAACGCCGTCTGCGGCATCGTCACGCCGTCCAGCGGGGCGATCACGGCGGCCGGACACGACGTCATCAGGGACTATCGCGCGGCCCGTTCGCTGATCGGCCTCGTGCCCCAGGAAATGCACATCGACATTTTCGAGACGGTCTGGGACGTCACTTCCTATTCGCGCGGCCTCTTCGGCATGCCGCGCAATCCCGCCTTCATCGAACAGGTGCTGAAGGATCTGTCGCTGTGGGACAAGCGCAAGGAAAAGCTGATGGCTCTTTCCGGCGGGATGAAGCGGCGCGTCCTCATCGCCAAGGCCCTGGCCCACGAACCTGAAATCCTGTTCCTCGATGAGCCGACGGCCGGCGTCGATGTCGAGCTGCGCCGCGACATGTGGGCGCTTGTCCGGTCGATGCGCGATCGCGGCGTCACCATCATTCTCACCACCCACTACATCGAGGAAGCCGAGGAAATGGCCGACCGGGTCGGCGTCATCTCGAAGGGCGAGCTGATCCTTGTCGAGGACAAGGCGACCCTGATGAAGAAGCTCGGCAAGAAGGTGCTCACCTTCAACCTGGTGGAGCCTCTGGGCGCCCTGCCGGCGGGCCTGGCGGACTGGGACCTCGCGCTCAGGGACGACGGCGCCATCCTCGAATACACATTCGACACCCATGCCGAACGCACGGGCGTCGCCTCGCTGGTCCGGCGCATGGCCGAGATCGGCGTCTTGTTCAAGGATCTCGACACCAAATCCTCCTCGCTCGAAGACATCTTCGTCAGTCTCGTTCACGCCAACGCCTGAGGCATTTCATGGCCGACGCATCGACCGCCTCTGCGGGTCCGGTTTCAGACGCCCGCGCGCCTTACCGGGTCGCCGCCTTCAACACCAACGGCGTCTGGGCCATGTACCGCTTCCAGATGGTGCGCTTCTTTCGCACCCTGGGAGAGAGCCTGGCGACGCCCGTCATCACCACTGCGCTCTATTTCGTGGTGTTCGGCTCGGCGATCGGCTCGCGCATCGATGAGATCGGCGGCGTGCCCTATGGTTCGTTCATTGTGCCGGGTCTCATCATGCTGTCGCTGTTCACCAACTCGATCTTCAACGCCAGCTTCGGGATCTACTTTCCCAAATTCACCGGCACGATCTACGAGCTGCTCTCGGCCCCGGTATCCTACCTTGAGATCGTCATCGCGTTCGTCGGCGCGGCGGCCACCAAATCCGTCATCCTCGGGCTGGTGATCCTCGCCACCGCCTATGCCTTCGTGCCGGTCCAGATTCTCCATCCGCTGTGGATGGTGGGATTCCTGGTCCTGGTCTCCGTCGCCTTCAGCCTGCTCGGCTTCATCATCGGCATCTGGGCGCAGAGTTTCGAGCAGCTCAACTTCATCCCGATGCTGATCGTGACCCCGCTCACCTTTCTGGGCGGCGCGTTCTACACCATCGACATGCTGCCGGAGGCCTGGCGCGCCGTCGCCCTCGCCAATCCCGTCGTCTACCTGATCTCCGGGTTTCGCTGGGCGTTCTTCGGCATCCAGGACGTATCGGTCGCGCTCAGCCTCGGCGCGACGCTCGTCTTCCTGCTGGCCTGCCTGGGCGTGGTCGCCTGGATGTTCAGGACCGGCTACCGGCTGAAGAACTGAGCCAGCCGTCTCACCGCGATTGAGACGCCAGATCATAACTGTTATGAACAGATATGATCAGGAGCGAGCCATGATCCGCAAGACCATCTCCATGCCCGACGCGATGGGCGATTACATCGAAGACCGCGTCAAATCCGGCCAGTATGGCAATGACAGTGAATACATCCGCGATCTGGTTCGCCGGGATCAGGAGCGCGCCGAGGCAAACGAGAAGTTCCGGATTATGGTGGATGAGGCCAGCGCCAGCGGCGTCAGTGACCGGACCGTCGAAGAGATTTTTCAGGCCGCAGTTGAAAGGTACGAGAAGCGTCAGCGGCGCGCGTGACCCGGTACAAACTGAGCTTCACGGCTCAGGCCGATCTTGACGGCGCGTTTGACCCCGGACTTGACGCGTTCGGAATAGCTCAGGCTCGGCGCTACATGGCGGAAATTCTCAAAACCATCGAATTGCTGGCCACGTTTCCGCAGATGGCGCCAGAGAGGACGGAGGCCGTCGAACCTGTGCGCGTCCACCATCATCAGCGCCATTACATTGTCTACAGTGTAGGCGACGACCACATCGTCGTGCTGCGGATCATTCGCGACGAAACCGACATCGCGGCGCTCTTGAGAGGTTTGATCTGACCCCTTCATCCCCAGGGCGAAACCCGCTACACCCCCGCGGATGACAGGAACGCCTCCCTCCCCGACGGTCGACCTCCCCGCCGACGCGTTCGCAACCGCGCGCACGCTCTCGGAGGCGTTGCCCTACATCCAGCGCTATGACCGCCAGACCATCGTCATAAAGTATGGCGGTCACGCCATGGAGAACGAGGAGCTTGCGCTCCTCTTCGCCAAGGACGTCGTCCTGCTGAAACTGCTGGGGATCAACCCCATCGTCGTCCATGGCGGCGGCCCGCAGATCGGACGGATGCTGGAGAAGCTCGGCATCGTCTCGACCTTCGAGGACGGCCTGCGGGTCACCGACGCGGCCTCGATGGAGATCGTCGAGATGGTGCTCGCCGGCGGCATCAACAAGCAGATCGTGCGCGCCATCAACGCGGCGGGCGGCAAGGCGGTGGGACTTTCAGGCACCGACGCCAACCTCATCACGGCGGTCAAGGCGACCCGCACAAGGCGCGACCCCGATTCCAACATCGAACGCATCGTCGACCTTGGCTTCGTCGGCGAGCCCGACCGCATCGATCCCTCGGTGCTGGAGGCGTTGGCTGCCCAGGCCGACGATGATTTCATCCCGGTCGTCGCCCCGGTCGGCGTCGGCGCGGACGGAAAAAGCTTCAACATCAACGCCGATACGGCCGCCGGAGCGGTGGCGTCCGCCCTGAAGGCCAAGCGTCTTCTGCTCCTGACGGATGTCGTCGGCGTCCTCGACCGCTCCGGCCAGCTCATCAAGCAGCTGACGTGCGAGGAGGCTGCGGGCCTCATCGCCGACGGTACGGCGCAGGGCGGCATGATACCCAAGCTTGAAACCGCGATGCAGGCAGTGGAAAAGGGGGTCGAAGCCGCCGTCATCCTGGATGGCCGCAAGCCGCACGCCCTTCTGATGGAGTTGTTCACCGAGCATGGCGCGGGAACGCTGGTACGTTAGGATTCTGTTGCGGCTGGCGCCTGTGCTGGCGCTCGCGTGCGTGTGGGCCGCCCCCGCCAGCGCCCAGACCGGCTGGGAGCTCTGCAACCAGACCAGCTTCATTCTCGAAGCGGCGACCGGTCGCCCCGAAGGACGCGGCGTGATTGTCGAGGGATGGACGCGGTTGCGCCCCGGCGAATGTCGCGTGACCCTGCCCTCGCCCCTGAAGCCGGGGGTCAATTTCGTTTTCGCCCGTTCGTCGAAGGCCCACCGGGGCGGTCAGCGCGTCTGGAATGGCGAGGTCCCGCTCTGCGTCGATCCGACGGGCTCGTTCGCCGTCGAAAGCCCCTCCTCCTGCGCCGCGATGGGTCTGGAATCCCGGGCGTTCCAGGCCGTCAAGATCGACAAGCGAAGCGGCTGGACGACGAATTTCAAGGAAACCGAGCCCTACAACAAGCCCGGACAGTCGGCGAGGGGCGCCGGCCTCCAGCGCCTGCTTGATGATGCCGGCATCGACTCCGACGTGGTGGACGGCTTTCTCGGGCGCAAGTCGCGCACCGCCATCGGCAGCTTTCTTGCCGACCGCAAACTCAATGTCAGCATGGCCGACGCCGAGGTCATCGACATTCTCGAAGACGTCGCCCGCAACCGCTCGCTCGAAGTCGGCATGATGCTCTGCAACCGCACCGACAATCGCATGTGGGCCGCGATCGCGCGCCGCAGGCCGGACGGATGGGAATCGCGCGGCTGGTGGACGCTCGACGCGGGTCTTTGCGCCCGCACTGTGGACGAAAGCCTGATCGCCACGCCCCATTATGTGTTTGCCGAAATGGATTCGCCCCAGGGCGCCCGACAGCTCGCGGGGGCCGACACGCCATTCTGCACATCGCGGTCGAAATTCGCGATTCTCGGTCGCGACCGCTGCGAGGAGCGTCGATTTCGGGAGGCCGGCTTCATCGAGACCGTGAGCCCGGAAGACGGCAAGCTCGTCTACGAGTTCTTCGAGCGTGATTTCGGCCCGACCAAGCCCTCCGTTCGTTGAGTGAGCCGCCACGCGCCTCGCCGAATCCGGTTGGCTCACCCGCGCGGAAGGGGTAACTGGCGCCTCATGCATAGCTTCGGAGCTCTCCCCGCGTGACCGATCCCGCCTCCCTCGCCCCCGTCATCGACGCCGCCTGGGAGGATCGCGCCGCCATCGGCGCCGAAACGCACGGCCCGCTCCGCGAAGCCGTCGAGAGCGCGCTCGCAGCGCTCGATTGCGGCCGCCTGCGCGTCGCCGCGCCCGGCGTCGCTGCGGACGGCAGGAAAACCTGGACAGTCCATGAGTGGCTGAAGAAGGCCGTGCTGCTCTCCTTCCGCCTCAACGCCAACACGCTGGTGCCGGGCGGTCCGGGTCCGGGCGCATGGTGGGACAAGGTGCCGTCCAAATTCGACGGCTGGGGGCCCGACGATTTCATCGCCGGAAAATTCCGCGCCGTCCCTGGCGCCATCGTCCGCCGCGGGGCCTATATCGCGCCGGACGCCGTTCTGATGCCCTCCTTCGTCAATATCGGCGCCCATGTCGGCGAGGGCACGATGGTCGATACCTGGACCACGGTCGGCTCGTGCGCGCAGATCGGCGCGCGCTGCCACCTCTCGGGCGGCGTTGGAATCGGCGGCGTGCTTGAACCCCTGCAAGCCAGCCCCGTCATCATCGAGGACAATTGCTTTGTCGGCGCCCGCTCCGAAGTCGCCGAGGGCGTCATCGTGCGTGAAGGCTCGGTCATCGGCATGGGCGTCTATCTCGGCGCATCGACGCCGATCATCAACCGGGCGACCGGCGAGACGCTTTACGGCGAGATTCCGGCCTACTCCGTGGTGGTCGCGGGCGCCCGTCCGGGCAAGCCGCTTCCCGGCTCGAACGAGCCCGGCCCTTCGCTCTATTGCGCCGTGATCGTAAAGCAGGTCGACGCCCGCACGCGGTCCAAGACCAGCGTCAACGAGCTGCTGAGGACCTAGAATGCCTGACACGCAAAACGACGGCTCGGCCGGTTACTCCGGCAAGCCGCTTATCGCCAGGCTTGGCTGGAAGCCCGGATCCGCGTCGATCGCCATCGCGCCGCCCGACACCTACGCCGCGCTGATTGACTCCGCTCCCATCGCGACGGCGGCCGAGGCGCCGCCCTCCGGCAGCTTCGCCTTCATCCATCTCTTCGTGCACGACGCGGCAGAACTCGACACCGCCCTGCCGCTCCTCGAACCGAGGCTCGCGGATGGCGGCGTGCTCTGGGTATCCTGGCCAAAGAAAACTTCGGGCCTCTTCAAGGACCTGACCGAGGACGGCATACGCGCCGTCGCCCTCCCGATGGGTCTGGTGGACGTCAAGGTCTGCGCGGTGGACGAGGACTGGTCGGGCCTCAAGCTGATGCGCCGCAAGGCAGGCTAGCTCTGGGGCCACCGGCCCACCTCACCCTGAGCCCCGTCGAAGGGGCCTCCACCGGCGAAGCCGGGGGAGGTGGATGTCTGCGTCTTAGCAGACAGACGGAGGGTGCGTCTTGGATGGGGTCAGCCACATCTGCATGGGGGAAGCTACAAGGCCCTGCTCAGGCGAGCTTTGCCCCGCTGTATCGTTGCCCTCATGGTGAGCAGGCCGCGACAGCGGCCGTCCGTCGAACCACGGGGGCGAAGCGGCCCCTGGCCTCAAACGCACGTCAGCTTCGCGGCCTCTTCCGGCGGCGCGCAGCTGCGGCTCGGCGGCGCGAGCGAGGATTTCAGGCTGACATCCGCCCGGCGCTGGTTGGCGCAGTTTACATTGTCCTCGATGTCGGGGAGTTCGCCAAAGCCGCTCACGTCAGCCACCTTCAATCCCCGGGCGCGCAGCAAGTCCGCCAGGCGGCTCGCGCGCTGTTCGCTGAGATAGGCGTTGAACACCTCCGGCCCGCGACGGTCGGCATAGCCGGAGACCACGATCTCCTCCTGGCCCGCACAGGCCTTCAGCTCGGCGATCTGCGCATCCAGCTGCGCCAGCTTTTCCGCCGGCAGGTCGAAGCTGGCTGTACAAAAATAGGCCTTCACCAGCAGCCCTGGACGGCACGATGTGGCGGCCGGCGCGGAACGCGCCGGTTCGGGCGCAAGGGCTGCCGCCGCAATTGTCACGGGCGGCGCCTCGACTGGCACGGGAAGCGCCGAGGTCGGACGCAGATCGACCGGTCCGGGCCCAAACGGATCGACAAGAGGCGCCGGCGTCGGCGCCGGTGCGCTCGCCACCCTCTGGGGCTGCACGATGGGATCGCCTTCGTCCGGCGCCGCCCGCCCGTTCCAGAACATCCAGGCGCCGAACAGGAGCAGCAAGAGCGCCAGCAAGGCCCCGACGATATCGTCCTGGTCGAATGTCCGCTCGCCGGGCGGCCTGCCGCTCCTGGCGCCGCTGCCGTCGCCGCCGCCGCCGCCGTTACCGCCGCCCTTGCCGCCGCCGCCGTTACCGCCGCCCTTGCCGCCACGAGCGTTGGTTATCCAGTAGGCCTCCGGCAAGGCGGATTTCGCCGGCGCCCCCCCGCGCGCCGTGCGCCCTGTGTCCTTCGATGCGCCGGGCGGCGGATTGCTCGGGGCCGCCGGCATCGGTCTTTCCGCCGCCTTTATTGCCTCCGGAACGACTGCAGGTTGCGGCCGGACCGTCCTGATCGCCGTCGGTGTCCTGCCGGTCATTCCCCGAGCCGCTGCGGCGCTACCGGTCCTGCGGGCCGAGCGCTCAGCCCGCCTGCCCGCTTCTCGATCAACGCGCTCCTTGAACGGATCGCTGGCGACCGCCCGCAATCCGGGTCTCGGACGCAAGGACGGCGCACCATGCGCGGAGGGAGCGATGTAGCTCACGCGGCTCAAGCCCCTTGCTGCCAACTTCCCCTGCTAGGTCATACCGGTTCGGGGCGTACGGACGCAACCCCGCACCCTTCCTTTCCCTTCCCGGCAGGGCGGGCTAAACCCGCGCTATGACCGATATCCTTCATGATCCCGTGGCGCTCGCCCTGGCTCTCATCGCCCAGCCCACGGTGACGCCCTGCCATGACGGCGCGCAGGATTTCCTCGTTGGCGCACTTGAACAGCTCGGCTTCCGGACAAAGCGCTACCCGATCGAAGGCGTCGACAATTTCTACGCCCGGCTCGGCGCGGGCGCACCCAATTTCTGCTATTGCGGTCATACCGACGTCGTGCCCGTGGGAGACCTCGGCACCTGGTCCTCGGACCCGTTCCGGCCCGAAATTCGCGGCGGCGTTCTTTATGGCCGGGGCGCCGTGGACATGAAGGGGTCGATCGCCGCCTTTCTCGCCGCCACCGCGCGCTACCTGTCCGACCATGGTCCGCCCGAGGGGTCGATCTCTTTCCTGATCACCGGCGATGAGGAGGGTCCGGCCCTCTACGGCACGCGCCGGCTCTTGCCGGCCATCCTCGCCGACGGTGAAAAGCTCGACCATTGCATCGTCGGCGAACCGACCTCCGAGGAGGCCGTCGCGGACATCGTCAAGAACGGCCGGCGCGGCAGTCTCAATGGAATCGTGCGGGCGGTCGGACTTCAGGGTCATGCCGCCTACCCGGAGAAATCCGCCAACCCTGTGCCCCATCTTCTCGACGCGCTGCAGAAACTGCGCGCCATGCCGCTCGACGAGGGCAGTCCCGGCTTTCAGCGCTCCAACCTCGAAATCACCACGGTCGATGTCGGCAATCCCGCGCACAACGTCTTGCCGGCGGCGGCCATGGCGAAGTTCAACATCCGGTTCAACATGAACCACTCCGGCGATCAGTTGATGGCGCGCATCACGAAGCTGCTGGCGGGTTCGGCCGGCGGCGTCACGGTCAGTACCGAACTTCGCGTGTCGGGCGAGCCCTTCTACACCGAGCCCGGCCCCCTCACCGCAATCCTGGTCGCGGCAGTCGAAGCCGAAACCGGCCGGCGCCCGCGCCTCACCACGGGCGGCGGAACATCGGACGCCCGCTTCATCAAGGACCACTGCCCGGTGGCCGAACTGGGATTGCGCAATGACACGGCGCACAAGGTGGACGAACATGCGGCGGTCGATGAAATCGAAACCCTTTCGCGCGTATATTATCGCGTCCTGTCCAGTTATTTCGCGGCGACCGTCCAGAGCAGCTTGTCGCCACCCAATTGACTGCATTTGATGGCGGGCTGACCTGGCCTCGTTAACTCTTGCCCGCGCCGCTCTGGCTGACCGGGCAAGAGCCTGATGCGATCGACCTGGACAGGTCGATCGTTGAATCAGTCTCTACACCAATGAAACTAGAGCAACTTTCTTCGATCAATCTGGATTGGTCCGATGCAGATCCACCGAAGGTTGCTCTAGCCTGCAGCCCATGTGGAACCGTGCGGCCCGCAGCTTGCTTTGAAATGGATGTGCGCGGACCGGCGACGGCTGGCCCGTGAAAGGTGCGCTTCCGGAGCGCACGAAGATGGCGTGGTTGTATGGCGTTGGGCCGAATTTTTGTGCGCCGGCTTCAGCTGGCCCTGACGGCCGCCGCGCTCGCGGCCGTCTTCGCCCTTGCCCCGGCGGCGTCGGCCCAGGAAAGCCGCGTGCCGGTCACTGGCCTCCCGTCCTCGCTGAACGCCGAACTCCGGCGACTTTTGCGCGAGGAAGCCGAACCCCAGAGCCTCTTCGACGCGCGTCGCCAGGCCGAGCGCGCCGCCGCCACGGTTGCCCGGCTCGTTGAATCCGAGGGCTATTATGCGGCCGAAGTCGAACCGTGGGCCGAGGGCGTGACGATCTTCGGGCGCGGCGTGCGTGTCGCGACCGGTCCGCTCTTCATCATCAATTCCAGCCGCATCGACTATCTCGGCGCTCCGCCCGACGACACGACCAGGGTGGAACTGGACACGCTCCTCGATCCGCTTCAGCCCGGCGTGCCCGCTGCCGCCGCCCCGGTTCTCGAAACGGAGGACGCCCTGCTTCTGCGCCTGCGCGCCGCCGGCTATCCCGAAGCGCGTGCCGAACCTGTCGACGCCCTTGCGGACGGTGAGGCTCACACGATGGATTTCGCCTTCCAGCTCCAGGCGGGAAACCGCGCCTCTTTCGGGAACCTTCGGATCTCCGGGCTCGAACGCACCCGCCTCGACTTCGTCCAGTCCCTGCAGCCCTGGAGGCCGGGCGAGCGCTACTCTCCGCAGCGTCTCGACGAGTTCAGAAACCGCCTGGCCGAGACCGGCATTTTCGACAGCGCCATTGCCCGGCTCGCATCCGAAGGACAGTCCGCCGGCGGTGAGGTTCTGTCGCGCGATGTCGAGGTCGAGCTCATCGAGGGCAAACGACGCACGATCGCGCTTGGCGCTGCGGCCTCGACCAGCGAAGGCGCTGGCGTCGAGGCGGAGTGGGAGGTGCGCAACTTTTCCGGCCGGGGCGACAGCATTACGGTCGCCGCTCAGCTAGCTACGCTGCAGCGAAGATTCGAGACCATCTATCGCCGTCCGCATGTGGGCGAATACGGCCGCAATGTCCGTCTCGGCGTCACGATCGAGGACTTCGAGACCGACGCCTTCAACCAGACCGGCGGCGACATCTCCGCCTCGGTCGAGGAACAGTTGACGCCCCGTCTGCGCGGCTCGCTCGGCGTCCAGGCGGGCTATGCCAGCATCGAGGACCAGCAGACGCGGGTTCTCCAGACCGGCCGCCGCGATCTCTACATCCTGAGCGGAACAGGGACGGCCGAGTATATCGGCGTGCGCGACGTACTCGATCCGGCCAATGGTGTCCGCGCCCGCGTTTCCATCGAGCCCGGCCTCACCTATGGCGACACGACGATCGCCTTTTCCCGCCTCAGCGGCGAGGCCAGTCTCTATGGCGAACTTGGATCGGAAAGACTGGTCGGCGCCCTGCGCGGCCGTGTCGGCACGATTGTCGGACCCAACGGCGCGCCGCCGGACCGACTATTCTTCGCAGGCGGCGGCGGCTCGGTGCGAGGGTATGAATACCAGTCGCTCTCGCCTCGCAACGCCTCGGGGGATCTGATCGGAGGGCGCTCCCTGGTCGAGGCCAGCGCCGAAGTCCGCTGGCGGGCCGGCGAGCGGCTGGGCTATGTCGCTTTCATGGACGCCGGCGCGGCCGGCCCCAATGTCGAGCCGCCGATAGACGAGATGCGCGCGGGCGTCGGGCTGGGCGTGCGCTATTATGCCGGCTTCGGTCCGCTGCGGGCCGATATCGCCATTCCCCTGGACAAGCGCGACGGCGACGCCGACTTCCAGATCTACATCTCCATCGGACAGGCGTTCTGATGGCGGCGACACAAAAACGCAAAATCCCCATCTGGCTGCGCATCGTACTCGCGCTCGCCCTGGCGGCCGTGGTTCTCGCCGGCTCGGCGGTCTTGCTGCGTTACTGGATCACCAGCGACGGCGGACGGGGTTTTCTGGTCTCGCAGCTCGACGGACGGCGCGTCGGACCCCTGGGCGCCATTCGTATCTCGGGTCTGGACGGTGACCCGCTGACCGACGCGACGATCGCCGACCTTGCCTTCGTCGACGATGACGGCGTCTGGCTGCGCGCACGCGACGCGCGGATCGAGTGGTCGCCCTTCCGTCTGCTGCGTGGAAGTCTGGAAATCGCTGCGGTCGATATCCGCATCGTCGAGGTTCTGCGGCGGCCCCGCACCACCTACGAAGCCGAGCGGCGTCCGCCGGCCGATATCGACATCGCTCTCGAGGCGATCACCATCCGCGAGCTGAACCTTGCCCAGGGCGTTCTTGGTCCGGCCGCCAGCTTCGTCGTGTCGGGCGGCGTCGCGCGCAGCCGGGACGCGTCGGGTTCTGTCCGCCTCGACATCGCCACGCTCGCAGGTCCGGGAGACCGCATTGAGGCAGACGGCAAGTGGACCGCCGAAGGCGCGGTCGCCGGCGACCTCACCGCCACCGGCCCCGCCAATGGCGCGCTGGCGGCCCTGCTGCAATCGCCTGACGGCGAGCCCGTCACGCTTTCAGCCGCCCTCTCGGGAAGTCTCAACGACTTCGCAGGTGAGGCCCGTCTCAACTTTGGCGGCGCCATCGCCGCCGACCTGACGGCGACGCGGGAGGGCGATTCTGCGGCGCTTGTCGCCCGCATCGACGCAGGGCGCTGGCCCCTGCTCGATCCTGTCGCTCGACGAACGGGCGGAACGATCGCTATCGATGCGCGCGCCGACCTCGCCGACTTCGAACGATCCGCGATCACCGTCGATGTTTCAGCGCCTGTCGGCCGCCTCCGTCTCGCAAGCGTCGTCAATCTCGAGGGTCTCACCCTGCTGGCGCCCGTCCGCGTCTTTGCCGACGATCTTGACCTTGCGCTTGTCTCCCCACCTCTCGCGGGCCGCCTCGATGCGGATGGCGAGGCCCGCGTCGCAGGCTGGAGCAATTGGAGCTGGACCGGCAGCGCCGATGTCGTCGATCTGGCCTTTCCCTCCGGCTCGGCCGTGCGCGCCGCAGGGCCGGTGACGATCGCGCGGTCGGACGCGAACATCTCGTGGTCGACGCAGGGCGCCGTGATCGCCGACGGCCGCATCGCCTCCCTGGAAAATCTGGCGCCCGGCCGCTATGAGCTTTCCACACGAGGCGAGTTCAACCTCGCGACAAATATCGTCGAGATCACCCAGGCTCAGGTAAAGGGTCGCGCGGGCGAGTTTACGGCTCGCGGCGCCTACGTCCTCGAAACGGGTGCGCTCGAGCTGTCCGGCGCCGCAGCCCTCACCCGGCTGGCGGACTTCGCACCGCTCACCGGATCGGCGCGCGGCCAGTGGACGGTGACGCGCGGCGCCGCCGGTCGGGCCCTGCGCGTCACCGCCGAGGCCGCCGGCCGCAATGTCGGATCCCGCATCTCGGTGCTCCAGGACCTTGCCGGGTCCGAGCCGCGCATCGTCCTCTCGGCTGTCGTCGATGACGGGCGCTTCACGATTGAGTCCGGCCGGTTCGACGGGTCGGGACTCACCGCTGCGATGACGGGCCGGGTCAGCGATTCCGGGGTCCTGACCGCCCGGGCGAGCGGCCTGCTGCGCCGTCCGCTCGACGTCGGCGGCGCCGCGATCCAGTCCCTGCGCTTCTCCGCCGACATTGCGGGGTCGCTCTCCGCGCCGCGCATCGATCTTGACCTGGACGACGTTGCACTCGACATAGCCGGCCTTTCGCTCACCGGCGTCACGGGCGAGGCGCAGGCAACGCTGGGCGAGCGGGTCACCGGCCGCTACGCCCTCACAGGCAGTCTCGACGGCGAACCCCTCTCGCTGTCGGGTGGACTGGCCGGGCGGGACGGCGCGTGGCGGCTCACCGATGGCGACGCCCGCATCGCCGGGCTAACCATCCTTGCGCCGCTGGTCTCCTACGCCGATGGCGACCTCTCTGCGAGCTTCAGCGCCCGCGGCTCTCTTGCGCGACTCTCCGGCTTCGAATCAGGCACGCTCGACGCCAGCGGCGAGGTCAGCTCCAGTGACGGCGCGCTGGCCCTCGACCTCTCGGGACAGGCGACAGATATCCGGCGCGGTGCGGCGGGCATCCAGCTTGTCTCTCTCAACGCCCGCACGGCAGGCGCCGTGACCGAACTCTCCGGACGATTGCGCGGTCGGATCGGCGCCGAGCTGGACCTGACTTTCATCGGCGACGCGGTGCGTTCAGGATCGTCTTGGAGCGGCGAGGCTTCGGCCACGGGCCAGATCGACCAGCTTCCGGTATCGACCGCGCGGCCCGTCAGCTGGGCGTACGGACCCGAGGGCTGGTCGGCGGATGGGGCGTTCTCCGCCCTCAATGGCCGCATCGACGCCACGCTGGCTTCCGGGGGAGCGGGCCACTCGACCCGCGTCGCCCTCTCCGGGATCGACCTTGCCGCTCTCACCCGTCTTGCGCGCGTCAATCCGATGTCCGGCCGGATTTCGGGGTCCTCGACCTTCAGCAATGTGCGGGGCGTCGCAACCGGCGATCTAAGCCTCGCGATCGCCGACGCCAATCCTCTTGGCGTCACCTCCGATCCCCTGTCGGTGGCGCTGGAGGGCCAGCTGCGGGACCGGCGCTTCACCGCAACCGCCCGGGGATCGGGCCAGGGCTTTCAGCTGGAGGCAAACGCCCTCATCCCGTTTGATGTCGGGGCCGGTTTCAACGTCGCCCCGTCCCCAGGCGCCCCCATCGAGGCCAGCTTCGACCTCGCCGGACGCGCGGAACAGCTCTGGGCGCTCTTCGGCCCCGAAGGCCAGACGATGCGCGGCGCTCTTACAGCTCAGATACGCGTCGCCGGCACGCTTGCCTCGCCAACGATCGACGGTGGGTTCGAAATGCGCGAGGGCGTCTACCAGCATGGCGAGACCGGCCTCAGCCTCCGCCAGATCGACGCGCGCGGAATGTTCAATCAGCGCTCCGCCCGGATCGAGAGCCTCACCGCGACGGACGGGGCGGGCGGGCGCCTGACCGCCGAGGGCGACATCGACTGGTCGAGTGCGCTGGCCGGCGGCGTCAGGTTCACCGCCGCCAATCTCCGCGCCCTTGCGCGCGACGATCGCTCGGCCGTGGTCTCGGGCGAGGGCGCCGTCACCATCCAGCCCGACGCCTATGTGGTGACGGGCAATCTTCGTGTGCTGCAGGCGCGGTTGTCCATCGAACAGCCAGCGTCGGCCTCGATCCCCACCCTGCCCGGCGTGCGGCGCGTCAACTTTCCCGCATCCGATGGAAACGGCGCCGCGACACGCGAACCCGGCCGGCCGGTGCGCCTCGACCTGAAGATTACGGCCCCGCGCCGCATCGTCGTTTTTGGGCGCGGCCTCGACACGGAATGGTCAGCCGACCTTGCCGTGACCGGCCTTGTCTCGGATCCGGCCATTTCAGGAACGGCCACACTGGTGCGCGGCACGCTCGATCTCGCCGGTCAGCGATTCGATTTCGACGCCGGCTCCATCCGTCTCGACGGACCCGTCCGGTCGGCCCGCATCGACATCGCGGCCAAGCGCGACGCTGACGACGTCGACGCCATTGCGCGCGTCACGGGCACGCTTGGCGACCTCGAATTCACGCTGGAATCGACCCCCGCCCTGCCACAGGACGAAATCCTCGCCCGCGTCCTGTTTGGCCGTTCCGCCGCCGAGCTGTCGGGCCTCGAAGCTGCACAGCTCGCCGCGAGCCTCACCCAGCTTGCGGGCGGGCAAGCCGCCTTCGACCCTGCGGGCGCTCTGCGCGACGCGGCAGGGCTCGACCGCGTCGCCTTTGGCGCCTCGGGAGGCGCCGCGACCGTGCAGGCCGGCAAATACATCGCCGACGATGTCTATCTGGAGCTTGGCGCCGGGGGCGAGGGCGGCGTCGGCGCGCAGGTCGAATGGGAGCCCGTTGAGGGCGTCTCGATCACGTCGGGGGCGCAGGGAAATGGCGACAGCCGCATCGCCGTCCGGTGGAAGAAGGACTATTGACGCCCTTTCAGCATCCGCTCGCGGCGCTCCCCGCCCGTGGATCGTACTTGACGGCTACGAGATAAAGGCCATCCGGCGGCGCGACCGGCCCACACCTCGTGCGGTCGGCGGCGGCCAGGATGTCGGCGATCCAGCCTGCTTCTTCCTTGCCGCGTCCGACATCGACGAGCGAACCCACCATCGACCGGACCTGACGGTGCAGAAACGAACGCGCGGCGCATCGGACCTGCACTTCCTCGTCCACCCGCATCACCGCCATGGCGTCCAGCGTCTTGACCGGGCTGTCGGCCTGGCACTGGCTGTCGCGGAACGTGGTGAAGTCGTGCCGCCCGACGAGAGCTTGCGCCGCCCCATGCATGGCCTCGGCGTCCAGCCGCGAAGGCACGCGCCACGCCCGTCCGCGATCGAAGGCGAGGTCCGGGCGCCGGTTGACGATGCGGTAGAGATATGACCGCTGGGTTGCGTCGAACCGCGCATGAAATCTTTCGTCGGCCGCCTCCGCAATCAGCACCGAAATCGGATGCGGTCGCAGATGGGCGTTCATGGCGTCGCGCACCTTGTCGACCGCCAGCGCCTTTGGAAGATCGACATGGGCCGTCTGCCCCAGGGCATGAACCCCGGCGTCGGTCCTTCCGGCGCCGATCACCTCCACCGGCCCCTCGGCGATCGCGCTGGCCGCTGCTTCGAGGGCGCCTTGCACCGTCCGGGCGCCGGCTTGCCGCTGCCACCCCGAATAGGATGACCCCTCATACTCGATTGTCAGCCTGTATCGGGGCACCAGACTAAACCTCGAACGCCGCCGGGAAAATAAGCCGGCCGGACATGGGCGGACCGTGGCGCAACCGGGCCGCCATGAAATTTGGTCCGGTCCACGGCGCCTCGAAAGGTTTGGCGGTCGCCTCGGTGAATCCAAACCTTGCATAATAGGCCGGATGCCCAAGCACGAAGACGATCGGCATGCCAACGCTCTGCAGATGCTTGAGCGCGTTGTTCAGGATCGTCGTGCCGACACCCTCGCGCTGGACCCACGGATCGACACTCATCGGGCCAAGACCTGATGCACCCAGCTTGCCGAACACACGCACAGGGTAGAACAGCACATGCCCGATGACTTGCTCATCCATCAGCGCCAACATCTGCATCAGCACATCGCCGTCCGCCTCAAGCCGGGCGATGAGGCCAGCCTCGTTCTCGCGCCCGAAAGTCCGCGTGTTGAGATCGCGTATGGCGGCTTTGTCGTCGTGCGTGGCGTCGCGCAGCGTCACCGTCCTCATGTCAGCCGCCTCCCCGCTTCGATGGGCGCGCCGCGCAGAAAGTCCTCGGCATTCATCGGACCCTTCCCCGCGCGCTGCAATCGGGTGAGCCGCACCGCGCCTTCTCCGCACGCCACCAGCAGGGCGCCGTCGAGGGTGACGCCAGCTGGACCCGCGCCCGCCTCCACGCTTGCGTTCAGGACCTTCAATCGCACCCGATCAACCTCTGTCTGCCAGGGAACCCGGTCCATCTCGAACCACGCGCCGGGATGGGGCGAGAGACCCCGGATGTGCGCGCTGACCTGCCGGGCCGGGCGCGACCAGTCGATCTGCGCCTCGGCGGACGTGATTTTCGCCGCGTGCGTCGCTCCGGTTTCCGCCTGCGGGGTCAGCCTCGCCGTTCCTGCCTCGAGTCTCGCCAGAGCTACCGTCATCAGCGCCGCTCCGAGAACCGAGAGCCGGTCGTGAACATCCTGTGCGGTGTCGTCGGCCCCGATCGGCGTGCGCTCGGTCAGCATCACGGGGCCGGTGTCGAGCCCCGCCTCGATCCGCATCACCTGAACCCCCGTCTCGGCGTCACCCGCCATCACCGCCCGCTGGATCGGCGCGGCGCCCCGCCAGCGCGGCAGGAGGCTGCCATGCAGGTTGTAACAACCCAGTCGCGGCGCAGCCAGAATGGCCGGCGGCAGCAGCAGGCCATAGGCGACTACCACCGCCGCATCCAGCTTCAGCGCCGCGAACGCCTCGCGGTCTTCGGCGCCCTTCAAATTGACCGGCGTCCGCACCTCGATCCCGCGAACCGCCGCCGCCTCATGCACCGCCGTCCGGCGAGCCGACTGACCGCGTCCGGCCGGACGTGCGGGCTGCGAATAGACGCAGGCAATCTCATGGCCGGCCTCCAGCACCGCCTCCATCGTCGGCAGGGCGAAAGCGGGCGATCCCATGAAGGCGATGCGAAGCGGCATGACCGTTTTCTAGATCAGCCTGATCTCAAATGCATTCATTCTGATTGCCCCCGCACGCCGCTGGAACCCTGCGGGCTGCGGGCTGCGGGAAGGGGTTTGCCGATCATGGATCCCAACTTCTGGCGTAATGACCTAGGGTTGTTCGTCAACGGAGCCGGTCATGGACTTCAAGCCTGCGGAAATCGCAGCGATCGTGCTGGCCTTTCTCGTGCCGGTCGCGATCTTCGCCGTCGTCCTCACGCCGGGCGCACTCGGCGCGATCTACGCCTTCGCTTTTGATCGTCAGAACATGCCGTTCGTTTTCGGCGGCGGCGCCCTCCTCACTTTCGGCGTACTCGCCTACCGGATTTTCCGGCGCATCCGTCCGGGGCCGGGGAAGCCAGGCAACCCAGCGGCCGAATCCCGTTTCGACCGTCCGCGCGGACCGCGCAACCTGCCCTGAATCGCGGGGGGTACTGGAGCGCTTTCAGGTTAACCGGGAACCGGTTCGCCGACAGAAAACCCGACCAAACAAGAATCGTGAGCGTTTCGGCGACTCCACGATCGCCGAAACGGATCTAGAATGGCAGCTTGAACCCCGGCAGCATGCCGGCCAGCCCGCCAGTCGCCTGCTGCATCGCGTCGGACATCGTCTCTTCGAGCTTGCGTCTCGCGTCGGCATGGGCGGCCTTGACCAGGTCTTCGAGGATTTCAGCCTCGCCGGGAACCATGAGGCTGGGATCGACCCGCAGCATGTCGAGCTCACCCTTGCCCCTGAGACGGACCGTCACCAGCCCCGCCCCCGACGAGCCTTCCGCCGTCATGGCTTCCATCTGGGTTTGCGCTTCGGCGAGGCGGCTCTGCATCTGCTGCGCCTGGCGCATGATCTCGGACAGGTCTTTCATTCGTCGTCTTCCTCCGGCTCGGGATGGGCGTCGCCAGCGCCGCGATGGGCGGCGAAATCGACATGCACGACGTTTCCTACCGGTTGACTGGGATCATCGGCGGGCTCGACACCCTGCACCGTCAATGTGGTCGCGGCCTGCTCTTCGATCAAGTCGATGTCGGCGGTTTCGGGGTCGTCCACTTTCAACACCCGCGATCCGGGAAACACCCGCAGCGCCTCGCGGATGCGCGGATGCGCCTCGGCGGCGGAATGGCGCTCCGTCTTCAGCCGCGCGCGTTTTTCCGCGACGCTTTCGGGCGCGCCGTCTCCCGACTGCAGCACCTCCCATTCGACTCCGCTCGCATGCTCCAGCCAGCGACGGATTTTCAGGGCGAGATCCGCAGGCGCGCCCGGAGCGGCGGTGTAACGAAAATGTCCGAAATCGACTTCCGCCGGCCGCACGAACTGTTCAATCTCATAGCGCAGGTCAATCTGCCGCTGCCGGTCGAGTTCCGCCATGATGTCCCGCATCGACGCGAGGCGGGGTTGATGGCTATCGGCCTCGTGGGATGCATTCGCCATCTCCCGCCCGGGGGAGACGCCCGCGTCTTCCACCTTGGCGCGGCCAGGATCGGCCCGGTCCTGTTCCGGCCGGTGATGGGGCTTGACCCAGGCGCCGGCCCCATCAGCCCCGGCGCCCGCCAGTCTCACCGCCTCTTCGGGCGGCGGCAGGGCTGCGGCCGCCGCCACTCGCAGCACCACCATCTGCGCGGCGGCCGGCGGGTCGGGCGCCCGGGCGCAATCCTCGAAACCCTGCAGCAGGATTCGCCAGATCCGCGCCGACTGCGCCGGCGAAAGCTTGCCGGCCATCGCCAGGGTGCGCGCGCCCCAGTCGGCAGGTCCCGCGAAGCGATACGTCTCCTTGAGCGCCTGCGCGCGCGAGACTTCGACCACGGCGTCCATGAGATCCTTGATCAGCACCGGCGCATCGGCGCCCGCATCGAGCAGCGCCGCAGCCTCCTCCAGCGCCGCGCGATGCTCGCCCGCGACCGCCCGCTCGAGCAGGTCCAGAACGCGTGACCTGTCGGCCAGCCCCAGCATGTCGCGCACCGTCTCGGCGCTGACCTCTCCGCCCTCGCCCTGGACGATCGCCTGGTCGAGAATCGACAGCCCGTCGCGCGCCGAACCCTCCGCCGCCCGCGCGATCAGGGCCAGCGCCTCATGCGGGACCCTGGCGCCCTCCTTGGCGCAGATGCGTTCGAGATGCTGGGTAAGGGCTTCGGAGGAAAACCGCTGCAGGTTGAAGCGCTGGCAACGCGACAGCACCGTCACCGGCACCTTGCGGATTTCCGTCGTCGCGAAGATGAACTTCACATGCGGCGGCGGCTCCTCCAGCGTCTTCAGCAGCGCGTTGAACGCGGCCGTCGACAGCATGTGCACCTCGTCGATGATATACACCTTGTAGCGCGCGCTGACCGGCGCGTATCTCGATCCGTCCAGCAGGTCACGCATGTCCGCGACGCCCGTGCGCGAGGCAGCGTCGAGTTCCAGCACGTCCGGATGCGTCGAGGCCATGATCGCCGCGCAATGGACGCCGGGCGGATCAAGACGGATGGACGGCGCATGGACCTCGGCCGTCTCGTAGTTGAGCGCCCGCGCCAGCAGCCTCGCCGTTGTCGTTTTTCCGACGCCCCTGACCCCGGTCAGCATGAAGGCGTGCGCGATCCGTCCCGTCCTGAACGCGTTGGTCAGCGTGCGGACCATGCCCTCCTGGCCGACGAGATCCTCAAAGGTTCGGGGCCGGTATTTTCGCGCCAGCACCTGATAGACGGCCGGACTGGAAGCGCCCCCGCCGCCGGCCTCCGGCCCGTCCCCGAACATCGACGCGGTGCGGTCGTCGGGGAGTTCGGCTGCGCCATCCTCGGACGCTGGCGGGGGTTTCCTGGAAGCCATCGCCCCTTATGGACCAGCCGCGCCTGGGACGCCAACCCGCGAGCAACGATGGTCTCGGGTTGTTCAAGGGCTATTTCGCACACGGGTTGGACGGTCGCGGGACTCGTGCATGAGACTTCTGGACCACACACTACTCGCCATCGGGCTCAAAGCCGGAGTGATTGGCGGCGCCGTGAATAACGCGCAGCACAATGACCTGCGAATCCGCATCGTCTCCCGTCACACGGTAGAAGATCAGATACGCTCCTGCTACAAGCCTTCGGACCTCTCCCGAATGCACGGTGCCACGCTTGGGGAAAACACCAAGCGAATGGCATCGCTTTCGGACATCCTCCGACCATCGCAACGCTTGCGAGGGACTGTCCATCGCGATGTAGTCAGTGATGCTGTCGATGTCGGCGTCGGCCAAACGCCGGAAACGACCTTAATGGCCATACTTTGCCGCGATCCGATCGAACACCTCGTCCATCGGTATCTCTCCCCCCGAAGCCTCTCCTCGTGCGATCTCCGCGTCGAGCCAGAGCTCATACGCCCGTCGCTCCATCTCCCCCGCCAGCTTCTGCTGGTCCTCGGGCGAAAGCTTTTCGAATGTTTCGAGGGCGTCTTTCAGGATCGCGTTCATGTCCGCAACCTAACTCAATCCGGGCGAAACGAACCAGCCCCGGCTCCGCCAACCGAACCTCGGACCCCGGCAATCCGGAGAAATCGGCGCCAGAAAACCGGCGCCAGAAAATCAACGAAGGTGCAGACTGGCGACGACCCGAACGAAACTCGTTACGGCTGCTACCTTCCGGTCCTGACCGGTTTGGCGAGCGGCTCGTCCGCCGCCAGCCTGCACGAAGGTTATAGCATGGAGCGCCCGTGGCATGGCAACACTCGCATTCAGGGTCCGATCTGCTAGATTCGCAGCGGCATGGGCGTTGGCGTTGGCGGGGCGGGCATGAAGTACGACATCTTCGTCAGCTATCGACGGTCGGACCGCGAATTCGTCGCCCAGCTTGTGCTCCGTCTGGAGGCGCGGGGGGTCGGTGTCTGGTACGACGCCAAGCTCGACGGCGGCGACGACTGGCCCGAGGCCATTGTCGAAGCCCTCACAGCCGCTGACATGCTGGTCATCTTCTTCTCGGAAGACTGCAACAATTCCCGCCAGCTGAAGAAGGAGCTGGCGGTCGCCGACAGCCTCGAAAAACCGGTGATTCCGGTCCTGATCGAGGACACGCGCCCGCGCGGCGCCTACCTCTACCAGCTCGCCGACCGCAACTGGATCCAGGCCTTTCCCAATCCGATGGGCAAGATCGACGAGCTGGTCGAACACCTCACCATGCTGGCCGGCAAATCGGAGGGCGGCCTCGCCGGCCTGGCGCGACCATCGCCGGCGCCCGCCGAACCATCCCCCACCCCGGGCGCGCCCCCCATTCTCTGGTCGCGGGCCGAAGCGCTGGAAGCTGCCGCTCCCGCCGCCGATCCGGCCGCCTCGACGATGGACCTTCCGCCCGAAACCGATCTCTTCGCCTCGCGCAAGACAGCCGCCCCGCCGCGAATGTCAGACGCCTATATCGGCCAGACGCACAAGGGCGCCGCCGGCGCCGCGCGTCTCAACGACATTCTGCCGTTCCGCTGGATCGATCTGGTGTTTCTCGCGCCGCTCGTGGGCGGCTTCGCCTGGTATCTCAGGAACGAGAAAACCTTCGCCGACGGCGCCGATGCTCTTTTCGAGCCGCTCTCGATCGGCATCCTCTGCTGCGCGCTGGTCGGATTCTACGGCGCCCTCGTCTTTCCTGTCCGCTACTATCTGCGCCGCCGGCCGCTCTGGAGCGCCCTCAGAAACTATCTGATTTCCAGCTTCATCCTCTATGCCGTGGTGACGGGAAGCTTTCTCGCCGCCTGGTCCTACGGCCTCTTCCCCAATGACGCGCCCGCCGAGTTCGCCCTGTTCTTCGGCCTCGTCTGGCTCGCCTTCACGGTGATCGCCTTCCTGATCTACGCGGTGCTCGCCGGCCAGCGCGCCATCCGCAGCTTCCGCTCGAACATCAAGAAGATCTGAGCGTGCCGCCGCCCGCACGTCCGCCCATGCCGCTCGCCGCCGCCGGGATCGACCGCGCGGCCCATCGCCGGCGCGACACGGTCTGGCTCGACGCGGCCGTTTCTTCGGAGTCGGTCCGCATCCTGCTGATGCGCGACGGGATGCCGCTGGTCGAGGGATCGGCGCCGGCCGTGGGCGGCGGCCGGACCGGGTCACATTTCGGCGGCGCGCGGCCCCTTCTCTGGCTGGGTCCCCAGGCCGTTGGACTGGCCTCCGGCGCCGAGCGCGTTTTCCTTGGAATGTCGGCCAGGGGATCGCCCCTCTTCGCGCTGGAATTCCCGGCCTCGTTCAGCCTGGCGGCGTCCCCCATAGCGGGGCTTGGCGTGTTCGAGGATTTCCGCGCTGCAGCCGCCGCGCTGGACGCCCACGAGGCGGGCGCCGCCGCGACCTCCCGGGCGCTCTTCGAATGGCATCGCCGTCATCGGCATTGCAGCGTCTGCGGCGGGATCAGCCAGAGCGAGGAAGCGGGCTGGAAGCGTCGCTGCGCAAGCTGCGCGGCCGAGCATTTCCCGCGCACCGACCCCGTCGCGATCATGCTGGCGGTTCGGGGCGACAAATGCCTGCTGGGCCGGCAGGCGGCCTGGCGACCCGGTTTCTGGTCCTGCCTCGCCGGCTTCGTCGAGCCGGGCGAGTCGTTCGAACAGGCAGCCGCACGCGAGATCTTCGAGGAGGCCGGCATCGTGGCTTCGACGGACAGCGCCCGCTATCTGTTCTGCCAGCCTTGGCCTTTCCCCTCGTCGCTGATGATCGGGCTGATCATCGATGCCGAGAGCGAGGAGATCCGCATCGACGCCACGGAACTGGAGGCGGCCCGCTGGTTCACGCGCGAGGAAACCACGTCGATGATGGCGGGAACCCACGCTGAATTCTTCTCGCCGCCAAGGCTCGCGATAGCGCACCACGTCATCCAGGCGTGGCTGGAGCGCGCTTGAACCTGGATCAGCTCTGGCGCCCTGCCTCCCCCGGCGAAGCCGGAGGAGGTGGATGCCGCGCCTCATCCTGAGCCGGGCCGAAGGCCCGCGCGCCTCATCCTGAGCCGGGCCGAAGGCCCGTGTCGAAGGACGCGGCGGACGGAGGGGGCAGGCTGGAGCCTGATTCAGTTTGATCGAAGGATGCTCTATTCGATCGGCGCTAGGAAAACCTGCGCGGGCAATCCAGCGACCATCCTGGCGATGCGCGGATCATCGACTGGCTTGCCATAGGCCCCCAGATAGATCCGCTGCAGCCAGACCTCGACGCTCGCGCGCGTCACGATGCGAACCGCCTCGGGCGCATGCGCCAGCAGCACCATGGGCGGCGGCGTTCCATGGGCCTCAAGCGGCAGGATGTAATCGAGCCCCTCGACCCTCCGGCAGCCCTGGCGCGCATAAAACGCCAGTCGCCGCTTCTTCAGGGCTGCATCGCCGCCGCCTGAAGCGGAGTCCACTTCCACCAGGCCGATCCGCCCTTCTCCGGCTTCCGCCACGCTCGCGCAGAAGAGCGCCGCCCCGACGCCGCCGCCGCGCCTTGCCGGCGCGACCGCCGCATACTCGAACAGCCAGAAATCCCAGGCCTTGGGAATCCACGAAGCCGCCATGCCAATCATGGCGCCGTCGCGGATCGCGACCAGAAAGCGATAATCCGGCCGCGCCTGCAGCCCGCGAAGTTCCGCACGGGTCCGCTGTTCCGTCAGCTCGATGGCGTCGCGATAGATTGCGAAGGCGCGATCGAAACCCTCCTCGTCGTCGTGCGCCAGCGTCTGGAGGGTCAGGGTCATGGCGGTATTTCTAGATCATTTTCGGCGATCGTAGACTCCCCGAAACGAAAACGCCCCCGCATCGCTGCGGGAGCGCCCTTATCAGATCATCTCGATGACGAAAGACCAGAGCGCTTCCAGGCGGACCGTAACCGGTTTGCCGTCAGAAAACGCGACCAAACAAGAATCCAGAGCATTTTTGGGCGACTCTAGGATCGCCTAAAATCCACTAGAACTGGCGGACGTAGGAAACCCCGAAGGAATCAACTTCGGCGCTGTCATAGTCGTGACGCGTGATGTCGCCGCGAATGCCGTCCATTTCCGTGAAATAGTAGATGGCGCCGACGCCGTAGGCGAGACCGTCATCGTCGAAGCCGTTGATTTCCGTCTGCGAGAAACCGACGCGGCCGAAGATGTCGAAGCTCGGCGCGATCGGAAGCTTGGCGACGCCGAAGGCGCCGATCTGGTTGTCGAGTTCGAAAGGGCCATCGTCCTTGACGCCGAACGTGCCTTCGCCTTCGACCGCGAAATACGTGCCGAGGCCGACGCCGACCCGTCCTGTGACGCCGCCGACTTCAGGCGCGTCGCCGCCCAGCTGCGTGTAGCCGCCGGTGACATAGACGTTCGCCACCTGGGCGTTCGCCGTCATCAGCGCCGGCGCTGCGAGCATGGCCGTCGCCGCGAGGATCAGTTTCAGTTTCATGGAAACTCCAGTTGGTCAGGAGCAGGCTCACACCGGACGCGATGTCCGAGGTGATTTCCGCTCAGGTTGCTACGTTCGAATCCGCAACGGCGCCTTGCCGGCATGCCCGCCTCGGTCCGATACCCACCCAGCACGAGTCGATATGAACCTCGAATGGGCGCGGCGCCATCCCGTTCCTGCCAGTAATTGATTAAACATCGTTAGGTTGCGCGCGAGCAACACGAGACTATCTGGCCACAGGTTATGTCAAAAATCAATTCAGCACTGTCAAAAGCGCGGGCAAACATGCTGCGCCTAGAATGCTGTTCGGGAATTTTACTTCCCTCGTGTCGGTCGTTCCGCTGAACAACACGGCGAATGCTTGCCGACTGTCTCTTGTGCCGCTGTGATCCACCGACGTGGGTCCGTCAACGCGATCGACATTTCCCCTCCAACTCATGCGAGAATTGTGTTCTCGATGTGGCTGTCCGCCGCGAAAACCACCAGGCGTTACACCCGTGAATCTAGGCCCGGCTGGCGGCCCGGGTCCGGTAGGGATTGGCTGCGAAAACGCCCATGTGGCGCACTTCCGTCGAAAAGAAGCTCAGCTCGTCCAGCGCTCTTTGCAGGGCTGGATCGTCTGGATGGCACTCCACCTCGGCGTAGAACTGCGTGGCGGTGAACGCCCCGCCAAGCTGGTAGCTCTCCAGCTTGGTCATGTTGACGCCATTGGTGGCGAACCCGCCCATCGCCTTGTAGAGCGCCGAGGGCACGTTCCGGACGCGAAAGATGAAAGCAGTGACGCAGGGCCCGGCCTTGCGCTCGGGCATCGCCTGCTCGCGGCTCATGATCAGAAATCGCGTCGTGTTGTGGGCCGCATCCTCGATATTCTCGGCCAGCACGTCGAGGCCATAGACCTCCGCCGCGAGTCGGGGCGCGATCGCCGCCTGCGTCCGGTCGCCCAGTTCGGCCACCTCCCGCGCGGCGCCTGCCGTATCCGCCGCTGTGCGCGGCTCGATACCGCGCGCCCGCAGGAAATTCCGGCACTGGCCAAGCGCCATGATGTGGCTGTGCGCGGCCCTGATCTCGTCGATCGCCACGCCCTTCAGCCCCATCAGCTGGAACCTGATGGGCATGAAATGCTCGGCTACGATGTGCAGCGGCGACGTCGGCAGCAGATGGTGGATGTCCGCCACCCGGCCCGCGATCGAATTCTCGACCGGAATCATCGCCAGATCCGCCTCGCCGGTCGAGGCGGCCTGAAAGACGTCTTCGAAAGTGGCGCATGGCAGCGGCTGCAATTCGGGATGCGTATCGAGACAGGCGATGTGGGAATTGGCGCCCAGTTCTCCCTGGAATGCGATGCGGCCGGTCATGTCGCCTCTATGCCTCTCGCGGGAGCTGTCGGCAACAGGCGCCGCGCCCCTTCCCGGCGCCGGCCCAGGCGTCCTGCGATGCGTCGTTTCGCCCGCCGCCCTCCCGTTGCCGCGTCGCGACGCCCATGTCAGAAATCGCCGCCAAAGGCGCATGGCCGTAACGCCGTCGCGCCGGATGCGGGCGCTGTCGAGCAGGGTTACCGGCCATGGATCTGGGCTTCAACAAGATTGCCTTCTGCGTCCTCGGCACCGGCCTCATGCTGATCGGGCTCAACGAGGCGTCGCACGGCCTGTTCCGCCATACCGAGCACGACAAGCCGGGCTATTTCGTCGAGGTTCCGGAAGTTGCGGCTGGCGTTGTCGATGTCGCCGTCGAGGAAGGTCCGCGCGACTATTACACGCTCCTGATGGCGGCCGACGTCGAGGCCGGCAAGAGCGTTTCCGTCAAATGCATTCAGTGTCACTCGCTTGAGCCAGGCGGCGCCGCACTGCAGGGCCCTCCGCTCCATGGCGTTCTGGGCCGCGATGTCGCGAGCGTTGTGGGCTTCAAATACAGCGCCGGCGACAACGGCATGGCGTCGGTGCCGGGCGAATGGAATTACGAGAACATGGACCGGTTCCTCGAACGGCCCAAGGCCGCCGTGCCGGGAACGGCCATGAACTTTGTCGGCCTGAAAAAGCAGAAGGACCGCGCCGACCTCATCGCGTACCTGCGCACCCTGTCTCCCGGCCCGATGATGGCGATGCCCGCGCCGATGCCCGTCTCCGCCACAGCGCCCGGACCGTCGGACACTGCCGTCCCGACCGATCCTTCGGCCCCTGCTTCGGGCGAGGCCGGCACGAGCGATCCCACCGGAGCCACCGCTCCGGCCCCCGGCGCGCCGGTGACGAC
>Ga0163153_10001776_pt1 | contig 33351 bp, 34 predicted proteins | sample OliLakLV19MP6IB1_FD_148629 | JGI IMG/M metagenome (GOLD analysis project Ga0163153, IMG submission 148629) | Freshwater microbial mat bacterial communities from Lake Vanda, McMurdo Dry Valleys, Antarctica - Oligotrophic Lake LV.19.MP6.IB-1 | ecosystem: Environmental > Aquatic > Freshwater >... | reverse complement strand
GGTATTGGTTATCAAGCCTTACAGGCCAATACTACCGGAGCTTCGAACTCGGCTTTAGGATACTTTGCTCTCAAGTCTAACACTACTGGCTTAAATGTAACTGCTGTTGGTGCTTCTGCCTTGGCGGCAAATACTACTGGTCAAGACAATACGGCTGTTGGTGCATCAGCTTTATCGGTAAACACAACTTCTTCACTTAACAGCGCCTTCGGCTCTTTGGCTTTGAGTTCTAATATATCAGGCGGAAGCAACAGCGCCTTCGGCGCCTCTGCTTTGACTACTAACACCATTGGCTCTTATAACAATGCATTTGGAGTGCAGGCTTTGCAAGCTAATGTCAGCGGCATCCGTAACAACGCGTTTGGTCAAAGTGCGATGCAAAATAATCAATCCGGCTCTGATAACAATGTTTTTGGCGACTCGGCACTACTTTATAATTCAACAGGCTCTTCTAACGTTGCTATTGGTAGTAATACTTTGGTTATTAATTCTTCAGGCAGTTATAACGTGGCCATTGGGGAATCGGCATTGAATAGTTCCACTGTAGCCTCATCCTCTGTCGCTATCGGCTGGAACGCTTTAACTGTAAACACCACCGGGGCCTCTTCAACCGCAATCGGCAGTTGGGCCGGCGACAGTAATTACACTGGTAGTCTGCTAACATTACTTGGCGCTGAAAGCGACGTTGAAGTTGATGGTCTGACCAACGCCGGCGCCATTGGTTACAAAGCTCTAGTTGGTAGATCAAATTCTTTGGTTCTTGGCGGTACAACATCAGCCACTGCACTTATGGTCGGCATCGGCACTACAACTCCAAACTGGAGTTTGCAAGTGGCCTCTGTCACTCCATATATTGCAATCACGGACACTGATGCCGGAACGAATTCTAAACATTGGCTAATGTCGGCCATTAATGGAATATTTAGAATTGGTACCAGTAGTGATGCTCTATCTGCCACCTCAACTTACTTTGCAATTAATTCAGGCGGCGCACTGACTGTGACTGCATCAGCCACTTCCACCTTCTCCTCGGCTTTGCAAACAACAGCCCTTAACGTCACCGGCACTGCTGCCACCTCTACCTTTGCCAGAGGTATCGATATCGCCGGAGGCTGTTTTGCGGTCAATGGAACATGTGCCGGTGGAGATTCACATACTGGCACTGGTTCAGCCGGTCAGGTAACTTTCTGGACTGGAGCAAGTACCCTTTCTGGAAACAACAATTTCTTTTATAACAACACTTTCGGCACTCTTGGCCTTGGCACAACAACGCCAAGATGGAATTTACAAATTGCTTCCTCAACCGCTCCACAACTGGCACTCTCTGATGGATCATTGACGTCGAATCATTGGATATTCAGAAACGCTGGTGGGAATCTGTACGTTGCAACATCAAGTGCCTCAACCTTTGCGACTTCAACTGTTTCTGCCTTATCAATAACTGCAGATGGCTTAGTCGGAGTAGGTACAGCCAATCCTTTATCAAAGTTTGACGTTAAAGGTAATGTGGCCATTGGTACTTATGCAGGTTTGAGTGCTGCTCCGGCAAACGGTTTGGCAGTATCTGGCAGTGTCGGTATCGGAACAAGCAGTCCATCTCGAATTCTTGACGTTGTAGAACTAAATAGCGTCGCTCAATTGAGACTATCTAAATCAACGACGTTGTACAGCGAACTAACACTAGATTCTGTAGGTGACTTACAGATTGGCGCGACTGGTGGCGACATTAGAGCACTTTCCGAAAATGTTTGGATTTGTGACAATGCCGGTTGTCCTACTCTAACTGCCACCTCAACGGCTGGTAATTTGTTTGTTGAAAATGCTGTTACCTTTGGTAATGGCTTCTCACTAAACCCAATTTCTGCAACTGAACTAGGTCTTTATAACGCTAGCGGAACCCAAGTTATCATTTTTGATAATCTTTAATACTTATATGAAAAACTTTATTCTTGAGCTTACAGAATTGAAAAATACACTCATTCATTTGACATTTATTTTTCTTCTAGTCGCTTCAATTTTATTATTTTTTACGACGGGTAACGTAGCTTTGTTTGGTGTTAATATTCCAGTCCCTACATTTGGATCTCCCTCAATCGCCAATGAAATGTTTCTGATGATAAAGGATTACCTGGTACCAGCTGGAGTTCAGCTTGTTACCCTTTCGCCCATATCCGCTTTTATGGCCCCGATTTTAACGGCTTTCTTAATATCATTATTACTAATATTTCCCTACATACTCTACACTTTCGCCAGATTTCTACTTCCTGCATTAAAAGAAAATGAACGCAAAATTCTTAAGTTATTATTAATACCATCGTTGGCACTTTTTTACCTTGGTTCGGCCTTGGCTTTTTTTGTCATCATTCCTAAAACTTTTGCTATATTATATTCTTTTGCCAGTCCGATGGGGGTAGTACCTTTTTTTTCCTTGGATGAGTTTATTTCTTCTGTTTTTCTTTTAACAATTAGTGTCGGCGTAACATTTCTTCTGCCGGTTGTCATGGTGGTCATAAGTCGAGTAAATTTGGTTCCCAGAAAATTTTGGCAAGAACATTGGCGGGGTGCAGCGGTGTTTGTACTAATTTTTTCCGCATTAGTCACCCCGGATGGAAGCGGCATTACGATGTTATTTGTATCAGCGCCCCTGATCCTTCTTTATGGAGCTGGCGCCGTGGCTACTCAATCACTTACAGTTAACGAGTTAGGAATCGACAAAGAATATGGCCAGATTAATAGCTCTAACTTATAATTGAATTTATGAAATCTTTCACCAACTTCCTTAAGTATAATAATTTGGTTCCAATTACTCTTGGTATCATTTTTTTGGGAGCGGGTGGAGCTTTAGCCGCTAACGATAGTACTCGGCAGGCCATTTATTCAAGTACGGAAACAGTTCGAACGGTAGACAACTCTTTAATGCTTGCGGCAAATTTTGATAATAACGATGTTGGCTTACGCATTAACTCTATTACCGAAGACGAGATAAATTATTATATTGAATATTCCTATAAAACAATGATAGTTAGTGATTTTGTTTGGCAGAACGATCTAAAGAAGGGAAATATGATTTTTTCCAAAAAGAGTATGATGGACCGCGATCTTGGTCTATACGCCGCGGAACAAATAGGTCAGGTCATTGATCAGAATATTTTATATTTGAAGGAAGTTCAGAGTAAAGAAAAGAAGCAAGGGTTAACAGTAAAAAGTTCTGTCATTGCTTATTCAGGTTTGGTTGGAAAATTATTTGATCGAAAAGAGAAGGTCTTTCCCGGTTATCAGCCAGTTATTCCTCCGACAGTCGCCGAAGTTTACGTTCCTATCATTCCGCCGGAAGCTACTTCTACGCCCAAAGAAGAGGAATCTCTAAATACAAATAATCAAAATCCGCCAGCTTCCGCCCCAACTGAGACTTCTTCAATTCCAGCTCAGTCAGAAAAGACAAACAGTGTCACCACTTCATACTCGCAAGAAATGGTCCGAAAAATGATAGAAGAAGCCATTAATGCCTACATGAAAGATACTCCGACCTCAGTAACTCCGGCACCCACTCCAGTGCTAGTAGCTCCCGTCCCAAATGAACCGGCACCAGAAACTCCTCCTGCTCCACCTCCAGTCATTGTTCCAGAAACTACTCCTGCACAACCTGCCGAAGAAACGAGTGTTCCTGTCGAGTCCCCAGCAAAAATTACTCCTCCTGTAATAAAGAATAATACGAACGTGACGCCGGACAGTTCGAAGTCCATAACTGAGTCAGCCGTTGTTGAAACTCGAGCTGTGCCAGCTGTCACTGAAATCACAGTACCTAGTCCAGTGATTAATGTGGTTAATCCTACCCCACCTCCAGTTACTCCAATCCCAAATACACCTGCGCCAGAAACTTCTACACAAGCAGTCCCAGTACCTGCGCCCGCAGCAACATGAACATCAGTAATTGCATGTTGGGTAGCTTTTGCTACAATTAGCTAAATATTATAAATATTTTTTAAATTAACCTTATAACTATGTTTGGACTAGGCCTACCGGAAATAATCGTCATCGTTTTAATTGTTGCTATTCTTTTTTTTGGCGGTGGAAAGATTACAAATTTTGCCAGATCTTTAGGACGGGCTAGCGGAGAATTTAAAAAAGGCAAACAGGATATAGAAAAAGAACTAAAAGATCTTTCCTATCATGACAGTGATAAGGACACTGATAGGGCCTAACCCGATTTTTTGAAAGGGAAGTTTTAGGCAAATTAAACAGATTTTGGTATGAATATTAAAAAATCCACATCAGAGGTCAATATTCGACGCCGAAGTTTCATAAAATATGTCTCCCTAGGAGGCGCTGCTTTTTTTGTAGGAAAATTTTTTAATCCGTTCATAAATATGCTACATGGTGATAAAGTTCTAGATGAAAAATCATTTGAAAACTTTGTCGTTACAGAAACGGGCAAGCAGTTAAAATTTGCCGATAAAAGTGGCAATGACATATTAATCATTGATAAAAATAGTTTTTAGTCATGGCAATTAGAATTTCAAAAAATAGAATCGTTCTTGAGGAGATGCCTCTAAATGAGGCCAAGGGAACTGCGGTGGCCTCGGCTGCATCGCCAAATATCTGGACTGTTACTGGTAATACAATCCATATTACCGGCACAACTAACATCACCAGTTTTCCTTCGGCGCCGCAAGCCGGTGTTTGGCGGCATCTTGTTTTTGATGGGGCAGTTTTGTTAAGTTATGGCTCAGATTTTATAATAGCTGGCGGCAACGATTATACAACCTTGGCTGATGATATTGTGGATGTCTACGCCGATACTACAACTAAATTTTATCTATTTCCTCGTAAAAAATTTAAAAGAATTTCCACAATTACTTCCAGTGCCACTCCCACCCCAAATGCAAATTCCACAGACGTATTTACAGTGACTGCTTTAGCGGCCGGCGCGACCTTTGCCGCACCGACAGGTACACCAGCTGAAGGTCAGATGCTAATTATTAGGATCAAAGATAACGCCACTGCACGTACACTTGCTTGGAACGCGATTTATAGAGCCAGTTCAGATTTGGCACTGCCGACAACTACTATTATTAGTAAAACCTTATACTTAGGTTTCATTTATAACTTTACTGATACAAAATGGGATTTACTGGCACTTCTTAATAATTTTTAAAAATGTCGAACCCAGTAGCTAAGTCACTGGGTTTTGGGTATAAAAGTAATTTTAGTCGTTTAGTTAACATTTAATTATGGCCAACATATATGTAAGAAGCGCAGCAGGCGGTACACCAGACGGAACGACATGGGCAACAGCTTGGTTGACCTTAGGGGCTGCTATGACAGGTGCTACAAATGCCGATACTATTTGGTTAGCTAGTGACCATAATGAAGCAACGGGTGCGGCCGTAACGATTACATGCCCCACCTCTGCTGGTTTGAAAATTCTTTCTTCTAATACCACGGTCACAGAACCGCCAACCGGACTATCTACAACGGCCGTGGTGGCTGTTGGTGTTGCTTCCGCCGCTCTTAGCATTAGAGGTCACGCTTACTTCTACGGCATTATCTTTAAGGGGGGGACTAATAGCTCAGCCGCTTGTCTCATTACCGTAGGGGACGGTGTAGTGTCCACTGGTCAAATTTTTGACTCTTGCAAGTTTGAATTGCTTAGCGCTAGCACGGTGAGTGTTAACTTTGGAGTAGCGGCACAAGGAGGGACGGACGATGTCTTAATCTCGATGAGCGATTGTACTGTTAAATTCGGGGCCATAACTCACAGCTTTATTATGAGACATAGTAAAGTGAGGATTCAGGGTTTGACCGTAGATGCAACAGGCTCTATTCCAACTAGTCTCATTGTTTTGACTGCGGGTACGTCTTCTGATGTCTTAATCGAAGCCTCTGACCTCTCAGGCAGAGCCTTCACCAACTTAGTTAGCTGGGGTTTTGTTAATTACTCTGAGATAAATCTTAGAAACTGTAAATTACCTGCAGGAATCAACGTCACTACAGGGACGAACCCTGGAGCAGGAGGCCCACGGGTCACAATGATGAACTGCGACAGTGCCGATACGTCTACTCGGTACGCTGTTCATAGATGGCAGGGGTCATCCGTAACTCAAACGGGTACCTTAATCAGGACAGGTGGCGCAACCCAAGCTGACACCGTTGTTCATTCTATAAAAATGGTTGGTACTGCCAACTCAACCAACCTTTGGATACCCCTAGAGTCTCCAGAGTTTTCTGTCTTCAACACAGCCGTTGGTTCAGCCAAAACAGCCACCGTTGAAATCTTAAGAGACAATGTCACTGCCTTAAAAGATAATGAGATTTGGCTTGAGGTCATGTATCTAGGCACGAGTGGCTTTCCTAAAGGAACAGTCATTTCTGACCGCATGACTAATGTGCTTTCAACGGCCGCTAACCAGACTTCTTCAGCAGTCACTTGGGACACGACTGGTATGACTAACGCCAATAAGCAGAAACTAGCGGTTACTTTCACACCACAGGAAGCTGGCTACTTAATTGCTCGCGTAATGCTGGCCGCTAACACCACGGTCTATGTCGATCCATACATAACTATTTCATAGCATGGCAAACTCAAATTTATTACCTGGATATGGCTTTGTACAAGAAACTGCTTCTGCCGTTAATCTTTACCCTGGGTATGGGCTGGTGCAGGAAACAGTTTCTGCTGCCGACGGAGGAACAAGTAACTTCTTCCCATTTTTTGCCGAATAACTAAGTAGCCCCAAAACCCAGTAGCCCCAAAATCCAGTAGCTTTAAACCCCAGTAGCTAAGCTGCTGGGGTTTGGAATAAACCACGTGGACCACTTGGACGTGAAACGTCCAAGTGGTAGAATAATTTAGCAATTAAAAAATTATGCGCAAAACACCATTTCTTGAAGGAGAGTTTTATCACATTTATAACCGCGGAGTAGATAAGAGAAATATTTTCGGCGATCAGGAAGACATAAAAAGATTTATGCAAAGTATGATTGAATTTAATGTTACAGACCCAATCGGTAGCATTTATGAGAATTCATTTATACTTCGACAACTTGGAAGTGAAACGTCCAAGTCGTCCAAGTTGAAGAAACCCGAGGATAAATTAGTCGAGTTTATTGCGTACTGCCTTAATCCTAATCATTTTCATTTTATCCTAGAGAATAAAAAAGATGGCGGGGTGAGTGAATTTATTAAAAGATTATCAGGTGGCTATACTAAATATTTTAATAATAAGTACAAAAGGACCGGGGTGCTATTTCAGGGGGTATTTAAGTCAGTTCACGTGTCTAATAATGCACATTTTTTGTATTTGAGCGCATATGTAAACTTGAATAATGAAGTTCACAAACTTGGACGTGAGACGTCCAAGTTTGTGAGAAGAAGTTTTGAAGAATATGAGCAAAACCTACCAGGACTTTGTAAGAAAGAGATCATCTTTGAACAGTTCAAATCTCCACAGAAATATGCACAGGAGGCAAGAAAAACTGTTAAAGAAATTTCTAGGAAAAGAAGAGAAGATAAAGAATTAGAAAGAATTTTATTCGAATAAACACACTTGGACGTTTCACGTCCAAGTGTGTTTATTTCATAAAGACATATTGGTTATAATAAGTTATGGAATATAAAATTGAAAAAAAGATGGAGGGTGCCCTTGGACGCGCCGGCGTAATAAAAACTTCGAATGGTGAAATTGAAACCCCGGCTTTTATTGTGGTTGGTACTAAGGGTTCAGTAAAATCTTTAACTCCAGAGCAAGTGAGCTCAATTGGGGCTGAAGCAGTTTTGGCCAACACTTATCATCTTTACCTTGAGCCGGGAGATGAACAGGTTAAAAAAGCAGGAGGACTTAATAAATTTATGGCCTGGAATGGACCGACCTTTACAGATTCTGGAGGTTTTCAGGTTTTTTCCTTAGGAGCAGCCATGGGCAAAAGTGTGGGTAAAATCGCTACAGGGGAAGAGATTGCGGAATACACCGATGAGGGGAACTTTGGCGGGAAGTTAGCTCAAATTGATGACGAAGGAGTGACATTTAAATCTTTTATAAATGGTTCTGAGCATAGATTTACTCCGGAAAGTTCGATGAAGATTCAGGAAAATTTAGGCGCAGATATAATTTTTGCTTTTGATGAATGTACCTCTCCAATGGCTCCAAGAGAATATCAAATAGAAGCAATGAATAGGACTCATCGTTGGGCTAAGCGTTCATTAACAGCCCACTTGGACGTGAGACGTCCAAGTGGGTATCAGCAGGCTTTATTTGCGGTTGTTCAAGGAGGACGATTTGAAGATTTGAGAAAAGAAAGTGCCAGAGTTTTGGCAGACTTAGAAGTGAATGGTACAAAGTTTGACGGTTTTGGTATTGGCGGCTCCTTTGTTAAAGAGGATATGGCCACAGCCGTTAAATGGGTGAATGAAATATTGCCAGAAGATAAGCCTAGGCACCTACTTGGTATAGGTGAACCCTTGGATTTGTTTTTAGGAGTTGAAAATGGCTGTGATACTTTTGATTGTGTGGCCCCAACTCGCTTGGGCAGGAATGGTTGTTTTTATACCAAAAATGGACGTCTTATAATTTCAAACTCAAAGTACCGAGAGGATCTAACGCCAATTGAGGAAAATTGTGCATGTTATTCTTGTCGGAATTTTACTAAAAGCTACATTGCTCATTTATTTAGAGCCAATGAAATGCTAGGACCGACCTTAGGCTCTATTCATAATCTTTACTTCATTGTGAATTTAGTAAAAAAAATCCGGCAGTCAATCCTAGAAGAAAACTTTGAAGAATATAAACAGCAATTTTTCGCGTCTTATAAGTAAACAAATAAAAAAATAGAGAGCCTTGCGGCTCTCCATTGCTTGTATTCGCGCTAATTTTACCATTCAATTTTCGATTTGGTTCCCAGAGAGACACCACTTCGGGTGTGAGGATCTTTGTGAGAGAGCTCTTTCTCGCAACAAAAACTAGAGAGCGTGTTGGTTCCAATTAATGTTAGAATTTTTGAACCAACGAAAATAGTCTGAAAATCTACTGACGGCTTCAAGACGATCAAGGGTTCTATATGAAGCCACTCTCCGCACCTCTGAGCCATAGAAGGAGTATAACTTTGACCTAGATCTTCCTCAATCTCAAAACCGTACTGCCAGTTAATTATAACGCCTGAACCCGTGTGAAAGTCATTTGTAATATAAGAATGATCATTAGTATGACCGTGGTCACCCACGCAAAGTACGAAGTAAAATCGACCCGAGTCATTAATTATACAGGGAGCATTACATACAGCTGAATTCATATTCACCTCCACTATTTAGTATAGAAGTATCGATTAACTTGGCCAAACAACTCTCGGCATAGTATAGTTTGCCATTATTATGTCAAATAAAATGTTCAAAATTGAAAATTCCTCTGAGCCGGTCGGCTCGCTTGCTTTAGCTGGACAAGTACCGCCAGGAAGTAACGAAATGTAAGTAATAAGCATAAATCATGGCTAAGTTCAAGATCAACACAGAATTTCAACCGGCCGGGGATCAGCCTAAGGCAATTGAAGCACTCGTAAGAGGGGTGAGAGCGGGAAAAATGCGACAGACTTTGCTAGGTGTGACCGGCTCTGGTAAAACATTTACGGCGGCCAATGTAATTGAGCAAATCCAAAAACCAACCCTGGTTATCGCCCATAATAAAACTTTAGCGGCCCAGCTGGCGCAAGAATATCGAGATTTTTTTCCGACTAATGCTGTTCACTACTTTGTTTCTTATTACGATTACTACCAGCCGGAAGCCTATCTACCTGTTTCTGATACTTACATAGAAAAGGAAGCCCAAATCAATGCCGAAATTGAGCGGTTACGTCACGCCTCAACGCAGGCGCTTTTAACACGTAGTGATACTATAATCGTCGCTTCCGTTTCCTGTATTTACGGTTTAGGAAATCCAAGCGAGTATCAGAAATTTAACCTAAGAATATTAATTGGGCACAAATTATCTCGGAATGATTTTATAAGAAAATTGATTAATGTTTACTTTGAAAGGACTTCCGCTGACTTAACTCCCGGACTTTTTAGAGCCTTAGGTAATAATATTGAAATTATGCCGGTTTCTGAACGAGTAATTTATCGCTTAGGTTTTAGTGGTGATGAAATTTCCTCAATTACTATAATTGATGCTATGACTCGGGTTATTTTGGAAGAAGTACGTGAGTTAATTCTTTTTCCGGCCAAACACTTTGTTACTCCAATCGAAGAGAGAAACCGGGCTATTAAAGATATTCAAATGGAACTAAAGGAACAGCTCAAAGTTTTGGAAAAAGATGGCAAAATGCTTGAAGCCGAACGTCTGAAAAGACGCACGAGCTATGACTTGGCCCTTATAAAAGAAGTTGGCTATTGTAACGGTATTGAGAATTATTCAAGGCACTTTGATAGAAGATCGGCGGGAGAACCACCATATACTTTGCTTTCCTATTTTCCTAGAAAACCAGATGGAACGCCCGATTTCCTAACTATTATTGATGAATCACACGTCACACTTTCACAAATTGGGGGTATGCATGCCGGAGATGCTTCAAGAAAACAATCCTTAGTTGATTATGGTTTTCGATTGCCTTCGGCTAAAGATAATCGTCCTCTTACATTCAGTGAATTTGAAAAAAATGTTGGTCAAGTTATTTATACTTCAGCTACTCCCGGAAAAGTAGAAATGGCAGAAAGTGATCTTATAGTAGAACAGGTTATCCGACCAACTGGGCTCATTGACCCGGAAATTTCCATTCGCGGCGTTATTTCAAATGGAGATTATAAAGGCCAAATAGGAGATTTTATCGAGGAAACAGAAAAAGTTATCAAAAACGGCGGTAGAGTTCTGGCCACGACCTTAACCAAAAAAATGGCAGAAGATTTGACGACTTATTTAAAGGATAAAAATATTAAAGCCGAGTATCTCCATAGTGACATTATCACTTTGGATCGAATCATGATTTTGACCGAATTTAGAAAGGGGAAGTTCGATTGTTTGGTAGGGGTGAACCTTTTGCGTGAAGGCCTAGATTTGCCGGAAGTTGAGTTTATCGGCATTTTAGATGCGGACAAGGAAGGATTCTTAAGATCGGAAACTTCTCTTATTCAGACTATCGGGCGTGCGGCCAGAAATATTGCCGGAAAAGTTGTGCTCTATGCTGACAACCTGACAGGCTCCATGGACAGGGCCATTAAGGAGACAAACCGCCGGCGGGCAATCCAAACCGCTTATAATAAAAAACACGGTATTACGCCTAAGAGCATCATTAAAAAGATCCATGATATTACAGAAAGCATACAACGTGATCAGAAAAAGGCCGTGGCCTCCATGCTTCTTATCGACGAGGATCGTGTTAAGCAAAATCCCAATAGATTAATTAAAGAAAAGAAAAAACAAATGAGTGACGCCGTTAAAGACCTGGATTTTGAAACCGCCGCAATTTTACGAGATGAGTTAATTGAGATAGAGAAAATTCTTGCAAATAAATCTGCCAAAAAAACCACCAAAACTTTTACAAGAGGTATAAAGTAGGGGAATTCTATTATCTATGAGGTATAATTGGTTTACCTCAAGTACTTTATGGATATTACTGGCATATTTAATATTTCGGCGCCCTATATTATTGTCATTATATTTTTTGTCATTGGCATTTGGATCGGCAAGAGAGTAGGGGAAAAGAAAGGTTTTTTTGGTAATGCTGATAGTCATGAATTTATTTCTCCCTTAAAAGGTCACCTAAATACCAATACAAAGTTACTTTTGGAAAGAGAGGTTCAGCTTGAGGCCGCTAATAAAAAATTGGAAGAAACCGTGGCGATAAAGTCTGAGTTCGTCTCAATTGTGGCGCACCAACTGAGGACACCATTAGCTGGAGTAAAGTGGACACTTGATCTATTAATAAACGGCGACATGGGACCTTTAATGCCCGATCAAAAATCATTTCTTTATAAAATGCTAGATAGCAATGAGCGTATGATCCGCTTTGTCAACGATCTTCTGTCAGTTAGTCGGATTGAAAGCGGCCGGCTTGAATATAATTTTGTTCCTGTAAACCTTCAGCATGTAGCTGAAAGTGTTTTACTTGATATTTATCCGTTGTCTAATAAAAAACATATAAATATCGAATTTATAAGTAAAGGTGTTGATCTGCCATCGGTCGCCGCCGACACAGAAAAAATCAGAGTAGTTTTTCAAAATGTCTTAGAAAATGCGGTTAAATATACCAATTCCGATGGGCACATAACTTTGGAATTACGTAATAAAGATAACGAGGCTTTGGTAATTATCAAAGACGACGGAGCAGGCATTCCCTTAGATGAACAAAAAGAAATTTTTAGCCGCTTTTATCGAGCCCCTAGCGCTAAAAATCAGGCCGACGGCTCCGGCCTGGGTCTCTATCTGGCCAAGGCTATTATCGAAGGGCATGGGGGAAAAATCTGGTTTGAAAGTGAGGGAGGTAAAGGTTCGACATTTTATTTTTCCCTCCCCATTGCCAAAAAAACGGGCTAACATTTAGGATATTTTTTTGATATACTAGTAAAAATTCATGGCAAAGCAAAAAATACTAATAATTGAAGATGATGTTTTTTTGGCCGAAGTGCTTATTAATAAGTTAACTTCCGCTGGCTATGAAACCGATCACGCCTCTAATGGAAAGGTTGGTTTTGATAAAATTAAAACCGCTAAGCCAGATCTCATACTGCTCGACATTATTCTGCCCGAAATGAATGGTTATCAAATCCTTGAAGCCAAGCAAGCCGATCCTGCAATTAAAGATATTCCAGTTATCGTTGTTTCCAATTCCGGCCAGCCTGTAGAAATTAAAAGGGCAATTACGCTCGGCGTTAAAAGTTATTTGATAAAGGCGGACATTAACCCCGATGAGGCAGTTTCTAAAGTAAAAGAGGAGTTGGCCAGACTAACAGGAGGCGCCCAAAGTATTTCTATAAATATTGCCGAGCCGAAATTTTCAGGCGCCGTTTCCGGTAAAAAAATTCTCTGGGTAGAAGATGATAGATTCCTCAAGGATATTATTACCGTCAGACTTTCAAATGAAGGTTGTAACTTAATGCATGCCGCTGATGAAGCAGAAGCCTTTAGTATTTTAGAGAGAGAAACCCCTGATGTTATAATGCTCGATATCCTACTACCGGGGGCTGACGGTTTTGAAATTCTTCAGAAAATTAAGGCTAACGAAAAAACTAAAAGTATTCCTGTAATTCTACTTTCAAATTTGAGTCAGCCGGATGATATTAAAAAAGGCAAGGAATTAGGGGCCGTGAAGTTTTTGGTAAAGTCTACCGTTACGCTCGACGAAATTATAAACGAAATAAAAAGTGTACTTTCTAAATAGATAATAATTTTAGATGCATTATAAAAAGGCCCCCGGTGACGGGGGCTTTTCGTGACTGGTCGGCATTCAGTTCCGAATGCCTCCGGTGTGGATTGGTCGTCCGTCTGGCGGCATTTCTGCCGAGAACTTCTTGACGGTGATGGCGGCCGTGGCCATCCTGAGGAACTGTTTAAACGGTTCCACACCACTTTCATCCACATTTGTTGGTACATTGAAATTTACCAACAAAATCATTACTAAACCAACAAATGTAGCTTTCATGGCCGAACCCCTATTATTGAACAACCAGTGTCCACAGAGACACTCCTGTGGCCATTAAATACCACTCTCAATTTTATGTCAAATTTATGTGGAAAAGATGAAGAACTTGCTGAAGATTTTAAGAATTAACTAGTTCTAATTTTTTAATTTTTAAATGGAAATTTTAGACTACTTATGGTAAAGTCATTCGTACTTACCCCTTGTCATTGCACAAGGGGAACTTAGCGTTATTTAAACCAGTATGAACGACCCCAAAAAACATTATAAAATTAGAATAAGTCTGTGTGGAGCGTATCCTATAGAGGCTTTTTAAATGTTATGAGTGAAACTAACAAAAATTTAAGCGGGGCTGGCAAAATAATAGTCAAAGGCGCCCGCACTCACAATTTAAAAAATATCACCGTCGAAATGCCGCGAAATAAAATGGTGGTTTTTACCGGTCTTTCCGGATCTGGTAAGTCATCCTTGGCTTTTGACACTATTTTTGCCGAGGGACAACGCCGTTACGTGGAGTCTCTTTCTGCTTACGCCAGACAGTTTTTAAACCAAATGCAAAAACCTGATGTTGATGAAATATCAGGGCTTTCGCCGGCAATTTCGATCGATCAGAAATCTCGCTCAAATAATCCTCGCTCAACTGTAGCCACAATTACCGAAATTTATGATTACTTGCGAATTCTTTTTGCCAGAGTTGGCCGTCCACACTGCCTAATTTGTGATCGGGAAATAAAAAAGCTATCAAACGAAGAAATATTAGGAACTGTTCTTGAAACAGTCGAAGCGTTAAAAAAGAAAATAAAAAAAGATAAAGTGCTTGGCATTGAGTTTAGTAGTGCGGAATTAAAGCTTTATGCGCCACTTGTTGTTGGTCGCAAGGGCGAGTATTATCAGATGCTTTATGATCTGCTTGGTCGCGGATTTGAGGTTGTTAAAATTGACGGGCAAGACAAAAAACTGCGCGAGCGGGTGGTCTTAGATAAAAATAAAAAACACTCGATCGACGTTTTGGTTGACCGCTTCTATTTGAGTGAAATGGAGGAAAAGAAAAGTGGTATTAAAGAAAGGTTGAGTGAAGCTATTGAAAGGGCGCTACATGAATCAAATGGTCTTTTGAAAATTGAAACTATTGAAGGAGAGCATCTCATATCTTCAAAATTCATGTGTCCCTACGACGGCTTTTCCTTTCCAGAAATTGAACCTAGACTTTTCTCATTTAATTCGCCATATGGAGCCTGTCCGGTTTGTAATGGATTAGGAACAAAACATTTTTTTGGCACGGAAGTTTGCGAAGCCTGTCAGGGGGCTCGCCTTCGCCCAGAAGCCCTTAAAGTTTTACTTGGTAGTGAGGCGCGTCACAAAAATATAGTCGAAGTTACTTCGATGTCTATAAAAGATGCTCATGATTTTTTTGTAAATATTAAGTTAACACCTAAAGAGAGAAATATTTCTAAAGTCATCCTTAAAGAAATTGAAGCTAGGCTTTTGTTTATGTTGAACGTTGGCTTAGACTATTTAACTTTGGACCGGAGAGCCAATACGCTTTCCGGGGGAGAGTCACAACGCATTCGCCTGGCCTCCCAGCTCGGTTCTGGCTTAGTGGGGGCACTATATGTTCTTGATGAGCCAACGATTGGGCTACACGCCAGAGACAATGATCGACTGATTCAAACTCTTCTACGCTTAAGGGATATGGGAAATACTATTTTAGTTGTCGAACACGATGAGGATACTATTTTTTCTTCAGATTATATTATTGACATAGGGCCAGGTGCCGGAGTTCATGGCGGGGAAGTCGTCGTTGCCGGCGATTTGGATAAATTACTTTTAGCTAAGAAAAATGATTCCAATTCTTTGACCTTAGCCTATTTACGCGGCGAAAAGCAGATCACCCTTCCTGAGGCTCGTCGCTTTAATGATAAAGGTTCGATCAAAATTAAAGGAGGCAAAGCCTTTAATATTAAGAACATGACGATCGATGTTCCCTTGGGCAAACTTGTTCTAGTCACTGGAGTGTCTGGTTCTGGTAAATCTACTTTTCTGTATGAAATTTTAAATAAAAATTTGCAGGCCAGACTTGAAAAGCGCTACCGCAGCAATAAAATATACAACTGTGCTTCTTTTGAAGGATCTGAGTACGTCAGTCGAGTTATTTTAATTGATCAATCGCCAATCGGCCGCACACCACGTAGTAACCCGGCCACTTATACCGGCATGTTTACCTTTGTAAGAGATTTATTTGCCGAAAGTTCGGAAGCCAGAGCCCGTGGCTGGAAGGCCAATCGTTTTTCTTTTAACGTTAAAGGTGGCCGCTGCGAAGCCTGCCAAGGTAATGGGGAAATTGCGGTTGAAATGCATTTTCTGCCGACGGTTTATGTACCTTGTGACATTTGCAACGGCAAGCGCTTTATGAAAGAAACGCTGGAAATAACTTATAAAAAGAAAAATATTTATCAGGTCTTAAAAATGACGGTGGAAGAAGCTGCCAAGTTTTTTGAAGACATTCCGGCAATTGGCGAAAGACTGCAATCTCTCCTTGATGTCGGTCTTGGCTACTTAGAACTCGGACAGTCAGCCACTACGCTTTCCGGTGGGGAAGCGCAAAGAGTCAAAATTTCTTCCGAGCTTTACCGGGCTCATTTGCAGCGGACAATTTACTTGCTTGATGAGCCGACAATTGGGCTTCACTATGAAGATGTAAAAAAATTAATTGAGATTTTACAGAAATTAGTTGATAAGGGAAATACCGTAGTTGTTATTGAACACAATATGGATATTATAAAACAGGCCGACTATGTTATTGATATTGGTCCTGACGGGGGAGTAGGGGGCGGAAATATTGTCGCCAAAGGCACGCCGGAACAAGTCGCTAGTAATAAAAGCAGTCATACTGCAAAATACTTAGCTAAAGCATTAAAAGCGTAAATGTTAAATAAATTTACCCCGTAGGAAACCAGCCGGTTCTCCTTCGGGGTCTCACGCCACCAAGTACTTAAAGAAAGCCTAAAGTAGTAAAATGAAAAAGGCGGAGAAGTGCTCCCCGCCCGCTTTGACATTAGTCTGCATATATATCGTCGATTGATTCACGTGAGCAGTGCTGGCATCCGCATCTTGGACAATTATCAGTTTGTTTACTTCGGTAAGTCGGGGAGTCTGTATGCGGACACGTATTCTGCAAAGTCCAAATTGCATATTCAAGCGCACTTACCTCCCTTTGTTTGAGAGTCAATTGCTCAAGAAGTCCTTTCACAGCACTCGGGACTTGATGTAAAGTATGTGCTTCGACAGGATGAGGTGCTTTAGCCAGCCGACGGTAGTCCTCGGTTTCCATGTTGATCCTCTGAAGTTAAACTAACTGAGTATTAATTTGATGTCTTTGTCAAACAAGCAAAAAGAAATACGAAAATTTCCAACTTCTCCCGGGGTGTATTTTTTCCGTGGGATAAAAAATGAGATTCTATACATTGGTAAAGCCACGTCTTTAAAAGATCGAGTGCGCAGTTATTACGCCAAAGATCTAATGACGACACGCGGACCACTACTTGTGCAAATGCTCGAAAAAGTTAAATCAATTAAATTTGAAAAGACGGATTCTGTACTTGAAGCTCTTATTCTTGAAGCTAATTTAATTAAGAAACACCAACCTCGATATAATAGTAAAGAAAAGGATGATAAAAGTTATAACTACATTGTCATAACTAAAGAAGATTTCCCGCGTGTCTTACTTGTGCGCGGTAAAGATCTGGCCGAAAGTTTTTCCAAGGAAATGCGCCTTTATGAAATAGGTCCTTTTCCGCAAGGTGGCACACTTAAAGAGGCGATGCGCATCATTCGCCGCATTTTTCCATATCGAGACACATGCACTCCTTACTCTGGCAGAAGCAACTTGGACGTTTCGTTTCCAAGTACTTGGAAACGAAACGTCCAAGTTGTCCAAGTGGCAAAGAAAAAAGCAAAACCTTGCTTTAACGCTCAAATCGGACTTTGTCCTGGAGTTTGCTCCGGAGAAATTTCTAAAAGAGAATATCGAAAAGAAATTAAACATCTCATTTGTTTCTTGGAAGGCAAGAAACAGGCGGTGGTACGAGAGTTTAAAAAGGAAATGAAGGAGTATGTTAAAAAAGAGGCCTTTGAAAAAGCCAATGAAGTTAAGAAAAGGCTTTTTGTCCTCGAACATATTCAAGATGTCAGCTTATTAAAAAAACGAAGCGATGAATTTCCCGCGTCAGGGCCCCGTGGTTCAGCCTCTAGTCCGCGTCGTTATAGAATTGAGAGTTATGACATTGCTCATCTTAGTGGAAAGGAGATGGTTGGTGTGATGACAGTCATTGAAAATGGTTTTCCCAATAAAAACGAATACCGAAAATTTAAAATTCGCAGTGTTTCCACAAGTAATGATCCAGCCGCTTTAAAAGAAGTTATTACTAGACGACTCGGCCATGCCGAGTGGAATCTTCCCATGATTATTGTAGTTGATGGTAATGAAGTGCAGAAAAAAGTAGCCGAAGGAGTCATTAAGGAAAAGGGATTTAATATTGAAGTTGTGGCAGTTGTTAAAGATAATCGTCACAAAGCGCGTGCTCTTATTGGTAAAAAAGGATTTGTAGAGAATCATAAGGACGCAATTTTACTCGCAAATGCCGAAGCGCACCGCTTTGCTATTGCCTTCCATCGCTTGCGTCGCAAAAAAGCTTTTTTACCGTAATACCCTGCAGGGTTGTTTGGTTTAAGTTTAGTCTGTTATAATTTACTAATGTTAAGAACAAGAGTAGGGGTTTTACGAGGCGGGCCATCTAGTGAATTTGATATTTCTCTAGCCACTGGCAAAACGGTTCTCGATAATTTGCCGGAAGAGCGCTATCAAGCGCTCGATATTTTTATTGACAAAAAAGGAGAGTGGCATCGGGGTGGCATACCGGTGACGCCGGCCAAAGTGATCCATGATATTGATGTTATTTTTAATGCCCTTCATGGAGAGTATGGTGAGGATGGTCAGGTTCAGCAATTACTCGAGCATTTTTCTATGCCTTATACCGGTTCAAGCGCCTTGGCCTCGGCCATCTCCTTGAATAAAGTTTTAACCAAAAAGAGGTTAATCCAATCTCACATTAAAACCCCTTGCTATCGAGTGGTGGAAATAACCCCTTATTTACACGAGGAGTTAGCCGAAATTTTCCGCACTTTTCCTCAACCCTCTGTTGTAAAGCCTTATAACGGTGGTTCCTCAATCGGGGTTAGTATCGCTGACAATTATGAAAAACTGTGTAAGGGGGTGGCTAATGCTTTTAATTATTCAACTAAAGTAATAATTGAAGAATTTATTTCAGGGCGGGAAGGGACGCTAGCGGTAATTGACGATTTTAGAAATCAGAGAGTTTACCCATTGTTGCCCGTTGAAATTCGTCCTCATCAGCATAAGGAGTTTTTTGATTTTGAAGCAAAATACAACGGTCATTCAGATGAAATTTGTCCCGGCGATTTTAGTAAAGCAGAACTTATGGAAATTGAGAAAAGCGTGCTTGATGCCCATGCGGTACTGGGGCTCCGACACTACTCACGAACGGATTTTATTATCAATCCTCGTCGGGGGGTTTACATACTTGAGGTCAATACATTGCCCGGCTTAACTAAAGGATCATTACTACCAAAATCATTAGATGCTGTAGGTATAAAGCTGTCAGAGTTTTTAACTCACGTAATTTCTTTAGCCCAAAGAAAAAATAAATACTAGAGCAAAGTGAAACAAAAGCTAAAAAGCAAAAACTCAGTAGCTTAGCTACTGAGTTTTTGCTTTTTAGCCCAGAGAAAAAAAAGAAAATAATTCTACTTAGCTTCTTTCTTCTTGTCGAGCTTGTCGAGTCGCAAGAGTTTTACGCCAAAGTAAACAACGAGAGCGATTATTATAAAATCAATTAAAATACTTATAAAATCTCCATAAAGAATTGCCGTGTCGCCGATATGAAGGGATGCGGACTTTAATCCTCCCGCCGCCCCGAGCGCCACTCCTAAAATAGGGTTTACAATATCGGTCACGAGGGCAGAGACGACTTTGGATATAGCGCCACCCAGAATAAAGCCGACTGCTAAGCCGACCACTCCTTGCTCGCGGATAAATGTTATAAAACCTTTCATATTTTGGAATACTAGTTTAAGAGAGCTTTTGATGCAAGAGAAAAGAAAACCCACGGGAGAGGCCTAACTTGCTTCGCTCATTACGATAATGAAAACCCTTTCGAATCCGCTATGTTAGCAAAGCAGTTTGCTAACTCGGGTCCACCAAAATACAAATACCGCCTTTCGGCGGTGTATTTTGGTGGACAGGGATAATTTTGTTTTCGTCAAAACAAAATTTCCACGACCCTGCCTCATCTGTTTTTGTTACTACAAAAACGCGACTCCGGCTTCCACAAACCGAAAAAGTCTGCCGTTCAAGGCAGATAGTTTTTCGTGTTTGTGGACCCGAGCGGACTCGAACCGCTTACCTCCTCATTGCAAATGAGGCGTTCTACCAGGTGAACTACGGGCCCCTGCGGGCGCTGACGTAACACAGACTATAACCTATTTGCCCTTTGGGCAAGGGTTTTAAGTGGGAAATAAATTTAAACTACCTCGATTTGTTATACTTCTTCGATGGACCAACTTTTTGGAAAGCGCCTGATTTTAATTATCTTGGTACTAGCTTTAATAGGCGGTTTATTTTATTTTTATTCTAAAACCGACAACAGAGTTGATAATGGTGAAACAAATATAGATATTGAACTTGCTTCAACTACGGTTGTTACTATAACTTCTGCGGGCTTTTCAGAAACCGAACTTAATTTAAAAGTAGGGGACATTATTACTTTTAAAAACAATGATACGGAAAATCATTGGCCGGCTTCTGACGCCCATCCTAGTCACACTATTTACCCGGAGTTTGATCCTAAGAAACCTATTATTTCCGGTGAATCTTGGTCATTTACTTTTATCAAAGAGGGGGAATGGCGTTTCCACGATCATGAAAATCCGTTAATTCGGGGAGTAGTTAAGGTCTTCTCTCCGCAAACTTCAACTGAAAAAGTTTTAGATAAAATAGCTACTGTTTTAACCGGTGAGAAAAAGGCGGGGGAAAAATGTTTTCAAAACAGCTTCGATTTTTCCTGTTATGAAATTATTACGAAAACTTAGTGACCATCAAGGGTGTACCCGCCGCTTTTGCCGATTTAAAGGAAAATTATCAAGGAAGTGTCTATATTCAAGCTCAATGTCACCCACTTACTCATGTTATTGGGCGCTCGGCGGTGAATTTTTACCCAGAAGTATCAGAAGCTTACTCGAACGGCAATAGTCTATGCTGGTCAGGCTACTATCATGGGGTTATGGAAGGAATTATCGGCAAAATCGGCAAAGATAAAATCTTAGAGAAAATGCCAACTATTTGTGACAGTATTCCTGGCAAAGATAGCCATAGTTTTGATTATTACAATTGTGTTCATGGTATTGGGCATGGCCTAATGGCACTTACGGAAAATGAACTGTTTGAGTCACTAAAAATGTGTGACAATCTCATAGGGTCTTGGGAAGAATCGAGCTGTTATGGCGGGGTCTTTATGGAAAACGTCATAGTTGATAATAAAAATCATTTTACAAAGTATTTGAAACCAAGTGATCCGCTTTACCCCTGTAATGCAGTTGAAGATAACTACAAAAATCCCTGTTACTTGATGCAGACTTCCTACATGCTCAAAGTAAATAATAACGACTTTAAAAAAGTCTTTGAGCTTTGTGCCACCGTTGAGGAAGGATACAAACTTCTCTGCTATCAAAGTTTAGGCAGGGATGCTTCGGGGCAAAGTATAAGCACAATTCCAAAAACTAAATCCACCTGCGAACTTGGAGTGGGATACATTCAACAATCAAACTGCATAGTGGGAGCAGTGAAAGATTTTATTTCTTACCACCATAGTGATGTAGAGGCCAAGGCTTTATGTCAAGCCATAGACTCCTCTATAAACGATATCTGCCTCACGACGACAACTGAATATTATAAAACTCTATAAGTCTTTTATATTAAGCTACATTGCTGAGATAAAAAGTGCTAAAATAAGCTCATGCCTAAAAAAACTATAATTATTATTTTATTAATTGTTGTCGGCGCCGGAATTGCCTATTTCGTAAGAGAAAATAAAAATCCTCATATGGAAACGGAAAAGAAATTTGACGCCTCAATTAAAAATTTTGAAGATTGTCAAAAAACTGGAGGCCATGTCTTAGACGGTACTCCTCGGCAATGTCATGGGGCAGATGGCCGAACATTTATGGAGGTAGCCAAAACTAACCCGACTCCACCTCCTTTGCCTCCCGTCAGCGCCAATAGTTGTGCGAAGGCTGGCTGTAGCAGCCAATTGTGTGTTGATTCAAAAGTAGCAGCTGAAACTGTAACTACTTGCGAATACAGAGAAATTTATGGCTGTTATAAAAGCGCACGCTGTGAAAGACAAAGTAATGGGCAGTGCGGCTTTACTCCTTCCAATGAATTAAGTTTGTGTTTATCTCAAAATGGTGGAAGCATTCAGTAATCACGCTTAAACATATCCACATAAATAATCAGACGATTTTCTTTTTGTAAGATATAATTATTGCGTGAAGAATGTTATTTTAGAAGAGCTTTCATCGCCCGGCTGTTCTCATTGCAAAGCCTTTGAGGAATATTGGCATTCGATAGAAAAAGATTGGCCAAATGTTACTTATAAAAATACTAGTATTGTAACTCCGGAAGGACAGGCCTTGGCGCAAAAGCATATGATCTTTGCTTCGCCAGGTATTTTTTTAAATGATGAGCTTTTTGCCTCAGGAGGGTATGACCAAGGTAAGTTTTTGGCTCGCCTAAGAGAAGTTTCATAATTTTTTATTAATTTTTGTAATTTTGCACATTCACATTCATGGAAGCAACTGGAAAATTTAAGGCCATCGTTCTAACCTCAATCATCGGCATTGTCGGAGTTTTAATTTTCGGTTTGCTGTGGCTTTTCGTTTTTTCCAATGCTAATCCGGCTGGTTTTGGCTGGTATCTCTTTGCTTTCGCAACAGGTATAACCATGATTGTTCTTCCGTGTACCTTGCCTTTAGCTTTTGTCATTGTGCCTTTATCTATGGGTAAGGGTATTAAAAAGGGAATTGGCATCGCTCTTTCTTTCGGCGCCGGAGTAGCCATGATGCTTAGTGTCTACGGTATTTTAGCGGCTGCTCTTGGCGGATTTGCTCTGGGCAACTTTAATGCCTCGTTAGATGTCGTTAAAAACTGGGTATATTTTATTGCCGGAATTTTTGCCTATCTGTTTGCCTTAAATGAAATTGGTCTTATTAAATTTCGTATGCCTTCATACACTGGGGCGGCACCGGCTTTTATTCAAAAGCAGAGCGATTTCTTAAAAGCATTTTTACTCGGACTTTTTCTCGGCAACATTGGCGTCGGCTGTCCGCATCCGGCCACGCCGCTCCTTTTGGTTGAAATTGCCTCGAGCGGCAACATTGCCTACGGTTGGACGCTATTTTTGACTCACGCCTTGGGCAGAATTTTACCTTTGGTACTTTTGGCCTTTTTGGCGGTTATGGGAGTAAACGGTTTGAGCTGGCTTATCACTAAAAAAGATAAGATTGAAAAAGCAACCGGCTGGGCGATGATTTTTGTTGCCGGCTTTATTTTAGCCTTAGGACTATTCAGTCATGCTTGGTGGGTGGCTTCCGGTACGCATACTTTGCTTGAAAAAGTTACTCAAGAGCATGCTTTCCTGGGTGCTTTGAATGAAAAATTAGATACAGCGGTTGTACATAGTCATGGAATAGAGGAAACTGTAGGACATACAGGTCTCTTTGGTCTGCCTCTCTCGCTTGGGAATTATGTCTTAGTTCTTCTTTGGATAATTCCTATTTGGTGGTGGTGGCGTCGAGAAAAAACAAGGGTGGACGCTATACCTTCTGACAAAATGGTTCCGGAAAAAGAAGCTGAATTCAAAGTTTGGCATTTGAGAGAGAAGCTTTTCACTATTGTCAGCATTCTTCTTATTGTCATATTTATCTGGGCCTTACCTCAATGGTTTGCTACTCGTGGTTTAGCTGGTCATGGGCATGAGTCGGGAACTCCGGCCGTACATGAACATGACTCAAGTATGCAAGGCATGGATCATGGCGCAACCGAAGGTAGTATGCCGGGTATGGATCATGGCGCTCATGGAGCCGGCTATCACGAAGAGAATTCTGTTACAGAGGGCTTATCTGTTGTCTTAAGTGTTCAGGAAAACGTTGCCGCTCGGGAGCAAACGCCTCTAACCTTCAAAGTTGAAATGCGACCAGGTAATACTCCGTACGATAGCCTTATTATTGAGCATGAAAAATATATGCACGTAATAGGTGTTCGTGAAGATCTCAATCAGTTCTTCCATATCCATCCAACCAACGTTGGTCCAGGTCTTTGGCAAGTAAGCCATATTTTTAATGAACCGGGTAAATACAAAGTTTATGTTGACGTAACGGATACTTCGGGTACTCATAGTTTTGGCCAAAAAACTTTCGAAGTTAAAAGTCTTGAGTCCGGGTCTCCTTCTTCAATTTCTCAAAACCAAGAAATGTTGAAAAATGTAATTGTTGGAGATTATCAAGTAGCGTTAGAGCACGACACTCCTCTCGTTGCCGGTAAAACAGCCGAAATCCATCTTGTTGTGCATGACGTTTTTGGTAGAGGCGTTGAATTAGAAAACTATCTTGCTGCTCCCATGCACTTAGCAGTCATAAGCCAAGATTTAACGCAATATCTCCACACTCATCCAGAAGGGCACGAGAATCATGGGGAGGAAATGCCGGCAAGCGATGGACATTCTGATCATTCTCATAGTTTACTTCCGACTAAAAGTGCTTTGGCTCACGTGGATACTGGTGGGTCTGAAGTTGAAAGTGAAACGATTATCTTTAAAGTTCCATTTTTAGAACCTGGAATATATAAAGTTTTTGCTCAATTCCGCCCCAAAGGTATAGTTCTGGCAGCCGATGAAGCTATTACCGCCGCATTTTTGATAAAAGTTGAGGAAAATACTGGGCAGGTGATTACTGCAGTGCCGGCAGTCGAGCACGCGCATGGAACCACTAGTAGAGCAGGTAATACAAATGGAAAAAAGGTAACTCTGGCCTTAATTTCAATTGTCATCATGGCCTTACTTTCTAGGTTTGTTTATAAGAAAATTCAAGTTTAAATCGAAGTTATGAATAAATACGTTACCATTCTCATAGTACTTGTGGTCATCATGGGGGCTGGTATTGCTTATAAGCAATTTAGCGGCAAAGAAAAAGTAGCTCTAACTGGCGAAACCAAAGAATTTACACTTTATAATCGGGAAAACCGCTGGAGTTTTGATCCCGATACCATTACCGTTAATCAGGGAGATAAGGTTAAATTAACTTTAATTAATGAAGATGACTATGACCATGGAATTGCTATCGACCAATTTGGAGTTTCTCAAAGAATTCCTGCTAATGGCACAATCAAACTTGAATTCATCGCCTCTACACCAGGCGAGTGGCCGTACTATTGTTCAGTTTCTTGCAATTCAGGAATAGTTGAGGGAAAACCTCGCGGCCATTTTGATCAAATAGGAAAGTTATATGTAAAAAGTCAGACAACTGTAACCCCGACACCATAATTACATGTCAACAAAACTCATTCTCAAGGTTAAAGGCATGCATTGCGCGAGTTGCTCAATTCTTATCGATAAATTAGTGGGAAAGCAGCCGGGCGTAACAAGTGTTAAAACAAGTTATGGAGCGGAAAAAACCTCAATTGAGTTTGATGAATCAAAAATTACCCTAAATGAGATCGATGCTTTCGTAAATAAGCTTGGATATGACGTTATTCGACCGGAGGAAGAAACGAATTCTATAGAAGAAGAGGAAGCTAAAGAAGCTAAGATAATTTTAGCGGCTAAAAAGCGAGTAAAGTGGGCCTTTATGCTGGCGGCTCCAATAGTCCTCTATTACATGCTTATTCACATGTTCAACTTGGCTCATGTGCATGAGTTTTTTGATTTTGTGACTATAGCCATGCCAGCGTATGTTGATAATTCTATTCTAGGCACCATAAGTTACATTATTGGCGTGATGTTTTACTTGGTAGCTCAGCCCTTTAAATGGATTGCTAGCATTTTTGTTGATGTTCATAACCCGCCTTTTCAGCTTGATTTGAACTATATTTATTGGATTCTCTCTACTCCTATTCAATTTGTTATTGGCTGGCCGTTTTATCGTAACGCCTTTACGGCCATAAGAGTCGGTGCCGCCAATATGGACGTACTAGTGGTTCTGGGAACTACTGCCGCCTACCTTTATAGCATGATCGGTTTCTTGTTCTTTAATATTGATCACCCATTCTGGGAGAGTTCGGCCGCCCTACTTTCCTTTATTCTTCTCGGACGTTATGTGGAGGTGTTGGCCAAGGGCAAAGCCTCGAGTGCTATTAAGGAGCTTTTGAAATTGGAAGCCAAAGAGGCACATATTGAAAGAGATGGGCAGGAAATCACGGTACCGATCGATCAAATAAAAGAGGGCGATATCGTAGTAGTTCGTCCGGGAGAAAAAATTCCGGTTGATGGAATTATTGTCGAAGGAAAATCACATATTGATGAAAAGGTGGTTACCGGAGAATCATTCCCAGTTAGTAAAACTGTCAACGATGAAGTTATCGGAGCCACCATAAACCAGGAAGGTCTCTTTAAGTTTAGAGCGACCAAAGTCGGTAAAAATACTTTGCTTTACCAAATAATTCGCATGGTTGAGGAAGCTCAAGCGCAGCGGGCACCTATTCAAAACTTGGTAGATAAGATTAGTGAATACTTCGTGCCGGCAGTGGTCGTTTTGGCTGTAGTCACTTTTGCTGGTTGGTACTTTGTGGGAGATTTGAATCTTCGTGCCTCATTAATGCGCATGATTGCTGTTTTGGTTATCTCATGTCCATGCGCCATGGGACTGGCAACTCCGACGGCGCTCGTGGTTGGTATCGGACGCGCCGCTAAATTTGGCATAATATTGAAAGGCGGCGCCGCGCTTGAAACTGCTTACAGACTAACGACTATCGTATTTGATAAAACTGGCACTCTCACTATCGGAAAGCCAGCAGTAACCGACGTTGTCATGCTCCCTCATGCACCAGTTGATGAAGGTCGGGCAATTTATCTGGCCGCTTCTGTTGAACAAGGCTCTGAACATCCACTATCTCGCGCTATCATCGAAAGAGGAAAACAGCAAGGACATTTAGGACAAGTAGTAGATTTTCAAGCGATTTCCGGCATGGGTATATTTGGCAAAGTTGATGGTCAAGAAGTCGAAATTGGAAATAGTGCTTACGCCGAAAAAATTCACGTTGAAACTTCTTTTTACAAAACAGATTTGGAACGACTGCAAAATGAAGCCAAGACGGTCGTCTTTCTCTTTGTTGATAAAAAACCAACAGCTCTTATCGCCATGGCAGACACCCTAAAACCATTTGCCAAAGAAGCCATTGCAGAATTAAAGAAAATGGGTAAAGAAATCGTCATGATGACGGGAGACAACCAGCGCACCGGCGATGCCATTGCCAAAATGGTTGGTATAGACCGGGTTTTTGCGGAAGTCTTACCACAAAATAAAGCTGAACAAGTAAAAATTCTCCAGGCCGAAGGCAAAATTGTCGGTATGGTAGGGGATGGTATCAACGATTCGCCAGCTCTGGCCCAAGCTGATCTTGGAATCGCTGTCGGATCGGGGACAGATGTCGCAATTGAAACTGGAGAGATTATTTTGGTTAAGGACGATCTTCGAGATGTGGTAACTGCCATACAGCTTTCTAGTAAAACTATTAAAAAAGTTTGGCAAAATCTGTTCTGGGCCTTCTTCTATAATGTGGTGGCTATTCCAGTTGCCGCCGGAGGACACCTGTTCTTTACTCAGAGCGCCGGAGTGGCACTCCCATGGATACAAAATGTACGCGATAGTTTGGGTCACGCCGGGCAAATCTTCTTTAATCTCTCCCAAGCCACTCTTCGTCCAGAAATTGCTGGTTTTGCCATGGCCTTCTCTTCAGTCTCGGTTGTTCTAAACTCTATGAGCCTTAAAAGCTATGTTCCTCCCATGGAAAAAACAGAAGACGAAACAGAAGTAAAAGAGAAAAAATAATTAATGGCCAAACTCGAATCAGAGATATCTTTTATACCATCCGGTTGGGAAGAGAAAGCTATTTTAGATGAGCCGGAAAAAGTAGGAATTAGTCGCAAGTTTGTTTTTAAAGAGTATAAGGAAAGTGTTAAATTTGCCACAATGTGTGCAGACTTAGCAGAAAAATATGAGCACCATCCAGAAATAAGAATTCTTTTTCTTAAAGTGCAGGTTATTAGTTATACTCATGATACTAATAGCGTAACCGTCAAAGATACTGAGCTTGCTGCAGAAATTAATAAATTATACAATTCACTACATGACTAAAATTGATATGAACATTGGCAAAATGCACTGCGGTGCTTGCGCAACTGGCATTCAAATGTTGGTGTCAGGCATGGACGGGGTTAAGTCTGTCTTCGTGGACTACGAAGGGAAAAAAGGTAGTTTTGAATTTGATGAAGCTAAAGTGACTAAAGACCAGATTGTTAAAGAAATTTCTAATCTAGGCTATACAGCGGAATAACTAATATGGATCCGGTAGTGAAAAGTGATATTGGAATATTTTAGTAATTTGTTCTAGAATATATCTAATGAGTCGAATAATTAAAAAAACTAACACAAAGTGGTAAAGTTTTTTCACTAAGAAGAGATATTATTTTCTACTACCCGATGGATTTTTTTACAATTTTAGTAATCATTCATATAGCAGGTACCGTGCTTGGTGTTGGCGGCGCCACTTTTCTTGAAGTTTTTTTAGGCAAAGCTCTTTCAGATGGCACCATGGATGATGCGGAGAAAAGAGCTATGCGGACTATTTATACATTTGTTCGCATAGGTCTAATTGTCAGCATTATTTCCGGAATTGGCTTTCTTTTTATTTATTGGCAGAATGGGCAAACCTCACGTCTTCTAAACCCTGTTTTGTGGGCTAAGCTTTCTATGATAGCCGTTATCATTATTAACGCTGTCTTGCTTCATTATCACAAAATCGGCCTTTATTGGGGGAGTGCCCTATCATTCGTTTCTTGGTGGAGTACACTCGTTTTAGGCGTTTTCCTCACCCATAGTGTGCGTTATGGTTATTTTGAGATTATGATAGTCTACCTCTTAATCGTTGCTCTTGGAGCCGTAATACTTGACCAAATTCGCCGAAAAATTTTTGGGGTTAAGCCAAGACCAAAGCCACCCGAAGTGCCACCGATGCCCCCAGCTTCTACAGCAAATTAATAAATTTAATATAAAATTATGGAAGGAATATCATCAGAATCCCAAAAAAAACCCTACGAGCCTAATATTACTTCGACAGAAGTTTTACTTGAACGGATAGAGAAATTAGAGGCCAACGAAGACCGGGACGGTTTGTTCGCGCTTGTAGATGAAATCAAATTAAAGATTAGTGATCTTGAGGATGCTCAAAGGTCAGCTCCTAATGCTCCCAATATTCAATTAGCACTTGTTAAATTAAGAGCTCGTTTGACCTCACTATCAAATTAGTCAGAGTCCCATTTAATCTCCAAGGATTTGGCCAGAATAAGAGAATCATCAAACTGATCTCTGGAATTAAGTACGACACTGACAAATATTACATTTGGTAAATTTTCCTTTCGATAAACCAACACCAGGTTTTTATCAGCAAAAGGCGTACTGCCAGTTTTCCCGCCTAATATAATGTAAGGAAAATCATCGTTTCGTAACAGTTGGTTTGTGCTACTGGCTAAATGATGAAAATTGCCGCTTAAACTTACGATGGGTTTCTCGACGCTTCTTGTAATTCCAAAAATTTCTGAGTGATTTTTTAGAATGTATTGAGAGAGGATTAATAAATCTTCTGCCGTCGAAATATTTCCAATATCATTTATATTTTCAGGATCAGTGCCTACAGGATTGCTAAAGACTGTATCATTCATACCCATTTCAAAGGCCTTCTCATTCATTAAAGTAACAAAAGTGGTCGTTCCCAATTGGCGGCTCAAAGCTCCAGCGGCATCGTTGTTGGATTCGATTAGTAGAGTTTTTAGCAATTCTTCTCCAGTTAAAACGTCCCCAATTTTAAACAATAGGGAAGGCGAGAATAAGTTTATATCCTCTGCCTTTATCTCAACTGGATTTTTTAAGGATAAATTTTCTACTGCTACCACAGCGGTCATTAGTTTACTAATACTGGCAATATAAAGTTTTTTACTAGACTCTTTTTTTGTAATTTCAGTTACTTTATTTCCGGAGATTGAAGATAAAATATAACTTTTGGCGGAAATATCGGAAAGGCTACTGGTCGATACAGAAATGGAAATAACCGGCTCCGGTGGAGCATTGGCGGCACTTACCAAAGCCAAGCCCATATTCATATTATTACTAAAAACTGCCAATGACATTAGGCCTAAAGTAAAAAATAGGACGGTGGCCGGAATTATGAGTAATAATCTTTTCATTTGCTTAACATAGCTTAAATTAAGGGTTTTTCCAAGAGTAGTAAAATATACTGGGATCAATTATTTGTGGTCACGATATTTTATTTCTAGTCAGCCATAAAATTCCTCGAAGCCTCACGGCACGATTTACTAATCGCCCGGCTCAGTATTTTTGCCTTTCGCCCGACGAAAACAAAAATATACCTGCGCCTTCCACAAAAGTACAAAGTTCCGTGCGGACAGAACGTTTGTGTCTTTTGTGGTTAGGGATATTTTATACGCCGTCGCGTATAAAATTCCACAACCCTAGCTCGCCATTGCTGCTACTACAGCAATAAGGCTCCGCTTTCGACACTTACACAAAATCTGCAGCAGTGCAGATTTTGTGTATCGGGTGGACCTATGGGGAATTGAACCCCAGATTCGACTATGCCATAGTCGCGTATTACCTCTATACTATAGGCCCATATAAAAAGTTTGCGGGCGAATCATTAGGGGCATTCTACAAAATGAGCTAATGACCCAGACTAACAGAAAGATATTAACAAAAAATATCAGGTTCTGCACCTTAAGAAGAAAATTTTGATGTATCCACAGAATTGATTTTTAAGTCCAAATTAATTTTGTTATACTTTTATTGATGTTTGATTTCTTTTTGCAATCTTTACTAAAGAGTAAATTAAAGGATGTTCCACCGGAAATGAGGGAGCAAATTCTTTCTGCCGCCAAGAAAAACCCAGAACTTTTATCTAAGATTGCTTCTTCGGTGCAAGAAAAAATGACTCGGGGTGTACCACAAATGAAAGCCATCGAAGAAGTGGTAAAGGAAAATCAGGAAGTACTGTCGCAAATTTTAAAGCCAGAAGCTTCTTTAAGCAGTTCTTTGAAATAATTATTTTATGAACAAGAAAAAAGTATTGGTTCTTTTGGGGCACACCGACTGGGACTCTATGTGTGGGTATTTGGCCACAAAATATGAAGAAGGTGCCCGGGAAGCCGGTCACGAGGTGCGTCGCGTGAACATTGGGGATATGCAATTTGATCCCATTTTACATAAGGGGTACAAAGTTATTCAAGCGCTTGAGCCAGATATTATAAAACTTCAAGGGGATTTTAATTGGGCCAATCATATTGTGGTTATATATCCCAATTGGTGGAGTACCATGCCGGCAAAACTAAAAGGGCTTTTTGACAGAATGTTTTTACCCGGTTTTGCTTTTCGGATGAATAAGGGATCGTTAACCGGCTCTTGGATTAAATTATTGAAAGGCAGAACTGCTAGGGTCATCATAACCATGGACCAGCATCCGTTTATGACTTGGCTTCACGTTGGTGACTATAGTAATGAAATTAGACGTGGTATTTTTTGGTTTGCCGGGGTTTGGCCAACAAACGTGACCTCGCTTGGCCCTATTGACCGCATGAGTCCAGAAAAACGAGCTAAATGGGGAGACAAAATATTTAATTTTGGTAAAAAAGCTATTTAAATTTAAATAGACGTGGAAGTCTATATAAGTTAGTATCAAGGCCAATATGTCTTTATCAATTGGTATTGTTGGCTTGCCGAATGTTGGCCCCAAACAAAATAGCGACCGGCAAGCGGTCTATTTTATACGGGGCGCGCAGTGGTTTCATAGAATTAATTCTCATCACATTTAATATGTCATTATCAATCGGAATCGTAGGCCTACCGAATGTAGGCAAATCAACGCTTTTTAATGCCCTGACAAAAAAATCAGTTCCGGCTGAAAATTATCCATTTTGTACCATTGATCCCTCGGTCGGTGTTGTGCCTGTACCCGACGAAAGATTGTGGAAACTTTCAGAATTTTCAAAATCCAAAAAAACCTTGCCGGCCGTTATAGAATTTGTCGACATTGCCGGTCTGGTGAAAGGCGCTTCAAAAAGAGAAGGCTTAGGTAATAAATTTTTAGCTAATATTAGAGAAACAGATGCAATTTTAGAAATCCTGCGAATTTTTGAAGATGGAAACGTTCTTCATGTTGAGGAAAGTATAAACCCAAAGCGAGATGCAGAAATTATTAATACCGAACTTATTTTAGCTGATCTCGAAACTGTCACTAATCGCTTGAATAATCTGGCGCGTGACGTCAAGCGCGGAGACAAACAGGCAGTGATTGAAGCGGCTGCTCTAGAAAAAATTAAGAAAATATTAGAAACCGGCTCTTTTGCTAGAACCTATAGTCTTTCTGAGCTCGAAAAACCTTTGGTTAAACAATTAAACTTACTGACAAATAAACCCATAATTTATGGTTTGAATCGAAAAACTGGGGCGGTTAATTTAGACGAGAATAGCGATAGAAACGAGAACAGCGACAGTCGGTTTAATGATATTGTTCGATACATCGAACAAACGGGGAGCGATTTCATAATTATCGATGCTAAAGTTGAAGAAGATTTAAAAGATTTTTCGGCCGAAGAAAAAGTAGCTTTTAAAGATGACTTGGCTGGAAAAGAAGACGGCATCGACTTATTAATTAAAAAAAGTTACGAAGTCTTAGGATTAATGACTTATTTTACAACCGGCGAAGATGAAAGTAGAGCCTGGACGGTGAAAATCGGCAGCTCGGCCCGAGCGGCCGGCATGGCCATTCACACTGATTTTTATGACAAATTCATTCGGGCCGAAATTATTTTTTGGCAAGATCTCTTATCCGCCGGCTCATTCGCTGCTGCAAGAGAAAAAGGACTGGTTCGTACTGAAGGCAAAGAATACCTCGTCAAAGACGGGGATGTCGTAGAGTTTAAAATTTAAATTATTGTAAATAATTTATATTTTAAACTCGGAGATCCCTGAATGCGCTCACTAAGCGCATTCAGGGATAAGTAGAGTTAGCTTTCGGAGATGCAGGAATTTACGCACCAAGTAAATTCCTGCGCGGTAGAGTTTAAAATCTAGCAAGATTTTAAACCGAGATCCAGAAATTTGCCTATTAAGGAAATTTCGGGGCCGTAGAATTTAAGATTTAGGGCCCTTGACAAATACATATTATAGGTATATAATATGTATAGAAACTTCAACCTAGAAAAACCCCCGAATCCGAACACCTAATTAAGTAAATAATTTTCTCTCATCATACCACCGACCTGTGGTTTTTTTTGTTTCTGTAACTCTTTCATTAATGCTTCCCTTGGAGTTTTGTACTGT
>Ga0163153_10001775_pt1 | contig 33376 bp, 39 predicted proteins | sample OliLakLV19MP6IB1_FD_148629 | JGI IMG/M metagenome (GOLD analysis project Ga0163153, IMG submission 148629) | Freshwater microbial mat bacterial communities from Lake Vanda, McMurdo Dry Valleys, Antarctica - Oligotrophic Lake LV.19.MP6.IB-1 | ecosystem: Environmental > Aquatic > Freshwater >... | reverse complement strand
CAGAACGAGGAGAAAGGAATTCGGCAGGATTGATTTAATCACATCGCAACAAATATACAGCACCCTAGCCCTCTCACGTCAGGACATCTAACGTACCGCCTTCGATTCCCGCTGGGACACGATGCGCTGCGCTGACAATCCATTGGGTACGAACTTGCGGAGCGTGGAAACAATACTGTGGTATCAGTGGACCCCGGAGAGTGGGAGCATCGAGATGATCGCAGACTGGGCATCCAGCATGCCGATAACGAATGAGAACGTACAACGGAGCCCACCGATCATAGACTCACTGCGCGATGCAGGCACGACGCTGGCAGGCGAGTTCAGCATCCTGCCCGCAGGCGATCTGCGATGACCCGTCGCTAAAAGGCCAGGCAGCTCTGTGCTTTCGGGGCAAGCCCCTTTCGCTTCAATTTCTCGACGAGCGTCGTGCGGTTGACCTGAAGCAGCTGGGCGGCTTTGCTGGTGATCCCATTGGCTCGGCGAAGCGCCCCGACGATGAGGCGGTGCTCGAGCTGCTCGAGTTCTCGTGACAGACTCACCCCCTGGTCGGTAAATCCAATGAAAGGCTCCTCAATCTGATCCGACGGCGTCGATCGCGGGAAGACATGCTCGGGAAGATCGGAGACCTCGATGGTTCCCGATTGTTTCAGTACCACCAGACGCTCAATCATGTTTTCCAACTCACGAATATTTCCTGGCCAGTGATGTCCCATCAGACAGGTCATCGCCTCCGGAGAACAGCCTGTAATGGATGTCTGCTTCGTACGATTCAATCGCTCCATGAAATGATTAACCAACTGCGGGATGTCGCTCCGTCGCTCCTTCAGCGAAGGCGTAGTGATGGGAATCACATTGAGGCGGTAATACAGGTCCTGCCGGAAACGCTTTTGCTGGACGGCCTGCTCCAAATCTTGATTCGTGGCAGCGACGACACGGACATCCACGTCAATAGTTTTCGTGCCACCCACCCGCTCAAAGGAACGCTCTTGCAATACGCGAAGTAGCTTCACTTGCAACCCGAGGCTCAGCTCACCGATTTCGTCGAGAAAGATGGTCCCGCCATGCGCCATTTCAAAACGCCCGATGCGCGTGTGAGCAGCGCCGGTAAAGGCCCCCTTCTCGTGGCCGAACAGCTCGGATTCGAGCAGATTTTCGGGAATGGCGCCACAATTGACAGGCACAAACGGGCGGTCTTTCCGGATACTGTTAAAATGTAACATCTGCGCGACCAACTCCTTGCCGGTTCCACTCTCCCCTTGAATCAACACCGTGCTGTCATGGTCCGCCACCTTCGAGACGAAATCCAGGACGCACTTAATCGGCTCACTGGTGCCGACCAACTGCTCAGCCTGATAAGGAACACGCACAGATTTCCGTGAACCACAAGTATCCAGGCCACGACGATGCGCCGCCAACGCCTTATTGATGACGGCAATCACGGCTTCGTTATCGAACGGTTTTGTGAGGAAATCGAATGCACCGGCCTTCATCGCCTTAACGGCACCGTCGATCGAGCCGTAGCCGGTCATCACGATACCAATCACCTTCGAATCGATCTGAAGAATGCGCTCCAGAACGGTCAGGCCATCGATATCGGGCAGCTTGAGGTCTGTCAGCAACACATGAACGGGAATCTCTCGAGCTGCTCGAATCGCATCCTGTCCGTTCCCAACCACCGTGACCTGATGGCCCTCTTGCGTCAACAGCCTGCGAAATAGGCTCTGCACCCCTTCATCGTCTTCGACCACAAGTATAGACAGCAAACTCATATACGTACTCCTCATGAAAGGTGATGACAGATGATGGCGAAGGTATGCTCCCACACCGAATTCTTACAACGATCACTAGACCTGTGCATACGAGGTTTGCATGGGCATTTTTTACCGAGCTGAGTTGTGATGACATACAAGAAATGCATCGATACTAAGCATAGATGAGATTTCCATAACGGAAAGTGCCTAATAGCTCATACGTTTATAGCATTATGCACCTAGTACTACAGAGCTATGCATTACTCTAATAGGCCAGACAGCCCTATGATCTATCGAGATAGAGCCATTCACCCCTACACTAAAACTACTCGGCTCTACAAAGCATGGTGTCGACCGCTGCCGGTTGTCAGAATTGACGGCCTACGAGGTATCTGGCCAAGCGACGGCAAGAAGAATGCGGACTCTGCGACTCATGCGCAGCGACATTGGAATGCGTACAACTACAGAGAATGAGAGGAACTGAGAAGGGCGATGTCAATAACTTAAAGAAGTCGATTGCAGGAGAAGAGAAGAGGACGGAGGGCTTCGCAACACGATGCGACCGTAAGGGGTTCCGGCAGAACCTCCTCGACGCGCAGCCAAGATGTCAGTGTCCCTTCTCCATCATCGACGGCGATTGTAAACCGACCCGTTTCTCCGGATGGGAGTCCCGAATGAAAACGGCGGCCGCTTGAGCTCGACGGGTTACTTTCAGTTTCTGGAAAATGAACCGGATATAGTTTTTGACCGTCTTATCGCTCAGTTCGAGCGATGAGCCAATCTCCTTGTTCGTTTTTCCCTCTGCCACGAGCGCGAGGACACGCTGCTGTTGGGAGGAGAGCGTTGCTCGCGATTCGGAAGCTTCCTCTCGTTGCGACTGTATCCGGGTCAAGAGCGGCTGTGTAATGGCCGGATCGAGGATTGACTGACCCTGAGCAACGGCATGGATAGCTCGCAGTAATGCATCCACATTGACTTCTTTTAACAGATAACCGTGCGCGCCACCAATGACTGCGGCGAGCACCGCCTCATCGTCCTGGTAAGACGTAAGAAACAGCACCCTCGTATTGAGGCAGGCACTACGAATCGCTCGACAGGCATCCACTCCACTCCCCCCGGACAGGCGAACATCCATGAGTACTACGTCTGGATTGAGGTCGCAGGCTTCACGAATTGCATCCTCAACCGTAGCGGCTTCGCCAACGACGCGGATGCTGCTCTGTCTGCTCAGCACCGTCTGCAAGCCCACTCGAACGACCTCGTGATCGTCCACAATCAACACAGTGACTGGCATTGTAGTGGAATGAATCACCATGCCCCCTCTTTATTCAGGTTATCGAGCATGCGGAGAACAGCGCCAGCCACACCCGCTCTCCCTACGCCCAGCGTTTCATGCATAGAAATCGACGAGATATTTCGAACGAGAGAAACAGGAACAACGCGACTTCGCGCAATTTTACGGGGAGAGATCAGGGGAGGTTGCCGATACACCGGTGAGCCTCACAGTTCGACCACCGCGTCATTGGACGGGAATCATAAATCTCTTTACCCTCTATAGCAATGATGCCAATTGGCTCTAGGCAAAACCGACATAGAGGAATCGTTAGGAAAGCAATTATGTCCGTTCAGGCCGACATCTAATAACTTACGTATCATTGCTTGTTTTCGACAAGGGATTGATACGACCGGGAGTCTTGCCCGCCCAATAATTAGCCCAGAAGTTCTACACAGGCCGAACGACCCTTAAAAACAGCGGCATTCTCGAAAGTAGGGCCCTATATGGCCGAGAGAATCCCCTCCTATTCGATCCGGACCAGGAGATTAAAGTTCCACGCCTATCTACCGACAAGAGACTGTACCAATGCACAGTGGTCGTAGACCGCTTTCAAGGACCACCGACAGCATGAATATCGAAACAGATGAATCACAGAACATTGACATGCCGGAGCAGGTCGAACGAGCCTTAGTCGAACGGATCGACAAGGATCGGATCGAGCTTCCTGTACTGCCACAAGTCGCTGGTCGGGTTATGGCCCTGGCTAATGACCCATCGGCAGACGCAGCCCGCTTGTCGACCCTTATTCACCAGGACCAAGCATTGGCGGCTCATATTCTGAGAATTGCCAACTCACCGGCTTATATGCCGCGCACCCCTATCGTGTCGATCCAGCATGCGGTCGCCATGCTCGGAGTGAATCAACTGTCGGAAATCGCAGTGACGATCTCCCTGAAGAGCGGGACCGTCAAGATCCCAGGCTATGAAGCAGACATTCAACACCTATGGCGTCATGCGCTGGCAAGCGGAGCCTATGCCAAAGAAATTGCGCGCGTGCGCCGCTATAACGTAGAAAGCGCCTACCTCTGTGGACTCCTGCACGCTGTTGGAAAGCCGGTTGTGCTCAAGACCGTAGTGGCGATTGCCTCAGAGCTGCATATACCGCTCACGACTCGCATATTAACTGCCTTCCTCGAAGGCTATCATTCCCGCGTCGGCATCCTCATCGCCGCACAATGGGAACTGCCTTCGCAGGTGGCCGAAACCATCGCCTTCTATTGGGTCTACGAACAGGCTCCCTCACATAAGCACGAAGCCATGATGACCTGCCTGGCAGACCGATTGGCGACCTATACCCTCGTTCCCGACTCTTTCGATGACACGACCTTTCGTGAGCACAGTATCTTTGCCGACCTCAACCTCTACCCGAACGACATTGATACATTGCTTGCACTCAAAGAAAAAGTGCTCAATCTCCTGGACACGATGGCGCAATGAGTACCAAGATTCACTATGACATCGTGGTGATCGGGAGTGGCCCTGCCGGCCAGAAGGCTGCCATCCAAGGCGCTAAAGCTGGCAAACATGTGGCGGTGATTGAACGCGAGCCTGGCGTCGGTGGCGCCTGCGTCTACCGAGGTACGATCCCGAGCAAAACGCTTCGCGAGAGCGCGGTACACATCGACCAGATGAGACGATCCTCGACAACGCTGGATACGAAAATCCCTCCGAATGTTCTCGTCTCCACCCTGATGCGCCGACTGGGCGAGGTCGTCAACTTACATGGCGACTACATGACCAACCAGCTGACGCGAAACGGCGTCACCCTGTTCCATGGCCGAGCCAAATTTCAATCCGACAATCTGATTGAGATGCAGACGATCGACGGTATGATACAAACACTCACGGCAGACACGATCGTCATCGCTACAGGATCCAGACCTCGTGCACCGGTCGAAATCCCGATCGACCACGAACATATTCTCGACAGCGACTCTATTCTCTCCATGATCTACCTGCCGCGATCCCTGACCGTCCTGGGCGGAGGCATCATTGCATCGGAGTATGCATCGATCTTCGCCGCTCTGGGGGTGCAGGTCACCATCATCGACCGGGCCGACCGGCCGCTTCACTTTTTGGACGTGGAACTGACCGACATGTTTGTGAGGAGCTTTGAACAACAAGGCGGTCGCTATTGCGGCGGACAGGACACACAAGACGTCCGGTGGGATGGCATCTCCCAGGTCGTGACCACCCTCCAGAACGGCCAAGTGATCAGCAGCGATAAAATGCTTGTGGCAGTGGGACGACAAGCCAACATTGAAGGGCTCAATCTCAGCGCCACCGGCCTGACCGTCACAGAAAAAGGAACGCTCATCGTCAACGAACATTGTCAAACTGCGGTCCCTCACATTTATGGCGTCGGGGACCTGATTGGCCCACCCGGTCTCGCTTCTTCTGCTATGGAACAGGGCAGGCGGGCCGTCTGCCATGCATTGAGCCTCCCGGAGGGACAATCGACCGAAGTCATTCCAGTAGGGATCTATACCATTCCAGAAATTTCGAGTGTGGGGCTGGACGAAATGGCAGGCCGGAAACGCTATCGGGATATCATGATCGGACGGTCGCGATTCAACGAAATCGCCAGGGGTCAGATCTCAGGCATTCAAAACGGCGTACTCAAGATGATCGCCGACCCGACAGGCCGATACCTTCTGGGCGTCCAAATCATCGGGGAAGGGGCAACGGAACTGATTCATATAGCACAATTGGCGCTTCAGCATGCCGCAACAGTCGACTCCTTTGTTGAAAATATCTTTAACTTCCCGACGCTCGCGGAATCCTATCGCGTCGCAGCACTCGATATCGTGGGACAACGCCAAAAACACCTGGCTACACAGGCTGCATGAGTGAGGTGACGACTCGCGGTTCCAGGAACTTCACGCTCCAAACTCCCGGTCACGTTTCAAAGAAGTCCGGCTCATCCATTTGACTCGAGGATGGAGCACACACCCGACTCCTTACTACTTGCTCCTTCCCAGACACACCCTGCTTCTTAGGTCACGCAAATAATCCAGATGCGAGGAACCGCGCATCGATCACGCCCAAAATATGTTGCCGCAATTCATCACGAAAAGGCACAAGACTCTCATCGTGAAGATAGCGATCAACCGTGCGAGGCAACCGCCGTCTCCAAGCCTGTGCAGCTTCTCGCGCACCATCTGCAGCAAGTCCTCCACGACTAAGTATCGCACGGACCTCCTGCTCGAAAAATCCGACATGCACCTCTTCATCTTCCATAATCGACATCAGATCAGGTCGCAAACCCACTAACAGCCTTGCGAACTCCAACCCCAATGTTTCGTATCCATACAGATGTACCGCAAGCACCCTCCATTGATTAGGCACACGAGGAAGCACGGTCTTCCCGTGCGACTTCGTTCCCAGCAACAGCTCAAACTGCTTGAGGTGCTGCGCCTCCTCTTCTTCGTGGCGACGCAAAAACTGCATCACTCCAGAAGGAACATCCTGCGCTTGCGCAGAGCGTACCGCCCACAAAGCCATCGCCTCTGCTTTAAGGAATTGCTCCAGGATCGCCCGTTCACAGATGGAGGGAAGAGATGGAGCCATGTCCGCAGTGTACCGAAACGATGGAACAGAGCCAATAGGATCACGAGGGACTTGGCTTGCATGGATCCAGGGCCCCAGGCCATTCAGGCAGATCAAGGCCCCTACGACTGCCTATGAGGGGGAGCTTCGCGACCTGAACCCTTCGCTCCTGAGCTTTCACCTCCGGTCGCTTCGTGAGCGCCACATCCACGGCATAATCCAGAGTCGGCAGCGGATCGTCAGGAGTCTTGATTTCGTGGGTGAGGCGAAGATTGACATCAAAGTTGACGCCCAAGACATTGATCGGAATCAGCTTAGTGCGCTCGACATCGCTATCAGCCAGCTCCAATCGTTGCCGCTCGTTCTCCAATTGGGTTTTAAGCCTGGCGGTGTCGAGGCCTGTGGCCATGCCGCCGGTCTATCTGTTTTTAATGAAGGCCCCGAGTTCTTTATACAGCTCGACATTGACCGTTCGGGCATCCACAGTCTCATAGTTCCTCAAGACCTCCAATTAATTCAAGGCCACCGTGGCCATCGTGTCATTCTTCGTCGTGTCTGATTCTCCCTCTGAGACGGCCAATGCCGCGCGCGATGCGCGCCAGCGCTCGAGCAGGCTTCAACTGAAGAGTGACTGTGACAGCGTACCTCTAGCATCGGCGATATCGAATGGTTGGGTCCTGACTGGCGCACCACCGATGGTACCGAGAAAGAAGGTTTGATTATTGAATTTTGCAGCAGACGCTAAGTTCCGCAATAAAACACCGAGTTGAGTCCTCAAGGCTCCACGAGCCGCTTCGATGCGCTCTTTGTACAAACGCACATTCGGATTCTTGTCCAGTGCCGCCTCAATGGCGTCCCTAAGACTGAGCTTCAGAACTGGAGTCCCTTGCGGAATCTGCAGAGCCGACTCGGCAGCCGAGCTCTGCTCCACACAGAGTAAACCTGCCATGAGGCATACCCACATCACGCCACGTACAGTCGCATACTGATGACATCTCCTTCGCTAACAGACTCTAGTTGCTTCGGTTTATTGAGTGAGTCTCGTATATCTCGTTGTACCCAAACGAACCGGACACACCAGAAGAACACAATCAACGAAACATCCCACTCACAACGTGGTTACGGATTCTCGATCGAGGAAAATTGAAAATTCACAATGCAGGCCAGACCGGAAGACGTTCCATGATCCGCTCCATCCGCTGAGCGTCGAACAGGCAGAACGGGTGCTGAAATGGGCGACGGACCCCACCCTTGTTCACCAGTGGCAAGCCCAGCTTGTTCCTCATATGCAGACGAAGATGCTCCAGCACCTGAAAGACCGTCCGCAACCCTGGTCGGATCAGTCGCTGGTGGAACAGGAACTGTCCTCCCGCGTTCAATCTCCACCGGTAACTCCACGCGAAAAAAGGCGTGAGACTTGCGCCTGATGAGGGAGTCTGTTCGGTCTGTCTGGTTCATTTTGTCTGTCTGCTCCTTCCGATTTTTTGATTGAACGAAACTGATCAGATGAACCAGATCAACCCGTCCACCCTGTCTTGCGCACCCACATGGCTTTCCCACAGCCTGCTATAAGTCCTTTAGCGCGAAGAAGCATGTGTCCTTCTCCGTTACCCCATGATATAGTTCAGGCTGCTGTATAGATTTTGAGGCAACAACGAACCGGAGGGACCTCGACACATCTTCTGTGCAGATTGATTTCTGTCACAGAGCCTTCTGTGTCGCTTGGGGCAAGCAGTTGGTGGACAGGTTCACACGTCGTCAGCTATCATCACTCCTAACTTTCTCAGCCAATAAAACCATATTGTGGCGGTGTAGCTCAGTTGGTAGAGCAGCGGACTCATAAGCCGCGGGTCTCCCGTTCAATCCGGGACACCGCCACCAAACCGTATAACAGCCGCCTCCTCCTCTGTATTCCATTCCCCATGATGCGCGGCACGTCAGTCTCATGACTCATTGACTGACCTCAGTGTCAGCTAGGCTGACTGGCCCCTCAAGAGACTGCACCCCATGACCGATGCCAGAGAAACCGGCCCCGAGCTCATTTCCACTCCATCCAGGATTTCATCAACACGTCTCTATTGGATCGATAACCTGCGTATTTTTGCGATTGCCTTGGTCGTCCTGGGGCATATCGCTCAATTCCTGGAGCAACCTTGGGGAACCGTCATCCACAACCATTTCTTTGACCTGTCCGTTGCCAAGGTGGGCGTTATGATCTTCCTTTTCGTCAGCGGCCTAGGCCTGCATCTCAGTCAAACACGCCGTTCAATCGCCCCCCTGCAGTTCTACCTTCAACGACTGTGGCGCATCTATCCCATGTATTGGGCGGCGCTGACAGTTGGCCTGACCTTGAATCAGCTGCGACATGAGCCAGCATTCGGATCGTGGAATGAAACGATACTCACGGTGAGTGGATTCTGTGCGTTCGCTGGGCGGTGGGGCTGCCACTTCCCGATGGGATGGTTTATCGGACTGATCCTGTCGTTGTACTGCCTCTACCCGCTCCTCGCATGGGCTATGCGTCGTCATGCAACAGGAACACTATGTGTCTTGCTCATAATCAGTGTGAGCAGCCGCCTCATCGTGGAACACTTCTTTACCGGCTACCCACTCGAATGGTTTCCACTCTGTCGAGTCTTTGAGTTTGGTCTTGGCCTCTAATTGGGTTGAGGCTGGCATCCCAGGCGGCGCAGCGTCTCCTCGGTGGGTGACCTTTCTCAGCGATATTTCATTTCCACTCTATCTCCTCCACTATTCTTTTGCTTTTGTTTTTTGGCACGCATCCTATCCTTGGCATCTACTCATCTATCTTGCCATAGTCACTCTCGCGAGCATCGCCGTCTCAATCGTCGAAGAACGGGCGAAAGCCTTCCTGACCTCTCGGAAACGCGCACCTCTCCCGAGTTAGAGCGACAGCCTTCGTCGAACAATCTCACCACTCACAGTAGCTCCCTTCAAACTCTTCTCGCTGCCGCAACGTGGCCAGACAGGATGGACAGAGCATCGGAGTCGCATGGGTGAACAAGGCCACGCCTGCTTCACGACAGGGAACCATCGTGTGACAATCGGAACAACGCTCACTCAGATCGCAATGGATACTACGCTCTTGAACCGACATAGGGCAGCACCTTTGTGTTCGGACGGATACGTCGGTTGCAGACGGCCGACATGAACTCCTGCCCTCCTTTGAGACTCACCAAATTGTGCCACAACCGAACTGGGAACGGCTTAGCCTTGGTCCGACAGAGCTCCCATTGCATCTCGCGCAACTGACCGTTCAAGGAATCCACCGTACGTTCCAAGTCAACGAGCCGGCCAGCCGCTACCAGTCTTTTTGCTGTAGTCATCATCTCCTCCATTCGATGTCACACCGTACAATGCCGAATCACGCCGATGAGAATACCTTCAATATGAAACGTATCTGACGGCCTCACGATAATGGGCTGCATCGCTGCATTCGCCGGGTGCAGCTCAATGTGTGAGTCCTTCTTGAAGTAGGTCTTGATCGTGGCCTCGTGGTTCACTAGTGCCACGACAGTTTGTCCATTCTGCGCGGTCTCCTGCTTCCGCACTACCACCAGATCGCCGGGAAGAATGCCATCCTCTTTCATCGATTCCCCTTTGACCCGGAGCGCAAACGTATCGCCACCACGTAACATGCTGGGTGGCACATCGATGAGTTCAGACTGGGGTACTGGCTCGATTGGTGAGCCAGCCGCCACCATCCCTGCCATGGGAATTTCAGATGATCGACCCAACTGGTCCAGCGCAACTTGGACCATGCCAGGAATGCGACGCATACCTGCCTCGTAACGTGCGACCGACACGCGTGTCGTCTGCAACGTATCAGCGAGCTGCTGTTGGGTCAGTCCCAGTTGTTCTCGAATTCGCTTCAGGTCGGTCGGCTTCATGTGTAACCAATGGTTACACATGTTACGTCAGACTGTCAAGCCCCTCCCATGAGATCCTAATAATGATGGAGAAAACACAGTCTAGGAGAGAGATCTGTGCATAACTCGACCAGCAACCGCGCTCCCAATGTAGAGATTCGTTATTGTGATGCGTGATATGGCTGTTTTTCACTAGATTTTGTTGTTTTTGACTTATTTTTCGAGAAGCACCCCCATATCTTGTGGTGGCACGTCATTTTCCACCAATGCCTATTTTTTAGGCAAAGTCGTGTTAGAGATAGGGAAATGCGCAGTATTTTGCAGGCAGGGTGATCTTATCAACAGACTTATCCACAGAAGCTGGGGAGAGGGTTTTGCGCACATTTTCCTTGATCTTTTTATACAGATTTCTCGGTCCTCTCGATTGCCGCCTATCCTCGGATAGCGCTACTTGTTTTCTTTGCGCGAGGCTGACGCGAGAAGCGAGACGGGTGCTGTGTGAAGGATGGAGGGAGAAAACTGACGGCTAAAATATTCGAGACTTCGAATCGCGCTTTTCACGCCCGTCTCGCGCGAATGCGGCCTAGCTCGATCGCGGCACAAGATGCACGGCACCAGCCTTGATCGCAGCGATGACGGAGGCACCAGGCACCAGGCCCAAATCTTCCACCGCCCCGCGCGTGATCGTTGCCGTAAGCGGGAATCCACAATCGATCGTCACTTGCACCATCACACCTTGCGGAGCAATGCCGCTCACCCGCCCCATGAGATGGTTCCGGGCACTGGTCCTGCCGCTCCCCGCCTGTTCCACCACTACATCTTCAGCACGGATACAGACATAGACGGCTGCGCCGATCGCAGCGCTGCCCAGGCCTTTCAGTCTCGTTCCGTTTACCGCCACCGTGGCCAGCCCGTTCGCGTTCTCGATCACCTGGCCTTGCACCACCGTCTCCACACCGACAATGCGCGCCACGTTCGCATCGGCTGGGCAGCTGAACACCTCGTGCGGCTTCCCGACTTGATGGACCTGTCCCTCACCCATGACCGCCATCACATCTCCCAACGTGAGAGCCTCCGCCCAGTCGTGGGTCACAATGATCGATGGCAAAGCCAATTGTTTCAGCAGAGTTCTAAGTTCCCCTCTAAGCTGAAGACGAGTCGGCGCGTCCAATGCCGACAAGGGTTCGTCGAGCAAGAGCAGTTGCGGCCGCGGGGCGACCGCCCTTGCAAGCGCCACCCGCTGTTGTTGGCCACCGGACAATTCTCTCGGTTTCGTCGCTTCAAATCCCTGCAACTGAAAAAGTTCCACCACCTCCGCAACTCTCTTGCTCCTATCATGGGGCGCCAGTCCTCCCAATCCATAGGCAATGTTCCCCGCCACGGAGTAGGTGGGGAAGAGCGCATAGTCTTGGGGCATATACCCAATCTGTCGATCTTGCGGAGAGACCCTGATTCCCGATTTCGTCTCTAACCAGATTCGCGAGAGGAACTGGATTCTTCCTTCTTCCGGCCATTCGAGTCCCGCAACGGACCGGAGGATGGTCGTCTTGCCTGACCCGGACGGACCGAACAGGATCAAAACGGTGGAAGCCTCGACCTCGTAACGGAGTCGGGCTTGAATAGGCGCCCGCCCGGAAAAGGTCTTAGTCATGTCGATGATCATTTCTGCGGCCATACCGCCCACACCTTTCGATTCATCGCATAGACCAGCAGCAGCACGCCATAGGAGACTGCGAGCAGCAACAACGCCGTCTTGGCGGCCCCGGCATAATTGAGCGCCTGCACCTCATCGTAAATATCGATCGAGACCGTTCGCGTTTCGCCTTCGATGTTACCTCCCACCATCAGCACGACACCGAACTCCCCCAGGGTATGCGCAAAACTCAGCACCGCGCCGGTCACGAGACCCGCCATGGACAGCGGGACGATGAGCTTGAAGAAGGTCGCGAGCTTCGACACCCCCAACGTCCAAGAGGCTTCGATCAAACGGCGATCGACTTGCTCGAAGGCTGCGGCGAATGGTTGTACGGCAAACGGCAAGCTGTAGAGAATCGACGCGAGGAGCAGACCTTCGAAGGTAAAGGGAAGCGGATGCCCGACCACATCGCTGTAGAATCGACCGACCGGGCTGTGGGGGCCGATCGCAACCAAAATATAAAAACCCAGCACCGTCGGGGGCAGCACGAGCGGCAGCGCGACCACCGACTCGACAATAAACTTCCAGCGCCATTTCGAAAAGGTGAGCCAGTAGGCGATGGGCAGTCCGACGACCAGCAAGACACCGGCCGTCAGACTGGCCAATTTAAACGTAACCCAGATCGCGGTCCAATTCACCCTGCTGCCTCAGTTCCTAAGAGATCCAAGATGGTCCAACCCGGCGCAATGGTAGGAAGCCGCTATCCGGAAAGTCAACGCGCACTACTTCCCGATCATGACTTCGGTCGCTTTCACCGCCACGAGGACCGAATCATTGACCTTCAACCCCATACTTTTGACCGACCCTTCGGTAATGGCCGCGACAAATTCGAGCGTGCCTACCTTGGCGGTAACCTCCGCCATTGCTTGTCCCTCAGTAATCCCTGTCACTGTTCCCTGAAATTGATTGCGCGCGCTGAGCTTCATCACTGCCTCCTCTGTTCGGAAAAAAAAGATACCCCTTGTTGCCTCACTTGTACTGATCGAACCCGATCATGAATCCTTCCGGACCAGTCACCTCAAAGCGAGCTGCCTTACGATGCCCTCGAGTCACCTCTGGTTTCAATTAAAAGCGTACAATCTTCGTACTCGCTTCCTCTGCCGGTTAAGCAGGCGTGGATGCTCGGTATGAGCCTTTCACCTCTTCTTGCACTGCGGCGATGTCCGGAACCGTAAAATTGATTTGCACCCACCCGGTCGGGCGCGGTGTTCTCAAATCCTGCCGAACCACGATCAAGACGCCTCGGTAACAATAGCCCGGAAGACGGTCTACCTGGGGGTGCTCCATTCGCTGGACAACCGCCGCGTGCAAGACGAATTCAAAGAATTGCTCGTGCCGAGTGATATCAGACGTTTCAACCTGCGTGCGTTCAAATTCCTCAAGAGAACCCGGGTCTTGAATCGCCGATTTGCACAATCGTTTTGGAGAAGCCCCGTCAGCCTGACGATGCCGGATCGGCGTCTCGTCTTCAGCGGAGGAGATCGTTACCGCTATCAGGAGCGCGCTCGCACCCAGTAGACCAACAAGTCTGTGCAGGCCTCTCCACGCTACTTGCATTGAAACTGAATCCCCCAGCGCCGGCCGCTGACTTCTCCTTCGGCTCCTTCCACACTGGACATACTGCTGTATCCCTGCACTTCCCCATCTTTGAGGACAGTGTAGCCCGAGAGACACTGTCCTTCGATGAGCTTCAATGCGTCCCTGCGATACGGCGATCCCATCGGACCGCCCCGGTCTTCCTTGAACAAGTAGGTCACCACACCGCCTTGCTCCGTTTCGTGGGTCAGCAGAACCGCTTGGGAACAGCCTACGCTGGCAACGAGCAGGGACAACCCGATTACCATGGTCCATGGCCTAACTGGGCAGCGTAAATCCATAGCGCTTCATGATCTCCTGTCCGTGAGGACCCTTGATGAATTCAAGAAACTGTCTCGCAGCTTCTGGATATTTTGACTGCTTCAAGATCACGGCGCCTTGTTCCAACGGCAAGTGTGCGTTCGCTGGGATCTCCCAATACTGCCCGGCGGCCTTCATCGCAGGCGCGAGCGCCAGGGACAATGCGATAATTCCAGCGTCACACGCGCCGGATTCAATGAATTGCGCCGCCTGCGAGATGTTCTCCCCTAGAATGAGACGGTCTTTAACCAGCTCATACACCTTGAAATGTTCCATCGCGGCCACGGCCGCTCTGCCATACGGAGCATGTTTGGGATTGGCGATGGCGATCTTCTTGATCGTCGGTTCACGCAAGACTTCCAGCCCCTTGGAGAGATCGAGAGGCGACCCCTTACCGGTCCACAAAACAATCCGCCCGACAGCATAGGGATAGAGCGATCCCGGTACGACAAGGCCGGCCTCTTCCAACTTCCTGGGGTAGCCAATGTCGGCTGAAAAGTAGAGGTCGAACGGCGCGCCATTTTGAATTTGCGCATAGAAATTGCCCGAGGATCCGAGCGTCAGCCTCACATGGTTGCCGGTCGACTGTTCATACTCCGTCACGATTTCTTTGAAGGCAAAACTCAAGTCTGATGCAGCCGCAATCGTCACCTCTTCGCTGAGCGCCGATGCCGCTGGCACCAGACACAGAGCGACAATTCCCAGCAGCACAACGGTACTTAGACACCGCGTGATGGACGATTTCTTCTGTATAAACCTCATAATTCCCTCCCGGAGCAGTTCGAATGTCGTGTTCAGAAAAACAACTGATATTGAACCCGAATGAGATTCTCGATTAAAGTCCCTCCTCGCACATCGAGCGGAACCGTACCGGACGCCGAAGGCAGAGGCGCACTACGACCAACCGCGTACCCTCCTGTCCCCATCTGGATGTTACTGTACGTGACGGCAATTGATTGATCGTAGGTGCCGTTCAGATACCAGTTGAGGGAGACGTCCGATTGCTTTACGAGGTCGTCCCCCGAATGTGTATCCGGATCCCAGTAAGCAAACCGCCCGGCCAGTTCCACTTTCCGTGGAATCAGGTAATAGCCTGATTGGACATACCATCCGAAGGCATTGCCGAACTGCCCAGGCGCCGTAACCGTGCATGCGGTGTTCATGCAAGGCAACCCTTTTTCATGGCGAGTGACATTCTTGAAATAGAACTCTCCCTGCAACGAGAAACCTCGGTACTTGAAGACACTATCCACCGCCCAAGTAGAATAGTCCACGATACCCAATCCTAGTTGTCGTCCGTTTCCAAAGGCAGCCAACTGGCGACGAAAATTAAGATTCGCCAGATCGATTCCCACAAACGAGTTATTCGAGCTGGTATTAATGGACGGATTGTACGCATATCCTCCCCCCATCGCGAGCTGCGGCGACTCGGAGTAGGCCAAGTCACCCTCGCCATAACCCGGTCGACCCATGATGTTCCACATCAAGCGCCCGACATACATCAGCTTGTTCACATCCAGGCGGACGTTGGCGTTCAAATTCCGTTGATTGACCGGACATCCGGCAGGAGAAGGAAACGGGTTTCCGCCGGTAGCTCCGCCTGGACAACCTTGGGTCGGCTCCTCGCTCTGAAACGATCCCAACCGGTTGAAGCTGGGGCCGGCCCCGTTGAAGACACCGAAATAATAGTTGACGGGAAACAGTTCCTCATCGTTCATGACCGTGATCCCGATATCTCGCCGGTCCAGTCCGCTGGCGGTAAACGCATCCTGCACCAAGGCCCGTTCTGCGAATTGCATCGAAGCCGTGGAGTTGATCTGCGAACGGTTGAAGAACATCTTGTACTGACCAACCTGCGCATTGAGCCAGGACAGATGGGTGGAAGAGAAATTCACATCCATCAATGCGAGTCCGCCAGGCGCCTGCGCATTTTCAGCCGTTTCCGCACGCATCTGAATATAGTATTTGAAGTCAGGACTGAACAGATGACCCATAAAATACATGCGCATACGCCGGATATTAAACTGCGCGGCACTATCCTCAGAACGATTCGCCCGATAATCCCCGAACACGCCCAGCAATTCAGGGAAATTCTTGGCCTCCCCGGGGTTTCTGTACGCCTCATTGCGCGTACGTTGGGTAAAACGAATCTGTGTGCGAAACCGCATTTTCAAGAAAAAGGCATTGTCGTTCATGGAAAAATTGAAGCCGCGGTCATACCACACCTTAAAACTCGGCTGCAGCAGATAGGCTCGCTCTTGCGATTCTCTGGCCACCGCTTCGTATTCTTCCCTGGTAATCGTGCCCTGCTTCACCGCTCGCTCCAGCAGTAGTTTGGTCGCCGGGTCCATACTCTCCACAAAGACATACTTCCCATCCTTCTCCACCAGTTTTCCCGCATCAGCCGCAAGACTAAGCGGTGGACCCCACCACGTTGCGCAGACCAACCACAACCCTAACCCGAGAACCTTGCTCCACCGCGTCAATGAGACCCCACTCAAACTAGATGTCCGCCCCATGCCTCCGCCCTCCATGTTGTCGACATTCACAATTCATTGGGAAAATACGCACGACCATTACAGGACCGTCGCTGAACGGTTCTCAATGCGACTAGGGCGAGGAAGTCGTTTTCAGGAACTCCCGAAAATCCACGCTGCGACGGCCGGTCTTGGGATCGGCAAGAAAGAAGCGTCCCGGCTCGAAATAGAGAAGGTAGGTCTTCTCGGGAGTCCAGGGCGTCGGATAATTGTAGTCGTAGGGATCGGATTGTGTGACTGGCTGCTGAACATGAAAGTAATCGATGGTCAGATGGAGTAGTTGATCGTGCACGGCAACCCACCCGCCGGTGACATCGCGTCGGTACCGAGGGTTCATACCGGGAGCGAAGACTTCGAAATAGACTCGCTCTTCGGAGCCAACCTTCTGCAGCGCATCGGCAAGCTGCGGAGCCAATACTTGCAATTCGTCTTCCCTGAACAGCTTCTTCGGCGGAGTCTCTTCGGCAAACCACCGAAGCGGCAGGCGCTGTTGCTCGCGCAGAGAAAAGCCGCGAAGGAGCGCCGCCATCTGTTGCGGGGAAATTTGAACCGGATGCGTGTATCCTGCCGGCGTGATTTCCCGTTGCAGCCTAACAGCCACCCGTTGATCCTCATGCACTACCGTCGTGGTGTAGGGAATGCGGGCACAGCCCAGACCAATCAACACGAGAACGGCGACCAACATGGCTGCCGACTGGCTCCTACCATTCATGACGAACCTCCTACCGGTTTGCATAATCCACAATACAAATACTCATGACTTCTATACTTGACGTATCGAGCAAAAAATATATCGTTTCGTCACTTTCCTTCCCTGGGGACCCCATAACCCAATCCCTTAAGAATGCTTCGGGCCTCTGAAGACTGGGAAAACGCGAGGAACTCTTCGCACAGCGGACGATTGGGACAGTATCGTTCCATCGCCAGAGAATGAATGACGGGACGGACAGCCTCCTCAGACGCAAGGGCCACGACGCGAACTCGCTCCCGTTTGTCATAGGCGTCCGGGCCGAACATGATGCCGACATCCGCTTGTCCATTGAGGACGTGATCCAACACCGCCCGGGCATCCGTCGCCACATCCAACCGACCGTTCAGTGCCTCTGCGATTCCCAAGCCCTGTAAGAGCTCGGCGGTCTTTTGGCCCACTACGGTCAGCATCGGATCTGCGACGGCCACTCGTATTCGCGTACCCCGGGCAAGCGCCTCAAACGACGACGGCGCCTCGACAAGCGATTCAGGGACGACCAGTACCAGTGAAACGGTTGCGTACGGACGGCGCGACTTGGGCAGCACGTAATACTTCTGCTCTAACCGAGTGAGCAGCTCATCGCCGCCCGGGGCAATAATGTGAATAGGGCCTGAGCCAATGAAGTATTGGCCCGTGGGACTATTTTCCACTGCTGCAATCGTGCGACGAAGATCCAGCCCTGAGTCGAAGTAGAGTCGCACCTTCACATGCTGATGAGATGCCTCGAACGCTCGACTTAAGGCTTCAAGGGGAACGGCTAAACTAGGTGAGGCTGCGATCACCAACGGCTCGCCCGCCGCCGTAGAGCCGATTCCTCCGACTACTAGAACGACGACCACCATGAAATTCCGCACAGTTGTCCTGAGCATCGAACCTCCCTCACCCACGGCTCATTTACAGTGTTTGCCGCTTGCCGGTGTCCCTCGTGTCGTACCCACCGAGCGCACCGATCTCTGCGCGAAATGAGCGGCTCACGATGGTGTCAAACAGGTTGGCCAGCGTCGGATGAGACTTCAGGTAGGCTTTTGGTACCACGAGGTCGTAGCGCGCGGCTTGAAGCGGGACAAAATCGAGGCCAAAGAGTTGTGCCGCAGACCGGATCCCAATCCCAACGTCGGCCTGATGATTGGCGATGGCCCGGGCCACTTCGAAGTGAGACGACGCCGTCTTCTCGTACCCGCGGACGTGGGTCGGATCGATCCCCGAAGCGCGCAGCCGCTGATCAAGCAACAGCCTAGCTCCCGCCCCCTCTTCTCGATTCACGAGGGTCACCAGAGGGTCGGTCAAATCAGCTGCGGCATAGATGGACTTGGGATTTCCAGGGCGGACGAGCAAGCCCTCCTCCCAGGTCGCGAATGTGACGACTTCATAGTTCGAATCAGTCAGTGCGCGTCGGAGAAACGGCAGGTTTGATTCCCCGGTCGTCGGATCGAAGAGATGCAAACCTGCGACATGCACCTCGCCCTGCTGCAAGGACCGAAGCGCCGCCATGCTCCCCATCGTCCATCCCACGACAGACGTCTGATCCTTCCGCTGCCGCAAATGTGCGCCGGCGAGAAAGATCGCAGGATCACAACCAGCAACAGAAATTTCCTGTTCAATCGCCTGACGATCGCGTGAGAGGTTCACTCGCACCATGGCGCCCGATACCTGGCCATGCACATCCGACGCATACCCATCGGCCGGCACACTATACGAAAGCACGTCACCCAATTCCGTGACCGGCCGTACGACCATACGCGTCCCTACCCTGGCGACCTTCACACGAATCGTCGAGATCTTCGCATCCCGCTGAGGGAGGCTTCCGATCAGTTTGCCTTCAATAACATCCTGCGCCGTCGCAAGACTGAAGAGATCTTCCACGCGACAGCCCAACGTGGCGGCCAGTCGAAGCGCGACTGCCGTGGTGGGCAAATAGCGATGCGATTCGATGGCCGAGACGGCCTGCCTGGTAATCCCGGATTTTCCTGCAAGTTCACCCTGAGAAAAACCTTGGGTAACGCGAATAGTCTTTAAGTGATTCTGGAAATGTTGAAGAGATTCTGCTTTATGTGCCTGCGCCATAATGCAACGTTACTATCATGTATACTTTACATAAAGCAAATATAATTGCCAATTGTTTAGCTAAAAAAATATAAACAGGCTGAAGAATACCTTCATTCTATCGATACGGATATTCATTTGTTGACAATTGGGATTCACTTAGTTTATTAGTTATTAACTAATCATGATCGGAATAATAGGAATTAAAATGAAACTCGCATTCATGCAACCACATCACCACCGAAAGATCATTCGGACTTCTCTCATGCTCTTTCTTCTGACGGCCACCGTCCTTCCGTCTCTATCCTCAGCACTGGATTGGGTCCCGACAGATGAGGAGATCAAGAAATATCGCCAAAGCTGGAATCCTCTCTCTCACGGACCCGTTCTCCTCCAGGCGGTCGACACCCAACCGAAGGGGCAACTCTCCATTCGCGAATTTCTCTTCTCGCAAATTGGTGAAAGCAGCTTCGGCAATCGTCTGAGTGGTCCGACCGACAGCAAAAACGGACCGGTGCATCTCTATCAAGTGTCGCCCTCCATCAATACGGCCTATGGACTGACCAATCACATCGAATTAGGCGCCGCCATTTCCATGAATTCATTCTGGGCAAACCAAAACGGGCAGCGGTCGAGTTCGACCGGCTTCGGAGACACCTCCCTCATCATGAAATACCGGCCCATCATCCAAGACCCTGGAGGCTGGCGCCCTTCCGTGACCCATTACACGCAGGTCGTACTCCCCACCAGCCGTTGGGCCGATGCAGAAAAGCCACCAGGGGGGTTCTCGCCGCTCGGACGACTTCCCAGTACGCGATTCGGCGAATATGGCCTGACGCAAGGCCTTATGACGCGAAAAAACTTCGAGCCCATTCGCATGAGCGCAGCCGTGTTCTATACTTACGCCGCGCCAGGAGAAAGCGGCGGCAGAAACACCTACACCGGAGACGTGGTCAACACACGCTTGATCTTCGAGCACATCCTGGATGACAAGAACGGGTTCGGGTACAACATCGAAGTCAGCACCCTGCACGGACTTACCTGGCGAGCGGACGGGCACGAAGTCAACGCAGGACAGAAAAACGGCTTTACGATTATCGGCGTGGAGCCGGCGCTGCAATGGAATATTTCACAAAGCTGGCTGGTCGCCGTCGGCTGCCAGTTCACCGTTGCAGGCCAGAACGCCATCAATGCCATCTACCCGAATCTGTCCGTCTTCTGGTTCTGGGATAAGAGCGGCAAAATCGTCATGCGCTAGCGGTTACACACGAGATCGAGCAAGACCAGCATCATGGGAAACACAGAACGATCAGACCGGCAGGACTCTCAGGCAATCGAGCAGGCCATTCGCCTCGCGCTGAGAGGCCTTCGCTTTGGGTCCATCGAAATCATCGTGCATGACTCCAAAGTCGTACAGATCGAGTGCAAGAAGAAGATGCGCTTTGAGGGCGAAGGTTCATCGGCCACACGCTGAGGTCACAATGATACGTCAGAGCTGTTGTCCTAGTTAAAGGAGAATGACCGGCCGCCCAGATGACTGGAGGCCAAAGACCGACTCGTTCAATCGTCAAATTGAGAGCTGACCGGACCATCGGAAGTTCACATGTCACGGAGGGAAGCGACATGAGAATTTCCGGTTTGTTTTTTGTCACACTTTCAGTCTTCACACTTTTTGCAGGCCTGGCACCACGAGCTCAAGCCGTCGAGGAAGGTCAACTCGTCAAGAAAGAAGGCAAGTGGGAGTACTACTCCGGTGAAGACCCTGGGTTGAAGTATCTCTACCTGAAAGGCCTGATCACCCAAGAGGAGTACAACAAAGGCCTCAAGGTGATCGAGACGAAAGAACGCGTCTCTAAACCGAACTTCAATATCGATGTCAACAACGGCCTGAATATTCGAGTCGGAGAAAAATTCCTGCTGAAACTCCGGCTGCTTACTCAGGTGCGCTATAGCTACAGTACTTACAACAAAGCCTGGGGAACGATCGGAGACTCAAGAAATGAAGAGATTCTGGGCGGCCAGGTGGAGTTTCGGGGTGTCAGGAAACAGAGCGATTCGAGTGTCTTTACGGTTCCCCGCACCCGCCTGCAATTCCTGGGATATGCCATCGATCCCGACTTACGCTACAACATATCTTTGCAGATGGATCAGGCGCCATATAACCAAGAGGGTGGTAACGGCAGAGTCGCCCTCCAGGACGCCTATCTCGCGTCCTGGCATATCCCTGTTGCCACCGTCCAAGTCGGCCAACAGCGGGTCTGGTTCAATCGCGCCCTCGTGAGTTCGATCGCCACGTCAACCTTCGCAGACAATATGCTTGTCCAGAGAATGTTTGCCGCCAACCAAATGAACAGTCGCGACATCGGCATCACCATCCTCAGCGATGAAGATCAGTACAAGTTCAACTATGCCTTGGGTATCTGGGGAGGAGTCGGGCCTAACCTCACGAATCAAGGCGTAGCCGTCAGCCAGGCCCTCCCCAACAACTCCAGCCTCCCCAGCAACCAACAGCGGACCTTCAACTACGATACCCGCTTCCGGAACGGTGAAATGATGTACACGGCTCGGCTGCTGTACAAAATATCCGGCAATCCGGGATATGGACAGGGAGACATTTTGAACTCTCGCGTGCCTCAAGTTGCGATCGGAGCCGGCTATGCCTACAACCCGGCCCAGAATTATTTGAGTTCAACCCGCTCCGACATTGTCGATCGCGCCTATCGCCAGTCAGTCGCGAATAGCTACAACGGCCGGCTTCTCGGCGGAGGGGTCTACGATTTTCAGACCTACGAGGTGGATCTCATCGCGAAATACCAAGGGTGGTCGTTCCAGTCGGAAGGGTACTACCGGCACCAGCGGGTGCGGACTGCTGATGATGGAACTATTCCGTTCAGCCCTGCGACCGCGACTGTCTTAGGCCCTCCAGTGTCCCTCGGCCAGGCCTGGGGCTGGTACGCCCAGGTCGGGAAATACATCATTCCCAGGAAACTCGAGCTCGCGGTCCGGTATGGGGTCCTGGATCCATCGACAAAACAGAAACATGACCTGACCAAAGAGTTCGGCGTCGCCATCAACTATACCTTCGATGGCACCTACAATAATCGACTCGTGATCGACTACACGAATCTTACTCAGGGAAGCGGCGGACGTGCGCCAGACCGGTTTCCGTACGAGAGCCTGCCGGGATTCGGTCAAAACCTCATCGAAAACCGGATCAATGTGCAGTACCAGTTCTATTTCTAGACGTATGATGAACTTCATCACGATTATCAGGAGGTATTCTATGCCACGCCGAAGTCTACTATTCAGAAGTCTGTTGTTCCTCGGGGTCTTGACAACCACCGTCTGGACAACGCTGCCCGTGCAGGCGCAACCGGAGACCCTCACCGTCGCAGCAGCCAGCAGCCTCAAGGATGTGCTTCGGAAAGTCCTGCCGCTTTTCGAGGCCCGGCACAACGATATCAACGTGCGGGTCATCTATGGCCCCTCGCAGACGCTCCGCAATCAAATTGAGCAAGGGGCGCCCGTCGATGTCTTCCTCCCGTCGCTACTTGAGGAAATTGAACAGCTCGAGAAGAAAGGACTGATCATTCAAGGAACCAAGCGGGCCTATGCCGGCACGTCGCTGGTCTTGATCACCAGCACCGCTCTACCCGCCACCATTGCTTCCATCCACGATCTGTGGACATTCCCCGTCCGACGAATCGCCATCGGGGATCCCAAATCCTCGTCGGTGGGGAAAGTCGCGGCCCAATTTCTCAAATACAGCAAACTTGAACCGTCGCTCAGAGCCCACTATGTATACGGTGAACATTCCCGAGCTGTGCTGGACCTGGTCGTCAACGGCGAAGCGGAGATCGGCATCGTCTACCGGACAGACGCCGTAGCGAACCAACATGTCCGTATTCTCGATACGGCCCCGGCCGACTCGCACACCCCGGTCCGCTACGGAGTCGCCGCCGTCTGGACTGCGAAGAACATTTCTGGGGCAGGAGACTTCATGGAGTTCCTGATGACGCGCCAGATTCAAACCCAATTCAAGGAACATGGGTTTGATCAAACGGCCCGCGACGTGGGCTTTCTTGAGACACAGGAGGTGAAACCATGAGCAGCTTTAAAAGAAACCGGCAACTGATATGGCCAACCCAGGCCTTCGTCCTCATCGTTGGACTGTCGCTTCTCGCCGGGTGCGCGAGTACGCCCCTCTCGCCACCGAAGACGATCTACGAGTCGGGGTTGAGCACGATCCGGTTGGAACAAGACCCCGACTCGATTTCCAATTCTCATCCCGCCACGCTGACGGCTACCGAGGTGGGCACATTGCTTCGAGGGGTTCGTGCGTGGGAGCGGCGGAACTTCATTCACCGGTTGTTTGCCGGGGAACCCGATCGAAGCCGAGCATTCCGGAACGAAGAGATTGCCGTATTGGCAGCGCCTCTTTCAAAGGCGCTGGCCCAGGCCGCTCCGACAGAGCATGTGTACTTCCACTTGAGTCATGCTACAGATCAGGGGGATGAGGAAAGCACTACGGGCTGGATCTCTATCCGGGGACCGATTCTGCACCTGACCATCAGCGGCGTGCACGACCGGCATAGTCCCGGTCCAGATATCAGCAAATACGATCGGCAACTGCCGAACATTCCGGAAGCCTCGGTCTTGCACGACCTGACGTACGAGCCGGATGAATTCCTGGCCAAATCGGTTTCGAAGACGCGCTTCTGGGCGCCGGATCAGCGTGAAGAGTTAGAGATTCGGTATCGGGAAGCGCTTTCGGCCATGCCGATTCAGCCTGGATTGGATCCGGAGCGAATCCTCATACCTTCCCAACCTTAAATGACCCAATCGCAATAAGGATGACCATGAAGATACTTATTTTGCTATCGCTAGGAGTCTGGACGCTCATTAGCCAGGCCTCTCACGCCATTGCACGGGACACGATTCGCGTCGGACATTTCCCCAACATGACCCATGTCCAAGGCTTGGTGGCCCAGCATCTCTCCCGCACTGGCCAGGGATGGTTCGAACAACGGCTGGGTCCCGACGTGAAGATCGAATGGTACGTCTACAATGCTGGACCGAGTGCCCTGGAGGGAATCCTGGCCGACTCCATTGACCTCACCTACGTGGGTCCTAGCCCCGCACTGAATGCCTATGCCAAATCCAACGGCGAAGAGGTCCGGATTATCGCGGGCGCCGCCGCCGGTGGGGCCGCCCTCGTGGTTCAACAGGATTCGCGCCTCAAGCAACCAGCCGATTTCCGAGGGAAAACCATAGCCACCCCGCAGCTCGGCAACACTCAGGACATTGCCTGCCGCGCCTGGCTGGCCTCTGGAGGCTTAACCATCACCCAAACCGGCGGGGATGCGTTCATCGTTCCGACCGCCAACCCAGATCAACTCGCTTTGTTCCAAAACAAGAAGCTCGATGCGGTGTGGACGGTTGAACCGTGGGTTTCGCGGCTGGAGCGCGATGCCGGTGGCAAGGTCCTTCTTGAACAATCGAAGGACAGCATCACCGTCCTGGTCTCGAGCGTGAAATTTCTCAAGACTAAGCATGAGCTGGCCAAGAAGTTTGTCCAGACTCACCGGGAGCTGACCGATTGGATTCTCTCGCATCCGAAAGAGGCCAAGCAGATGGTCCAGCAGGAATTGGCCGCCGAAACACAATCCAAAGTCTCAGCCGAGTTGATCGCGCGCGCCTGGCCCAGGATTGTGTTGACCACGGAGACCTCTCTAATAGAGTACCAACAATTCGTCGTACAGGCCCAACGCGCAGGGTTCATGCGTAAGACGCCTGATTTATCGCGACTCATCGAAAGGTTGAATTGACATGGAGACGGATAAAGTCGCCTCTACACATAGCGCAGCCCCCAAACTTATCCTGGAACAGGTCTCAAAATGGTTCAAAACCAGTTCCCTGCGCGTGCATGCGCTCGATGATGTGACGCTCCGTATCGCGGAAGGAGAGTTCGTCTGCCTCGTCGGCCCCAGCGGGTGCGGAAAATCGACCCTGCTCAATATCATCGCCGGGCTCGATCGACCCGATCAGGGTCTAGTTCAAGCCGATGGTCAGACCATCACAGGGCCGGGACCCCATCGTCTCGTGATGTTTCAAGAGGCCGCGCTCTTCCCCTGGCTGACGGTCCTGGGCAATGTGCTATTCGGATTAAAGCTAAGGAATGGGCTCACCGCCGCCGAGCAACGGGAAACCACCGAATATTATCTGGAACTCGTGGGATTGAAGCGATTTATGCATTCCAACGTGCACGAGCTATCAGGCGGCATGAAACAACGCGTGGCCTTGGCAAGGGCGCTAGCACCGAACCCCAGCATGCTCTTGATGGACGAACCATTCGGAGCGCTGGATGCCCTGACGCGGGAACAGTTGTATGGAGATATTCAACGCATATGGAGCCAGCATCGGAAAACGATCATCTTCGTCACGCACAATGTGCGCGAAGCCGTCTGCTTGGGTGACCGCGTGATATTGTTTTCGCCGAACCCTGGACGGATTCGCGAGGAATTCGCCATTCCCCTTCCCCGCCTCCGCGACATCAACAGCGTGGACCTGGCTCGCTACGCGGCGGAGATCACCCGCGTGCTGAAAGGCTATGTGCCGCACGAGGTGGCAGAATGATCGCACGGTGGGTGGCTGCATCCCTGTTCTTCGCGCTCCTCGTTGTGGCATGGCAACTGGTCGTGGAGGCCCACATCTGGTCACCCGTCTTGCTGCCCTCGCCCCTTAGCGTCTTGGAGTATCTTCGTTCCGCCGTTGAAGACGGCACGCTCCGGGAGGCTACGGTCGTCACCGTACGGCGGCTTCTCATCGGCTATGGATTGGGAATTCTCGTCGGGCTGCCCCTGGGACTGCTCACCGCATCGTCCCGGTGGTGCCAGGACACGATCGGTATCCTCGCGCTGGGACTCCAAACCCTCCCCAGCGTCTGCTGGGTACCGCTGGCCCTACTCTGGTTCGGTCAAACAGAGTCGGCCATGCTGTTCGTCGTGGTGATGGGAACTCTCTGGTCGTTGATCATTGCAACCGACAATGGTGTGCGGACCATTCCACCCATTTACGCCAGGGCAGCCCGCAGCATGGGATCGACGGGACTCCACACATGGACACACGTGATCCTGCCGGCCGCCCTTCCATTCTTGTTGAGCGGCATGAAACAGGGCTGGGCTTTCGCCTGGCGCTCACTCATGGCCGCCGAGATATTCGTCACGATTCTGACCGGCTTCGGTCTCGGTCATTTGTTGCATTACGGCCGCGAATTGAACGCGATGGATCAAGTGATCGGGGTCATGCTCGTTGTCGTGATCATCGGCCTCGCAGTCGATGCAATGCTCTTTGCCCCCATAGAACGGTTTCTCCATCGCCGTTGGGGCACCGAACGGCCTTGAGTCGCTCCCCACATGATTCGACCCCACTGTGGAAGGCTGACACGTCTCCGGTCGCTGTGCTAGGCTGTGCCATGCCTGCCAGTTGGCTCAGTCGCCTCTCCATCGGCCAAAAACTTGCCCTCTCGTTTGGTCTAATCGTCATCCTGCTGATCGGCAGCTTCTCCGCGACGCTCATCTATCTCTCCCGCGTGAATAGTTACGTCGACCGGCATCAGCGAATCACTATTCCGGGCGTCGTCACGGCATCGGAGATGCTTCGCAACCTCTTCGACATGCAAACCCACATGCACCACCTCCTCAAACATCAAGCAACCGCTGCCCAAGCCATCAGCCTGAAGGCCATCGCGGACATCGAGCACCGAACGTTCACGGCATTGGACACCTATCAAGCGACCCATGCCGCTCGGACACATCCCATCTTGTATGGCATGTTGCAACAACATGGACGGGGCGACCTGGCAGACGAGGAAAACCGCACGATTGTCGCCATCGCCGACGGCATGAGCGCCCTCCGCGCCCAACGGGAAGACATTGATCCCGCCGGCCGACGACACATGGAGCGCCTGCCAGATATAGAGCCGCTCTATGAACAAACCGCGGTTAAGACCGCAGATGCGATCGCCTCGCTCATTGCAATCCACCGCAAAATCGATGTGGAGATGAAAATCGAAGGAGATCGTCTCGTCGACCAGGCACGACTCATCGTCTTCGGAGTGGTCGGCCTGCTGGGGGTTCTCGTCCTATCGATCTATCTGATGATGAAGCGCCTCGTGGCCGGACCGCTGAAGAGGCTTGCCGCCACCGCAGACCGTGTCGCCCACCATGACCTCACGGCGCAGTTCGAACCCTGGCCTTCGCGGGATGAGGTTGGCATCCTGGCAAACTCCCTGACAGCCATGTTGGTGAATCTTCGCGAGCGAGGCGCCGCCCTGACACGCAAGACCAAGGAACTTGAAGCCTTCACCTATTCAATTGCCCACGATCTCAAAGGGCCTCTTCGCGAAATCGAAGGTTTCTCCTCGCTCTTGGAAAAACGATTTCAAGAAGGGGGAGAGCCACAAGTCCAACACCACATCGATGTAATCCGTCGGTCCGCCCTACGTCTTACCCACATGATCGATGCCCTCCTCAAGTATTCACGACTGGAACAACAAGATTTCCCACGCACCCGCTTCAATGTACTGGAGATGATCGACAGCCTGCTCGTCGACCGGCAGAGCCAACTTGCCGGCATTTCGCCTCAGATCACCGTCAATCTTCCCTTCACCGACCTCTATGGCGAACCGGTCAGCATCCGTCAGGCACTGGTCAATCTCCTCGACAATGCCACCAAATTCGTCCGCCATTCTCCCGCTCCGACTATCCACATCGGGGGAGAACGGACGACGACCGAGCATAGGATCTGGATACAGGACAACGGCATCGGCTTCGACTCCGACCAGAAAGAAAAACTCTTCGGCCTCTTCGAACGGTTGCACAATGCCCAGAACTACGAAGGTACCGGCGTCGGCCTGGCCATCGTGAAGATGGTTGCAGAGAAACATGGGGGCCGTGCCTGGGCCGAATCATCCCCCGGCACCGGCAGCACATTTTCTCTGGCATTTCCCAATCGCGAAGCAGTTGACAACTGAAAGCTCAATCCATGCGCATACTCATCATCGACGACGAAGAATACGTTCGGTTGGTACTGGAGCAGGCACTCCGCGAGGAAGACTGTCAGGTGACCGCCGTCACGCATGGGGCAGCAGGCATTGAGGCGCTTCAAACCGGCGCCTTCGACTGCGTCATTACCGATCTCCGTATGCCGGGCCTCGACGGTCGAGCGGTCTTGACATGGGTCCGCGAGCATCAGCCCGACCTGGACGTCCTCATGCTGACCGGCCACGGCGACGTCAAAGACGCAGTCGAGGCGATCAAGCAAGGGGCCTGGGATTTCTTAATCAAGGATACGCCCTTCGACGCCGCAGCGGTCAATGCCGCACTGGCCAGGCTGAAGACCGTGCGCACCCTTCGCAAGGAGAACCTGGCGGCCCGGCATGGAGGTTTCACGCGCGACGTTATTGTCGAAGGACCGAGCCAGGCCTGGCAGAAGCTCAAGACCCAGATCGCGCAGGTCGCCCCATCCAACGCAGCGGTGCTCATTCAGGGAGAAACCGGCTCGGGCAAAGAAATCGCGGCGCGGCTGCTCCACGACCTCAGCCGGCGAGCCAGCGGACCCTTCATCGCCATCAACTGCGGCGCTGTGAGCCGTGAATTATTGGAGAGCGAACTCTTCGGCCATGAAAAAGGCTCGTTTACCGGCGCGACCGCCGCGAAACCAGGACTCATCGCTGCCGCCGAAGGGGGCACGCTCTTTCTGGATGAACTGGGCGAGATGCCGGGACCGATGCAGGTGAGTCTGTTGCGTTTTTTAGATCGTGGCGAGTACCGCCCCGTCGGCAGCACGCGGACGCTCCAGGCCAACGTCCGTGTCGTTGGAGCCACGAACCAAGACATCCAGGAACTCGTGCACCAGGGGCGTTTCAGGGACGACTTGCTCTACCGCATCAACACTGTCACCCTCCGCGTGCCTCCGCTCCGCGAGCGAAAAGAGGACCTTCCCAACATGGCAGACCACATACTCTCAACGCTGCGCATCCCGGGAACCACGACACGGTCCCTTTCGCCAGAAGCCTTGCAGGCATTGGCCACCCACAGTTGGCCAGGTAATGTGCGTGAACTACGCAATGTAATTGAGGGCATCGTGCTGATGAGCCAGGGAACGGGTCCGATCGGTCGAGAAGATGTCTTGTCGCTGTTGCCGAAAACTAGAAATAGGCTGCAGACGGGAGATCAGACAGGCCTCTCACTGGACGAGATCGAACGGCTCCACATTCAGCGCGTCCTTGAAACCAACAGCGGGAACAAGACTCAGGCGGCCAAGACGCTCGATATCGATTACAAAACGTTACTCACCAAGCTGAAAAAATACCGTCTCGTTTCCGACGAAAGTTAGAGCGTCGGCCTGTCCGCATAAGAGTCGGCCTATTCCTCATCCTGCACGGACCTCATACAAGGCTTCCCTTCAATCCGCCGTCAGTCGATGTACACCTGCGATACTCGCTCCGCCCCCTAGCGATCGAAGCAGCCCAGTCGGTTTGCAGGCCCAGCCAGCGGTATGGGACCTTTCCAGCCCCTCAGTTCTGCGTCCTCTGGAGCGCATTCGACAAACCGGTCTTTCGTGATAGACAATGGGGCCGAGCGCCATGGCCGTCAGCAATTTGTGACCAGGAGTATGTCTATGAAACGCCCGGTCTCGTCAGCAGAACAGCAGGCACAACAACGATTCAGCAGCAGTGCCCGCGCGGCATCGTTTTACGCCAATCAGATGCTGGACCATCTGAATCCCCTGATGCAGCAGTTCATCGCACGGCAGGAGATGGTCTTCATCGCCACTGCCGATGCAGCGGGCCGTTGCGATTGCTCTTTTCGCGCCGGCACGCCTGGATTCGTGCAGGTGCTCGATGACAAGACAGTCGCCTACCCGGAGTATCGGGGGAACGGCGTCCTGGCGAGCGTCGGCAATATTATAGAAAACCCACAGATCGGGATGATCTTTCTCGACTATTATCAGAGCACGGTGGGATTACACGTGAACGGAACCGCCCGGGTCCTCAGCCCCGATGACCTCACGGCCTTCCCCCATCTTCCAGCCGGCATGGTCGAAGCCTCTCGAATGAAGGGAGGCCGCCGTCCGGAAGCCTGGATCATCATCCAGGTCGAAGAGGCCTATATCCACTGCTCCAAACATGTGCCCCTCATGAAGCGACAGGATAAACAGATTGCTTGGGGTACAGACGACGAATCCGTGAAAGGCGGAGACTACTTCAAGACGAAGCCGACCCCAGAACCGTAACGGTGGAACACATCCACCCTTCGCGGGCCTTGCATTTCTCGTCGCCATTCTTGCATGCTGCTCCATTTTAACCTATCACAGCAGGACAAAGAAGCTGATCAAGGAGTCTCCATGGCCGATGAGTTACACTCCCGGCGAATTGATGTCTTGGCAATTGGACTATTCGGACTAGCGGTCGGCGCCCTCACCCTGGGCGTTGCGCAGCTGGGGGGGATTCCGGACCGAGATATTATTGGAACGCTGGTCATTGCCTTGATCTTCGGCGGCTTCGTCCAAATCCTCGCCGGCATGACCGACATCCGCTATCACGAGCAACTCGGCGGCACGGCGTTGACCATGTACGGATTCTTTTGGACCACCGTCTGCACCGCCAAGCTCGTCAGCGCCAGCACCACCTTCCACCTCAGCATGGTGCTGTACGCACCGATCAACTTGGTCTATTTTTTCTTCTCTGCCATCATGGTATATCTCACCGCCTACCGGAATACGACGCTCTGCGCCCTGCACCTCGTCATTACGGTTACCTTCTTCACCACCTTCCTCGCCCACTTGGATCTACTATCCGAGATTCTTCCCGGCATCTTCCACATTCTCGTTGGGCTCATGGCGTTCTATCACGCGGTCGCCAGCCTGACGTTTGCCTTTACCGGCCACGCTCTGCTCCCGCTGGGCCCGGCGCTCTTGCACCATCGAATGAACCGATCGCATAGCTAACAGACTGCCGAAGAAGTCCGCCAGCCGCCATGGCCCTCCCTGCATGAGGCGCGAGCCCCGGCTGGTGTCGCGAGTTCGAGTGGGGTTGTCTCGTGTATTTTGCTGAACCAGACATTATCTGACCGAAGAAACCTTACCCCTCAAGACGAACGACATCCCCGGCATGCACAGCCCCCGGTGTGACAACAGTTGCCAACACGCCAACCATCCCGTGATTATGCTGAACTGCCGTCCGAAGAATCGTCAGGTCTTGGGGCAGGCCCTTTTGAGGCAGGGTCGTCATCACGCATCGCGCACAGAGGCTGGTGACCGTCAAACGAACCTGAGTACCGATCGACACGGTACGGCCCTTCCAGTCGTTCTCGAGAAACGCATGGTTCGAAGTCCCCGTATCGATGACCACATTGGGCCGGAATCTCCGCGCGTCAAACCGCCCATCCGGATAGCGCAGTTGCAGGGCTTGAAGCGTCGACGTCGTCAGTAGATGGACAGGCGCCTCGTCAAAGAATGTAGCAGGTGAAATCTTCACCACCGTCTCACTGTCTCGCCCGGATAAGCCTTCCAGGTTGGGAGAATATTGTTCCAGCACGGGCTGGGCCGGTGGCACGCTGGTGAGCGTGACTTTTCTGCCGAGTCGCTCGGACAGGACCACGTCCACATCTCCCAGAGATTCCATCACAATCTGTCCATCTGGGAGCGTGATCTCTACGCTTACCGGGGACCCGGGAAGAAGGCGGGCCTGAAACGCAAACATGGTGGGCCACCGTCGTGGATTCTTTGCACTCACCACGTGGCCGGTCTCGAAGTCGATCAAGGCAAACTGCCGATCACCCTGTACTCCTCGCTCAGTCAACGTTGCCGTTTCCAACTCCTCTCCCAGCATCGACTTCACGGGATATCGCCATAGTCCACGAACGAACCAAACCTTTGGATCCTTCTCGATGTTCACGATCGCCTCCTGCTGTGCTAGACGGTACCATTTGATTCGGAAGTAATTCGCCGAGTCTTTGGAGTCAAAAATGAATATTGCTCGCTAGATTGAGACCATGAAAATGGCCGACCCAATGGATTGAGAAGCGCTCAGGGATCACACCGTGACAGCCCCCGGCCCGTGAGGCCTCACTTTTTCTCGACGATATCACTCTTCATTGGACCGAGCACGTCCAGGAGTTCATCTTTTTCCGTCTTGCCGACCTTGTGGTGATCCAACGCGGCCACCAGGTCTACCACCAGCGCCCCGACTGCCGCATCGTGCACGCCCATGCCGGCATACGTCTGCTTCATGGTCCGCCCGGTGTACTTGCAGGGTACGCCGCTCGCTTCACCAATCTGATTGACCAGATGCATCTTCAGTTTCGTGAGATCCGTACTCCCGAAAAACCCGTTGATGCGGGCGTCTCATCCCACATTGCCTACGAAGGTTTCTACCACCGCCGTGCCTTCCCTTCCAGTCGGTCATACAACGACTTGGCCTTAGCCCCATCAGCTGCCTGGCCTGACACTGCCATCAGAACCAAACTCATGACACACAGGCTCACCATACGCAACTGCTTCATGGCACACCTCCTTGTATTGATAATACGTAAGGCGTTATTCCCCATCTCCTCTCCTCAGAAACTCCTGCCATCGACGTCGCTGCTCAGCCTCCGACCCGGGGATACAGTCAGGACAGTCAAGACGCAGTTGCCCCTCACCGATCGCCTTGTTGATAAACCCGCAATGATGAGGCCGCGCCGCCTCGACATGGACATAGGACTGGAAATAGGTGCAGTGTGCGCACATGCGCACGACCGAGATCGCGCCCTGCTCTTGCAGGGAGGGAATCACTTTCATGAGCCCCCGCAAAAATACCGCTTGCTCGTCCGGCGTCAGACTCGTCACCCCGGCCCGCACGACCTCTGCCCATCCCGTG
>Ga0163153_10001773_pt1 | contig 33413 bp, 26 predicted proteins | sample OliLakLV19MP6IB1_FD_148629 | JGI IMG/M metagenome (GOLD analysis project Ga0163153, IMG submission 148629) | Freshwater microbial mat bacterial communities from Lake Vanda, McMurdo Dry Valleys, Antarctica - Oligotrophic Lake LV.19.MP6.IB-1 | ecosystem: Environmental > Aquatic > Freshwater >... | reverse complement strand
GTCTATAATTATGCCAACGCCTGCAACGCCGCTGCCGAGCGTGAAGTCGCCACCGATGTACGTGTCATTGCCACCGAGGTCTACGATGCATCGCACATACGTTTTTAGTGCTGCTGTTTTACCGCTGTCCGAGCACCTGTACACGTCATTGCCACCTACATCAACGATTAAAAAGAACGTACCTTCATAGATGTCATCGCCAGCACCACCAACAGCAATACGTCCGTACGGCGTGTCGATAATAGTGGTCTTTACGCTGTCGTTCATGAGTTGTCGCGAGTCTGCACTAAGTCGGACGAAGTCGAGGAGCTGCTCATAAAGCGAGAGGCCATTTACATAGAGATCGGTGTACGACCCCGGGTTTGCCACTAGAAAAAATGAAGCAGCTTTTTTGCGTCCAGCCACTTCATCATCATACAAATCCCAAATCGATGAGGTCTCGTTTTCGCGCGACAATCGCCAGAGCGAATCACACATTGCAACGAGCATTGGCTGATTTATAATGCGGTCGTGTGCCACGGTCATGCCGTCGCGTGCCTGAATTACAGCCGATGCATAGCGCAGTAGCAGTGTTGCACCTATGTATCCTGCTTTAGGATACGGATCGGATCCGAGCTTGCGTACGATTTCTTCACCAGGGATGCGGATGTCGTAGATACGTCGGCGGTACTTGCCGAGTCCGAGCGTATGCATGAGCGTGTCGGCCAACGAAGCCATGTCGTTCTCGCTTGCAAACATCGTTTGCTGCCGGATGTCATCGGCGACATCGAACGACGAGAACGGGTCGGTGAACAAGCGATCGTGAAACGGAAGACGATGTCTGTCGGCTGGGAACAGATCTGGCGGCATGGCGCAGTCGGAGCGCTGCTGACCGATTAACGCCAGGGCGCTGTCGAGGAGTCGAAGTTGTTGCACGGACATCGACCTCTGTGCCGATGCGGATACGGCACCTATAACGAGCAGCACAATGAGTGCCAGTCTACTCGCAATGGTCCTCCAAGAAGCGATACTTGTTAGCCTTGGCATTAGTTCTTTAACACCGTGCGTAGTTCAGCAGCGAGCGGTGACTGTTGTGTATCGAGTTTCGTAATAATCTGTTCTGTTTTCTGTGGCTCGCCAAGGCGCATGTAAATCAGACCGAGTGCAAATAGCAATTCCGGTTGGTCTACATGTTTAGTAAGTGCCGATTCTAACATCGTCTTGCCTTCTGCATACTTCTGTCCGTCGAGATACGTATGGCCTAGTGCTGCGTAATACAACACTGCGCTGTCGTTAAGGGCGATTGCCTGTTTATGCGCGACGATGGCTTCGTCGTACCGACGTTCATTGCGAAGGATGATGCCGATGTTGTTGTATGCATCCGGTGCAACACTCGGCGATAGAACAGCACCGCGACGCAGGGCTTGCAACGCCTCGTCAGAAAAGCCTCTGTTCTGATTTGCAATGCCAAGGTTAAAGTATGCATTGGCGTTGCGCGGGTCTAATGCTACTGCTTTTTTGTACGACCGAATTGCAGTGTCGAGTCGACGCATGCTCTGCGCAATCACACCAAGACCGTACCATGCGTTTGCGTCCTTGGGCGACAGCTCGGTGAGCTTCGTAAGCATGACAAATGCAAGTGAATCTTTCCCGACGCCCGAAAGTGCAGCAGCATACGCACCATAGGTTTGCGTCCGAGTCGGCGCGTTTTTCACAATCGACTCATACAACACCAGCGCCGAATCGATGTTGTTCATTGCCGCAAGCGCCTCCGCAAGCGCAGCACGCACTTCTACGTCGCCTGGTTTACTTTCGGCAAGACGACCGAGCAACGAAGCACCATCGGACGCGCGACCAATGCGCAGGTAACATTGTGCGAGCTGACGTGTGGCTGAGTAGTTGTCTGGACGTCTCACAAGCGACTCTTCTAGAGGGATGATGGCCTCGGCACACTTATCACGCTGAGCATACAAAATGCCAAGGGAGGTGTATGGTTGATCTGACTTCGGAAATCTCTCTTGTGTTTGTTTTAGCGTGAGTATTGCCTCGGCATCGGCATTACGCCTCTTCTGTGCCTCTGCTTTTACAAGCCACGCTTGAATGAGATCGGCGTCGAGGCGAATGGCCGACGTTGCATCTGCTTCTGCTTCGGCGTACTTCGTTGTTTCGAGTCGAGCAACTGCACGAATTAGAAACGCACTTGCATTACCCGGTTCTTTACGCAACACCGATGTCGCAGCAGCCTCTGCATCAGCAAAGCGGGCTTCACTTAGTGCTTTCGACGCGTCCTGAATCGTTTTTGGCGAAGGGGCTGGCGTACGCTGCGCGTTCGCCAATGGGGCCACGAACAGAAGAATCGATAGAAATAGTTTGAGCATTGCTGAAGTTATGAAGATGTTGGCAAGAGAAGAAGATGAACGTCGCCGCCGACGCGTTCGCACGTGTGTAATTGCCATGCAGAAGCCTCGTCAGGAGTCCAGCGATGTCCGACGCCCATGGTGGATGATGCAACATGCACGTGTAGTTCATCCACACAGTGTTGCCCCATAAGCGCGGCAGCAAGACGCGCGCCCCCTTCACAAAAAACTGAAGCGATGCCACGTTCGGCAAGTGCTGCAAAGAGCGAATCGAACGTTTCTGTGTTGTCGAGTTGAATAACGTCTATACCATGAGCTTCTACATCGATTATCCACTGCGCGTTGATCAAAGCGTACTCAGCATTACAGGCAACAAGTGTGCGAATGGAGTGCGCAGTCTGCACGAGGCGAGATGTTATTGGAAGAAGGCAGCGGCGATCCATGACAACTCGCACAGGATTGCGTCCGTCGACATCGCGCACGGTAAGTTCAGGGTCATCAGCCAGCGCCGTGCCGATACCAATGAGCACTGCATCGAACTCTGCACGCAGTGCGTGTACACGTGTACGACTTTCGACGCCCGTGATGGCCATGCGTGAGCGATCTGGCGGGGCAACAAAACCGTCAAGCGTTTGCGCCATCTTTAGAACGACGTATGGAGTGCCAGTAGTAACATATTTTACAAACGAGCGGTTTGTCCATGCACATGCGTCCTGACAAATTCCAACGTCGACTATAACACCGTTGTCGTGCAGGCGCTGTATGCCGCGACCATTCACTTCCGGATAAGGGTCTACCATGCCGATAACAACGTGACGGGCACCCGCTGCAAGAAGAGCATCGGCACACGATCCTCTTTTGCCGACATGAGAACACGGTTCGAGTGTGACGTACACGATTGCGTTTTCAGGAAGTGTGTGCATAGAAGTCGAATCGGAATATTCTGGTCGTGCAAACAGCGATGCAAGAGCATGAGCTTCTGCGTGAGGTCCGCCGTACTCAGCGTGCCATCCCTCTGCCAAAACAATGTTATCGGCAACGATAACGCAGCCGACACGGGGGTTCGGACTAACATGCCCAGTACCGCGCAAGGCCAATGCCAGCGCATGGGTCATCCATCGTTCGTGTACGTCTATCGAGGAGGCCACTGCAGGGTTGTACGTGCTTGATATGGCTTTGGTCGGGCCGGTATAATAAACTCAACTACATAGTCGCCCGGAGCTACGATGTTCTGTTGTAGATCACGTCCGTTCCACGGCAGTGAATATCGCTGAACCTGATTGGCCTGGCGTGGTTCTACATTGCCTACCATCGCAAGAAACGACATGCCCGCATCGCTGCGCCAAACAACTGCACCCTTAGGTTCTGAAATAATAACGCGGAAATTTTCGGAAGAAGGCAGATACTCACCTGGTGGCAAATAAATGCGTTTTGCAAGGGCACCAATTTCGATGGTAGTATCAGAGGCAGCCGTTGCGAACGGCGTTAAGAATAGACCTTCTGCTTCGGAGTACTCAATAATCTGTCGAAAGACCAGATGATCGCTCGCAGTTAGCACACTGATATCACCAACGGCAGACGTCGACAATTTAGCCGTTGGCGAATCCCATACAGCATTACCTATGGCTTGTGTAGGTCCTCCACCATCCGACTCAATGTGGTCTACAGAAAACGCAACGGTATCATGAAGGGCATCTGCCGATGTACCGATTGCTACATCGACGTACCGGATAGAAGCCTCCTTCGTGCGGAGGTTAGCCGTTCCAACAAATGAAAGCTGTACGGTAGAATCGCTGAGTTTAAATGCCTTGACGTGAAAAATTTCTCCGTCAACGCGAAGTCCGCGCAGTTTCCACGGACTAGAAAAAGTTTGCTTACATGAGGTGGTGCAGAGCGTAGTAATCACCAGCACACACACAGTAAATAAACAGACAGCAGAACGTTCTCGCATATCAGCAAAGATACTGCACCTGACCCTAGGCGGTGTTCTGTAGGGCACTATGCTGTGTCTAACGCAGCCATCAATACCACACGAAGTCTAGCAGAGCCTTCCAATGCAGTCTCGAGCACCTCTCGGTGTGAAATAGCAGAGCCCGTCGTATCACTTGCCTTGTTGGTTACCAACGAGATGCCTAGTACGTGCATGCCCAAGATTGTCGCAGCAGATGCCTCGTGAATAGTAGACATGCCAACAAGGTCTGCACCCATACGACGCAGCATTCTGATTTCGGCCCGTGTTTCGAATGACGGACCCAACACCTGCGCGTATGAGCACTCTCTCGTTGCGATTCCGTGCGCAAAGCAGCGTTGCGATGTCTTGGTTATCCATGCCTTGTCGAATTTCGGCGGTTGATGCGCTGATGGAAGTCGATGGGATGATGGTTGCCGTTGGGATGATGAGGCATTCTCGAACGTAAAATCGATACCATCGTGCAACAGTGCAATGTCGCCTACGGATAGCGACGGATCGAGCCCGCCCGAAGCATTCGTCAGAATAATGTGTGTGCCTCCATGCTCTTGCGCTACACGTACGAGTGCGCACGAAGCATCGCCAGAGTGACCTTCGTAAAGGTGATGGCGTCCAAGAAATATTCCTACGGCTGCGCCACCATAGTCTACAACGCGTAACACCGCTTTGTGTCCGTGCACTGTTGTTGCCGGTATGCCCGGAACCGCTTCGTACGCCACCTCTGTAAGTAAAGGCAACTGAGCCGCAATGATGGCATCGGCAAAGCCCGAACCAGCGACAATCCAGACCTTGATAGTATATGGTGCGAGTGCCTCAATCATGGATGGCAAGATACGGTCGCTATCTTTGCCGACTACAAGGCCGAGAATATCTCTACAGGGCCGAGAAAATGACTACAAGGTCGAGAAAATGATTAGAAGGCAGAGAATATGATTAGAAGCATGACGGGGTATGGCAAGAGCGAATCGATGTTGCAGGGTTTGCCCTGCTCTGTAGAGATACGATGCGTAAATGCTCGGTATCTGGAACTCACAACACGACTTCCGAAAAACTTTGCGAATAAAGAACTCAACGTTCGTGAAACCGTGCGCGAGCATGTTTCGCGAGGCACGATTTCTGTGTACGTTCGTTTAGAAGCAGCAGCAGCCAATGAAGAGGTGACGTTTAATGCAGAAGCTGCTGAGCGTATCACAAAGTCGCTGCGAGTATTGCGAGACAAGCTACACCTCGAAGGCGACGTAACGATCGAAACGCTTATGAAGTTCGATGCCGTCATGGCACGACCAGAAGAAGATGCAGAACGTCCGGACGCTTGGCCCGACCTAAAAGCAGCAATCGTCGAAGCGCTTCGCTCCCTCAATGAGATGCGTGAGAAAGAAGGCTCTGAGCTTACCGCAGATTTCGACAACCGCATCCTTGCAATAGACACTGCCCTGGCTGACATCGAGGTCCGCTCGGCCGAACGTATTCCATTCGAACGCAACCGGTTGCGCGAACGCGTGCGCCAGCTTGTCGATGATGCCGTGGTCGACGAACATCGTCTGCAACTCGAGATTGTTCTGCTTTCAGAAAAACTTGACGTATCGGAAGAGTGCGTACGGCTGCGAAGTCACATGAAGTTCTTTCGCGAGTACATGCAGGACGAGACAGCAGTCGGACGTAAGCTGAATTTTCTACTGCAGGAAATGAATAGGGAGGTAAACACCATCGGATCGAAGGCAAACGACCCAGAAATAGCCCGCCTTGTCGTCGGAATGAAGGAAGAGCTCGAACGCATGCGTGAACAAGTACAGAACGTAGAATAACATGTACATTCAAGTGCTTATGTCCATTCAAGTGCAACACGTGGCATGAAAAAACAGCTTATTGTTCTTAGTGCACCCAGCGGCTCGGGTAAGACTACCGTAGCACGTCATTTACTCACGCGCTTTCCAGCGCTTGAGTTCAGCGTGAGTGCAACGACGCGCGGACAACGTCCGAACGAAGTTGACGGTCGTGACTATCATTTCCTTACGCGCGAAGCATTTCGTGCATCAATCGAACGTGGCGACCTTATCGAATACGAAGAGATCTTCGGTCATTATTACGGTACGTTGCGTTCGCAGGTGCAATCGGCCCTCGATAGAGGGGCTCACGTCGTCTTCGACGTCGACGTGAAAGGGGCTCTTTCGCTCTTGCATGCATTCCCCGAAGACACGCTCCTCATCTTTATTGCACCTCCGTCACTGGAGATTTTGGAAAATAGACTTCGCGAACGCAAGACCGAAACCGACGATCAGATTTCCTTGCGCATGGCCCGCGCCGAAATGGAAATGGGCCACAGAGGCGAGTTTGCCGAAGTCATCGTTAACGACATCTTACTTGACACTCTGACTCGCGCCGAGGCCCTTATAGCCGACGCCTCAGAAGGGTCTCCGATCCAACAAGGCATGTTCGACAGCTAGCCTTCGTATTTTCGCGGTTCTATGAAGTCAACAACCGCACCTCCTGTAGAAAAGAAGAAGTCGAAGGCTTTGGCCAATGCCGCAGCGACCTACCTCGAAGACTACCGTCTTGCGGTAGAAAGCAGGCAGGCATCGCTGTTGGGACGCCGTGAGGTGCTTTCCGGAAAAGCCAAGTTCGGCATCTTCGGCGACGGCAAGGAACTGGCACAACTGGCCATGGCGCGAGCATTTCAACCCGGTGACTGGCGCAGCGGGTACTACCGCGACCAGACATTCATGTTTGCCATTGGCGAGAGTAGCGTCGAGAAATTCTTTGCCCAACTCTATGCGCACACCGACGTCCAAGCCGAACCGGCTTCGGCGGGTCGGTCGATGAACGGCCACTTTGCGACGCGGTTTATCGATGAAAACGGCAAATGGCTCGACCAGACGAAAACACGTAACGTCTCGGCAGATGTCTCACCGACGGGGTCGCAAATGCCGCGTCTGGTTGGCCTGGCATACGCCTCTCGTCTGTACAGAGGAAACGAAGCCCTGCATGACATGACAATGTTCACTCGCAAGGGTAACGAAGTTGCGTTTGGCACGATTGGCAACGCCTCGTGCGCCGAAGGTATGTTTTGGGAATCTGTAAATGCCATAGGTGTGCTAAAAGCTCCTGCAGTTATCTCGATCTGGGATGACGGCTACGGCATTTCTGTCCCGAACGAACTTCAAGTCACAAAGTCGAACATCGGTGAACTATTAAGGGGCTTCCAGCGGACACCAGATAGTAACTCGGGATACGATGTACACGTCGTGAAAGGGTGGGATTACCCCAACCTAGTTGCTACATATGCGAAGGCAACCGAAACAGCACGCACAGAACATGTTCCGCAGATCATACACGTAATTGAGGTCACGCAACCACAAGGTCACTCTACATCCGGCTCGCATGAGCGCTATAAATCGGCAGAGCGCATGGACTGGGAGAAAGAGTATGACTGCATCGCGCGATTCCGTGCACTGATTCTCGAAAAAGGATATGCGTCGGCAGAAGAACTCGATACGATCGATCGTGAAGCAGTCGAGTCCGCTCGTCTCGCTCAACGAAAGTCATTCGAAGCCTACACTGCACCAATACGTGCCGAGATTGCGCAAGCAATCGAACAACTGGATGCACTTGTTGCCACACTGCAAACAACAGGACATGCAGACATTGCATCGAACATAGCTGCAAGCTCAAAAGAACTGGCAGCGATACGCGAACCGTTCCGTCGAGACATCATGGTTGCTGTGCATGCAGCACTTCGTATATGTGCACAGGTGCAAAGCCCCGTGAGCTCTGAGCCCCTTGCCGCGTGGTTCACGTCCTATAACAAGAGCATAAAGCCGTTGTATGCATCACATCTGTTTTGCGAGGACGATGGACGCTCAGCGTTGAACGTTGCTGGGTCGGATGCACAATACGGTGCCGATTCGACATCGGTAAACGGTTCGGAAGTTATTAATGCGTTCTTTAAGCATGCAATGCGCAACGACAAACGCATCGTCGCATTTGGCGAAGACATGGGCAAACTCGGCGACGTAAATCAGGGCATGGCAGGATGTCAGGCGGAGTTTGGCGAGCTGCGTGTGATGGACGTTGGCATTCGCGAGTGCACGATACTCGGACAAGCGATTGGCATGGCCATGCGCGGTCTACGTCCGATTGCCGAAATACAGTACCTCGACTACGTCCTTTACGCCTTGCAGCTCATGAGCGATGACCTTGCTACGGTGCATTGGAGAACGAAGGGCGGACAGAAAGCTCCCGTGATTGTGCGCACGCGCGGCCATCGTCTCGAAGGCATCTGGCATAGCGGTTCACCCATGGCTGGCATCATCAATCTTGTGCGTGGTGTGCATGTATGTGTGCCACGAAACTTCACGCAAGCAGCAGGCATGTATGCGACGCTCTTGAAGGGCGACGACCCTGGCCTTGTTGTCGAAGTGTTGAATGGTTATCGCTTAAAAGAAAAACTACCGTCGAACATTGGCGAATACACCGTTGAACTTGGTGTCCCCGAAATTGTGCGCAGCGGTAACGACATTACACTCGTTACGTATGGTGCATGTGTTCGCGTTGCGCTCGATGCAGCTGCAATGTTAGAAGCAGTAGGAATTGATCTAGAAATCGTTGATGTACAAACGCTCTTGCCGTTCGACAAACACCACGTTATCGTTGAATCGCTCAAGAAAACGAATCGCCTTATGGTGTTCGACGAAGATATCCCAGGGGGTACTTCGTCGTTCATGTTGCGTCATATCCTCGAAGAACAAAACGGCTATCGCCATCTCGATTCTGCGCCGCGTACTCTTACTGCTGCAGAGCACAGACCTGCGTATGGCACCGACGGCAACTACTGGTCAAAACCAGAAGCCGAACATGTGTTCGATGCAGCGCATGTTATGATGCATGAGGCAAATCCGGCCAAATACAAACTATTATACTAAGTCTGGCCAAGCTCTAATACTCGACGACTTACCAGGCATAACCGATGTCGAAACGGAATGCCGGAGTTACGCCATTGAATGCGTTGAAGATGTCTACAGTACCACTAGAATTGGATGCGGAAAGGAAGTACTTGTCCACGCCGAGGCCAAGCCCCATTGCGAAGTCATCTCCAGGAAACCACTGCCATCCAAGTAGCACACCAATAGAGAAAGCAGTGGCGGTTTCGTCTTGCGAAGAACTCGAACTATTGAGCGTGTTGAAGGATATGTTAGGCGCAACGTAGAAACCTCGCATTCGTCGTGCAGACGGATGAAATCGAGCTTCAGCATTTAGGCCAAAGCCACCTATGGCGCTAAGCGTTGGTACTTGTGCACCACCGCCAATAACGACAACATCAGACAAGGCATGATAGAACGATAAGTTGTAAAAGATGAAAAACTTTAACGGGTTAATCGTAATCATGTTGTTACGCGGCACGTCTACTTCCTGAATAACCTTCGTACTGGTCTGCGTTGATGTTGTTTTGCCTGCTGCAGAAGAATCTACCGTTGTCGTAGTCTCTATGGTTTTCTGTTGCGCATAGACGCTAACATAAGTTACTAAAAGCAACGCAACTATAGTTGCAAGTGGTTTCATGTGGTCCTAGTTTATTAGAATGGTACGCGAACCTAACGATTGATCGTCAATTGCAACATTAGTTTACTCATGAATTACAATGAGTGGTATTGATGTTCTTCCCAGCGTTGTGGAAATCACGATGGTGTAACGTCCGTTCGATAACATCGACGTCGATGTTGTCCACGTGGCAGAGCCGTCATTCGGAACATCTGCACGCAAGCGCTCGACACCTAGCAAGTCGATAACACTAATTGTTGCACCCGCTGTGTAGGCTTGTTGCCACGAGACCGAGACAACGTCATCCGATGGTTGTGGTACAACACGAAGGTTGTACACTTCGGTAAGGGGCTGGGCCTTCACATCGACCATCGAAGGATCGTACTCAAGAGAGAGGACCGTTTCGATGTAGGCCCTGCTGACGTTTGACGATTGCTCGACAAGGTAGTGGTAGCCGTTATATGTCTGTACGGTATGCACAAGTTTTTCCTGTCCGCCTGGAGCATCTTCTTCCATGTCGACATTCATAATCAGGCGCTTGAGGCCGTTGTGTTCAACCACGCCGATGATTAATGCCCACGTTCCGTGCGTGCGTTTGTCGGCGTTGTAGTAACCGATTTCTACGGGCATCGGACCAAATCGTTTTAACCGATCACGAAGCCATGTCCATTCGATTTTGCGGTCGACGCTAACGTTCTTAGCGTGGTAGACCGGACCTTCTGGGATTGAAGAAATTACGATATCCTCATCTGGAAGTCTGAAGCTCTGAAACGATGGTCTCATTTGCATATAGCCACTCTGTGTTTCTCGCAAAAGGGCTTCGATCTGTGGCGACTGAGAATTTGGCGCAAGAAACTGAAGACGTTCAGCAATCTCTTTACGCAACGTCGAGTTGCTACGGTTAAGATTTACTTCTGGAGCATGAGCGCCTAGCCATGACATTGCAGCCGCCGCATGAAGTATGAACGACTCGCCCACCATGGCTGTGTCATTTGCAGAGACATCGGCACCAGGTACGTCTTTGTGAATAATGGCAGTATCGACCTTGAAGGGCAACCCATCTACCGGTGGATACTCGAGAAATTTGTGCGTTGTTGGAGGTGGCTCGATGGTTGTGAGGTTCGGCGAACCTTGTGCGTAGTTGCCGATTGTCGGTGGAACAGGATAGAGGATACCAGGACCAATATTCGGAGGTTGTTCTTTTACTGGCTCGTCTGTATAGAGAATGCGAACTTCTATCGGGTCGGGGAATCGTGTTGTGTCGATGCCAAGGGTATAATGGCTGAGGATTGTCGATGTGCCACCGTCAAATACTCCACCAATGGGATGATTGCGCAGCACCCACCGCCATTCGTTAGGCTGATACACACCATCGCGCAGGCGTGTGTACATGTTGCCGAACCGTATCGGATGCGATTTCACCCAATCGACTGCTTCGTCGTGTTCATATCTGGGTGCCCATCCAACGGTGCGATCGCGAAGTTTTTCAAAGAAGCCTTTTTCTTTGCGCCTTACAGTCGAATCGTACGACTCAGAAATCACGCCGTACACAACCGTTGTTCTCGATGTCGTTGGCGACCAATCGACATGGTCGATGATAGGAATTGTACCACCACGCAATCTCCATTCGTTCGCGACCTCGCGAGTGCCGCCTGCTTTTGCCTGATCGGCATCGTCCTTATACCAGAACCGATGTTGTCCGGCTGCCTCTGCTACGCCACTGGCGGTGATGACATGACGTCCGGATACGATCGACGTATCGCCACTTCGATCGTGATACTCAACAAACATCTCGACGTCTTCGCTGTCGTGCATTTCTTTCTTCAGCCATTCCCACTTGGGGTATGCGCCTTCAATTTGATTCGATGCACTGCTTTCGTAATCGCTCTCGGGAGATGTTGCGATGTCATTCGTCAAGCCCCTTAACTGAAATTTTACTTTTATCGGCAGGTTGTATTTGTTGATGTAATCGAGCTTAGCACGAATAAAATCTTCTGACCACACACCGGTATTGTTTTCTCGACCCATGAGTTTGCTTAGTTCGACCAGTTTCTGACGGTGCGAAAGCCCCGTGTTGATAGGAAAATGTTTTTCGAGCCACTGCATACTGTTGGCGCACGCTGTTGGTGCACATGCATTCATGTCGCCCGCGTACCCGGGCACCGTTGTCGCATTGTAGGTCGCCGAGTCGAGGTCGATGTTCGGCACATCGCAACTTCGGATTGCCGCTTCGGTAATGGGTGCAGTTGTTGGCACTGTTGGAGGCGGTACAAAATCGATGACCGTTATCTTAGATGTGTCCTGCAGGCCTTTGTCGCCGATGTTCACACGAACCTTTCCATAATCGATTCGAACAGTATCGGATAAGTCGATGGGAAAGGAATCAAGGGGCTGGGTGGTGAGGTAGGGGACGATGACAATTTGTGGTGGATGCAAACCAACAATTGGCAGGTTAATAAGGGTATGATACACGTAGAAAAAATCTCTTGGAGGCAGGGGCATATTCTGCAAAACCCATTGAATTGTTGAGCCGGTTACATAACCCAGATTTAGAAATTGCCAAACCGAAGATGCATTCGATATATACTCCACGCGACAATCTTGCGCATTCACAGTATCAGCATCGTTCGTCTGTTCATCGAACATAGAAAGGGTGTACGATGCCGGCACAACTCTGACAGTAAAAATTTTTACATTATTAGTTGTGTCGATGTCCTGGGCAAATGCGATAGCAACGCGGATTGTATATCTACCTGTATCTGACGGCGTCCATGTGTTGATTGCGGTATGCATAACATTCGTAAGCGGAAGAATGCGTTTGCCAGTTACAACCTCCGACAACAGCAACTGATTCGAAGCGTTTCGAATGGTAACATCAATTGTATAGTCGTCAGCTACCTGAATATTCTGATTTGCAACGACGAACTGAACTGGCACTGAGACCTTTTTGACTGGTGTCTGACGAGGTGATACTAGAGCTGTTGGTGTTAGGTCGGTTGCTTGCGACTGAACCGCAATAAACAACAGCAGGGCTGTTTGGAGAGCGTGACGATAGAGGTGTTTCCGCATAGCATTTCCGCGAATTGTGAGGTCGATGAGCGAACATAGGCAAGGCTAATTCTCAATCCTATGGTAAATTTGCAAATGCTTTCGATCAGATTTTATTCGCTCATCGTCGCCAGCTGTTTGTGCACATACGCTGTTGCTTTTGGTGCGGACCCCGCAGCGTTGGCCAAGGGTAAAAAGGTGTACCTTGAGTACTGCAAGACCTGTCACATGCCGAATGGACAGGGCATGCCTGGGGTCTATCCACCAGTTGCCAATAGCGACTATATCAAAGCGACACCAAAGGTCACGCTTATTAAAGAAGTCGTGAACGGCAAACACGGTAAGATTACGGTGAATGGCAAGGTGTACAATGGTGTAATGGCACCTATGCCGAAGAAGTACAATTGCGACGACATTGCATGTGTGCTTACCTACGTGTTTACATCGTTTGGCAACAGCAAGGGTGCCGTCTCTGTTGCAGAGGTAAGGAAAGCGTGTCCAAAACGTTGAGACCCACTTCCGAACAGTCACTTCTGCTTCTACGGTACATGATCATGGCCCGTGAATTCGACGCTGCCATGTTGCGTCTGTACCGTCAGGGCAAAGCATTTGGTGGTGTGTATTCGCAGCTCGGCAACGAGGCTACAAGTGTTGGTTCGGCCTATGCACTCGATCGGAAACGCGATGTGCTGTTTCCGATGCACCGAAACATTGGCGGACATTTTGTGTTTGGCGCCGACCTCGACCAACTGATGGTCAATCATCTTGCGCGAGAGGGCAGTCAGATGCGCGGGACGGATGGAACGGGACACTATGCAGATGAAAAACTGCGCATCTACGGCAATGTGAGTCACCTTGGTGCGATGATTCCCGTGGCAGCAGGCTTTGTACTAGCTGCACGCATGCGCGGCGAAGATTGTGTTGCCATGACGTATATCGGCGACGGTGGCGCACAGGTTGGCGAAGTACACGAAGCGCTGAACTTTGCATCGGTGCACAAGTTGCCCCTTGTCCTTATCATAGAAAACAATCGGTACGCATACTCGACACCGAACGAACTCGAATTTGCTTGCGCAAAACTTTCCGATCGTGCCATTGGCTATGGCATACACGGCGAGACTATCGATGGTACAAACGTCGAGACTGTATACGAAGCGTGTGCGCGGGCGGTAAAGCGTGCGCGTGCGGGCGACGGACCCTCTATTATCGAAACACTTACGATGCGTATGCGAGGTCACGCAGAACACGACGATTATGCGTATGTGCCGAAGGAAATGCTGGCCGAATGGACAAAAAAAGATCCAGTCGAAACGTATGCGAAGACCCTTGTTGAACGCCGTGTGTTAACAGCAGCCGATGTTGAGAACATGAAGAAGTCGACCCTTGCAGAAATGATCGGCGCAATCGATAGAGCACTCGAAAGGCCATGGCCTGCAGCAGAAGAAGGATTCCGCAATGTTTTTATCGAGTCCTGATTCCAACATGAACACCCTAGAAATTTCTGAGTCCATTGCATGGCAATGATGACCTATCTCGAGGCCATTGCCGACGCCATGCGCATTGAAATGCGCAAGGACGAGCGTGTGTTTATGATTGGCGAAGACATCGGTACGTATGGCGGCGCATTTAAACTCACCAAGGGCTTCATTGAAGAGTTTGGTGCTAAGCGTGTTATAGATGCGCCAATCTCAGAGTCAGCAATTATTGGTGCAGGTATCGGCGCAGCACTCAACGGTATGCGTCCGATCGTCGAAATGCAGTTCATGGATTTCGTGACCAACGGCTTTAACCAACTCGTTACTGTAGCAGGCACAACAGCTTATCGGTGGGGGATCGGTCTTCCCATGGTCGTACGTGGACCGTCTGGTGGTGGTGTTGGCGCCAACCCGTTTCACTCGAGGAATTCAGAGGCGTGGTTTGTGCATGCGACCGGACTAAAAGTGGTATGTCCGGCCTTCCCGTCCGATGCTAAGGGGCTGCTCACCGCGTCGATGCGCGATAACAACCCCGTTGTCTTTTATGAGCATAAGGGGCTTTATCGCAAGATCAAGGAAGATGTCCCTGAAGGCGAATATGTTGTCCCGCTCGGCCTCGCCCGCGTCGTCCGCCAGGGCGCCTCTGTTAGCGTCATCACCTACGGCAGCGCCGTACACATGGCCTTGCAGGCAGCTACAGTTCTTGCCGAAGAGGGCATCGACGTCGAGGTTGTTGATATACGCACCCTTGTGCCGTTTGACGAGGAGACCGTGCTCGAATCTGTCCGGAAGACTGGTAGGGCTGTGGTCGTCCACGAGGCCGTGCTCACTGCGGGTTTTGGAGGCGAGATAGCGGCCAGGATCGCCGATAAAGCGTTTAAGTACCTCGATGCCCCTGTAAAACGGGTGGCTTCCTTTGACAGTCCGACACCCTTCGCTCCAACCCTTGAAAAAGCGGTTTTACCCGATGCCGAGAAGGTTGCAGCCGCTATTCGAACCGTAATGGCATTCTAGTGTTGATAATTAGCAACGGTTTACATCAAAGACGTTCCGTATTTTTCCCGTTAGGAAGTGTATTAACACCGCATTGCAAGGCGTTCTACGTATGGCTAAGGTCCAATTTCGAATAACATACTCGATTCCAGACGGCAAACGAGGCGATTACCTTCAGGCAATCTCTAAACTCCGCGAATACTACGGTGGAGCTGGGGTTGAGTATGGGGTCTTCGAGTCGAAGGGACGTCATAATCATTTTCAAGAAGTCTACGTGTATCCTTCGCAGGAAGCATACGATGCCTCAGATGATCCTGAGACAATCACAGAAATTTCTGGTGCCATAGACAAAATCTATTCGCTTGCAAAGGACATCACGTATGATGTCTCCTCGCAGGTGGATTAGTAGTTGTTCTGGCTGCGAATGTTTTTTGAGAAGGGAGCCCGAGTGGCTCCCTTTGCATTGCGGGGAGCGTTCGTGATAAGCGACCATCACATCATTAAGTAGGGTACCGTGTCAAGTGCAGATGACATCATTCGCAGACTTGTGTACGCACCAGCGCGCTTGTGGCTTCGTCGCAGACCTGTGTCTTTGCCACTCGATAAAAATCGTGTGCAGAAGATTCTCCTACTGCGAACCGATGCCATTGGAGACATGATCGTTACGACTCCAATGCTCACCGTACTGAAAGAACGTCTCGGCGCCACAATAGACATTGTAGCAAGTCCCCGCAATGCTTCTGTCATCCAGGGCGATCCTCGCGTTCGTAAAATATTTGTATTTGATGGCTCAATAAAGTCGCTCTTTGCCGTTCGTCGATCTACACGCCGCGAGAACTACGACCTCGTCATTGCTCTTGTGCTGCACAAGACAACGAAGGGCGGATTGTATGCGAACCTTTGGGCTGGACGTGAGGCCTTGACGGTAACGTTTGCTCATGATTCGCGCACCCGTTCGTATGAAACCTGGTTCAGTGCGCAGGTCGACGTTAACCGCGACGCCACAACCATGGCAGACATGCAGGTTCAGTTGCTAAATCGAGTGTTTGGATGGGACGTACATGCAAAAGACTATCCGCTGACCCTTCATTTGCCCCCTACCATACCTGTTGCATGGGCCGGTCATCCCCGCATCGTGTTGAACATGTCATCGGGAAACGCATATCGCATGTGGTCGCATGAACGAAACGCGCAGTTTCTGACACTGTTGCGCGAGCAGTTTCCGACAGCACACGTAGTGCTCATGGCACACGGAAAGCAGTTACCGATGGCAGAGCAGCTTGTGAAAGAGTTTTTAGGTTATACCGAGCTGCTGCCCGCGTTCAACGACGTGCTCGATTCGATTGCAGCAATGCGCGGCGCGGACCTAGTTATAACGCCCGATACATCCATCGTGCATGGCGCCGCAGCACTTGGTATTCCTGTCGTTGCGATCTACTCACATAAGACATCGTTTTTAAATCAGTGGATGCCACACGGTGTGCCATTCCGCGCGGTGATCACCGATGGCGCAGTAGACGTTGATACCATCGAACCAAGTCGGGTGGTCGATGCAGTAGTCGAGTTGTTGAGCGATGTTGCAGAGGTTCGTTCAAATTGAGAAGTGCTACGTGCGAATAAGACTGTGCGAATAGGACTATGCGAATAAGACTATGCGAATAAGACTATGCGAATAGGCTACGATGCTAGCGGCATACTTGGTCATGGCGGCATCGATCGTTATGCACGCGAACTCATGCGGTATACGGTCGCACTCGACACAAAAAACACCTATGCAGTTCTTACACGCAAGAGTTGCGCGCATGCCATTCGCGAGATTGTTGCCGGCGGACACAATGTTGATGTACGAGCAGTGCTTCCACACGATATGTTGCTGGGTCCGATCCTCGAACCCATCACACGTCAGATTCAAAAACGTGTCTGGCGAAAGACGATGTCCGACGTCGACCTCGTACACCTTACATCACAGTGGCGATGGCTGCCACCAGTAAACAAGTTTATCGTAACGGTTCACGATCTATTTCCTCTAACCATGGATGACATTGGTGATGCACGTCGGCGTGTGAAATTCAAGCGTTACCTCGACACACTCGTACATCGAGCATCTATGCTGCTCACTCCCTCGCATTTCGTGGCAGAAACGATTGTCGAGCGATACCCCCACCTTGCATCGCACATACGCATAACACCGCTGGCAGCCGGTAACGAATTCAAGCCCACACCAGCCACGAATGAATTGCGCGAACGTGCGGGCATCACGTCGGAGTCTCGGTACCTGCTCTTTATCGGACGTGTAGATGACCGCAAGAACATCGAGCGAATGCTTCGTGCGTTTCTAAGTATTCCAGAATCAACGCGTGCAAATACACTATTCGTTCTTGGTCTTAGCGGATTGCGCGAAGACATCGCTGCGTTCAAACAGCGCAACGAACGCATGCTGCGAAGTGCTGCTATTAAAACAGTTTACAGTCTAACCACAACAGACATTGTTATGCTTATGTCAGAGGCACGCGCGTTTGTTTTTGCATCGCTAGCCGAAGGCTTTGGCCTCCCTGTTGTCGAGGCCATGCGCTGTGGGTGTCCTGTGCTTACATCCTCGCTCTCCTCGTTACCCGAAGTAGCTGGCAATGCCGCCCTGCTCGTAGACCCCTACGACGAAGAGGCCATTCGCGACGCAATGATGCGACTTCTCGAAGACGACGCTCTCGTCGAAGATCTGCGCGTAAGGGGCCTGGAAAGGGGCAAACAATTCTCGTGGGAGAACACGGCACGTCTTACGCTTCGAGCGTATGAGGAGGCAATGGTATGAACGTCAATACCATAAGTGACATAACGGTAGAGGCAACATGATGAACGTCAAGTCCATTCGCATTCTGCTTCTCGAAGTTGGCGGATCGCACGATGAGGTGCTGCTCTCATGGTACCGCGATCTAAAATCTATGGATGCAGAAGTCTACGTGGCATGTCCGGCACATGTATGGAAACGTCTTGCCATTACCGATGCTGCAGACTGGCTAATGGCACATGCAGCGGGTGGGTTTTTCAAACGTCTAAAGACAATATTTCGGATACGTCGTTTTGTAAATAAGAGTAGTATCACGCACATCGTGCTCAACACAGCATCGGGTACAACGCTGCGCGATATTTCTGTGATGTTACCGCGGCGTTGTGTTGTTATAGGCACGCTGCACGATGCATCGAAGCTTGCCGAGAGCTTTAACCAGAGCGTAACAACACGCAACGTCAGCGCATACACCGTCCTAGCCCCTTACCTTCTTGACCTTGTGCCCGCTGCATTTCCAAAGCCTGTGGCTGTTGTTACTGCAACGGCAGCCGAGCCGCGCTATCGCGAGACGTCGAGGATGGTGCACGAGAGGTCGACCGGACGACTGGTGGACCGGTATGGGTCGGGTGGAGCAAATGGTCCGTTATGCGTTGTAATAGCCGGTGGCATAAACTGGCTCCGCCGTGACTACGATTCGTTGTTTACAGCAGACGGCTTTATGCGTCTTGGAACGAACCTTCGTTTCGTGCTTGCAGGTGGTGCCGACCCCGAAGATGTGCCACGTTTACAGCAGATGCTTGCACTAGCACCACCAGGGATGATTGAAGTACATGACGAATACATCCCGCACGATACGTACGCGCGGATGATTAGCGAAGCAGATGTCGTGTTGCCTCTAACACATCCGGCGTGCCGCGATTACAACCAGTATGTGCGATCGCGCATTACAGGTGCAATGAGTAGTGCATGGACGTATGCAAAACCGCTCATGCTTGAGCGCGGTTTTCAAAAACACACGTCACTTGCAACGTCAATATTCTACGACGCGAGTGCCCTACCCGACATGCTGCGTACGTATTCGCACGATCGATCGTTGTTAGCTCCGTATGCTGTAACACCAGTATTTGCAACTGATGACGTGCGAAGAGCAACCATCGTCGAACTGTTAACAAAGCGTTCGTCCATCGACCAATTCGCAAAATCCGAACGCTCATGAAGTCGATCGAACTCGCATTACGACGTCAGTTCAACAAGTGGTTTCGTGCAGACCGCATTCCGGCAATAGTGCATGGTCCGGACGGTGCGCTTGATTTTGAACATTCTGCCGATACCACGTCGAACCTTGATACTACGTCGAACAGCGGTTCTCACAGGCCGCGGATACTGGTGCTACGTCAGGACCGCATTGGCGACGTGCTTATAAGCACACCTATCGTCCGTGCCTTACGTGGCCGCAACCCCCATGCCCGCATCGATGCGTTGATGAGCGACAACAACATTGCTGCGCGTAGAGCTTACGAGCCGTATGTCGACAACATCTTACGTTATTCAAAAAGTCTCACGGGCATTGCTACGCTGCGCTCGCAGATGCGTGCGAATTTGTACGACGTTGTTGTAGACATGACAGATAATGCTTCGTCGACGTCGTCGATGCTCATCACAATGTCGAACGCGCGATACGCGGTTGGCATCGACAAAGAAAACCGCGGCGTGTACACTCACGTAGTGCCGCGTGTACCGCGCGATGCAATGCACATCGTAGACCGCATTGTGCGTTTGTTATGGCCGTTCGGCATCGACACCGCAACGATCGACAAACACATGGAGTACAGAATTACGGCAGACGAACGAGCAGAAGCAGAAAAAAATCTGCCAATAAGCACTGCAGAATGCGGCTTGCAGGACGGACGCGAAATTCAGGACGGACGCGAAATTCAGGACGGACGCGAAATTCAGGACGGACGCGAAATGCAGGACGGACGCATTCGCATTGGTGTAAACATCAGTGGATCGACGTTATCGCGTCGGTTAGAGGCACCAGTCATGATTGCATTTATCAATGCAGTGCAAGCACATCATTCGAACATCGACTTCTACATTTTTACAACGCATGACCTTGTCGATGTGCAACAAGCTGTGTGCAAGGCAACCCAAGCATTTACCGTCCCCGTTTCGAAGTCGTTTCACTCCTACGCATGTGCACTCTCGTGTATGCACGTACTCGTAACACCCGACACAGCTGCCGTGCATCTAGCCGCAGCGTGGAAGATGCCAAGTGTTGTGCTGTACCATCCCGAAGTGCCGGCCGTTCACCCTTGGCACCCCTACAATTCGTACAGTGTACCTGTTGTAACAGCAACAGATAGCGTTGCAAACATTACAGCCGAAGAGATCACACTAGCGATCGAAAAACTTCTTGTCGAGACTGGACTCGGTTGATTGCTGAGACCCGACTCAGTTGATTGCTGAGACCCGACTCGTCAGTGCTTCGTAAATTCACGTCTTATGTCCCGATCAGGTATTAGAATGGCATCGATGCCACAGGAACACAATGCAGTTTGAACAGCGCACGGTAACGTGCGGAGAATTACGTCCGTCGGACGACGGACGAGTGGTTACGCTTAACGGATGGGTAAACGGACGTCGCGATTTCGGCGGACTTACGTTTATTGATGTGCGCGACCGTTATGGTCTAACGCAAGTTGTCATTCTACCAGAATCGAATCCCGAGCTTGCCGAAAAGGCCAAAGAGATTCGTAGTGAGTATGTGTTGTGGGTGCGCGGAACAGTACGCATGCGTTCGAACCCGAATCCGAATATTCCAACGGGTCTCATCGAAATTCTTGTTAGCGATCTGGGCATTATCAACCCAGCAGAGCTTACGCCCTTCGAGATTGTCGACGACTTGCAGACAAATGAAGAAATGCGTCTCACGTATCGCTTCCTCGACTTGCGACGTCCGGCCATGCAGAAGAACTTCCTCATCCGTAACAAACTGTACCAGCTCACACATCGCTATTTCGACGAACACAACTTCGTCGAAATCGAAACTCCCGTTCTTACGAAGTCAACACCAGAGGGCGCCCGCGACTACCTCGTGCCGAGTCGTGTCAACAAAGGAAAATTCTACGCGCTTCCGCAATCGCCGCAGCTTTTCAAACAACTACTCATGGTAGCTGGCTTCGACCGTTACATGCAGATAGTAAAATGTTTTAGAGACGAAGATCTACGCGCCGACCGTCAACCCGAGTTCACACAAATCGATGTTGAGATGTCCTTCGTCAACCAAGAAGACATCATCGCCATCGCAGAGCGCTTCACTGCTGGCGTTTGGAAGAGTATTCTCGACATCGACATCGCGCTACCTCTGCCGCGTATGACTTGGCAACATGCCATGGACACCTACGGCAGTGACAAGCCAGATCTACGTTATGCGCTCCCATTACGCGATGCAACTGCAGCGTGTGCGGGAACAACATTTCCAGTCTTTGCCGATGTGCTTACTGCCAATGGCATTGTAAAAGTGTTTAATGCAAAGGGATGTGCGTCGTATTCTCGCAAACAAATCGACGAACTCACCGACCACGCTAAGAAGTATGGTGCCAAGGGGCTGCCTTGGTTAAAGACCAGCGGCGGCGAAGTAGGGGGCTCGTTCATCAAGTTCCTAACCGATGCCGACAAAACAGCGCTCATGCAAGCTGCAGACGCAGAAGACGGCGATTTGCTACTATTCGCCGCAGGCGAACACGAACGCACATGTCTTATACTCGGAGCATTGCGCATAGAAGTAGCACGACGTCAGGGCATCCTCGAAGCTGCGGCAGGGACGTTCGCACACTTGTGGGTGACAGATTTCCCGTTGCTCGAATACGCCGAAGAAGAGAAGCGCTGGGTTGCACGCCACCACCCCTTTACAAGCCCCTTACCAGAGGACGTAAGTCTGCTCTCGACGAGTCCGGAACGTGCTCGCGCTCAGGCCTACGACCTTGTGATTAACGGTTACGAGGCAGCAGGTGGCTCGATTAGAATTCATACAAGCGACGTGCAACAGAAGATTTTCGATCTGCTTGGTATGTCGAGAGAAGAAGCGCAAGGCAAGTTCGGATTTCTTCTCGATGCGTTGCGTTTTGGAGCACCGCCGCACGGAGGCATTGCATTTGGATTCGATAGGCTTGTGATGTTGTTGGCAGGTACCGACAACATCAGAGACGTGATTGCGTTTCCAAAGACCACATCCGGGTTGTCACTCATGGACGGATGTCCGACACCCGTCGATGCTGCTCAACTCGCCATGCTTGGCATCGACACAGTACGTAACGCGGGTGGAGCCATGCAGTCGAGCACGGTTCATAACGAAGCCGACACAACTTCGGAATCTCAAGCCTAACATGAATAGACGAAATTTTCTCGCATTGATAGCAGCAGCACCTTTTGCGGTGCAGCTTCAAGCACAATCGTTGCGCAGAACACGAAAAAAGAACACCGACACTGTCGCTACGACGAAGTACATTTTCGCGCAAGCAATGCGCAGGGCTGCAAAGAACAACTGGCATCGAAAGCCGATTGGTGAGCTTATGGGCGACCTTGCGTTTTTGTTGCAGGGAACGCCGTATGTGGGCGGGACGCTTGAAGGGGAGCCGGAGATGTGTCGCATCGACCTGACGGGACTCGACTGTGTGACGCTGTTTGAAAGTGTGCTGGGTATGGCTCGCATTGTGAAGCGCAAAGAATACACGTTCGATGCGTTAATAAACGAGATTACTTTAACGCGCTATAGACAGGGAATTCTCGACGGTTATCCATCGCGCTTGCATTACACCAGCGACTGGATTGACGACAATGTGGCAAAGGGTGTTGTGCAAGACATCACGCGCGATCTCGGTGGCGTGATCTTTCCAATCAAGATTAACTTTATGTCCACCCATCCCCAATACTACAAGCCTCTTAAAGAAGACACAGCGGCCCGAGCCAAGATTGCTGAGATCGAATCAGAAGTCAATGCACGTATGCGTTACTACATCCCCAAAGACCGAATCGAAACCATCGAGTCCATGCTGGCAACAGGTGACATCATTGCCATCTCTACGTCAAAGGACGGACTCGACTACTCGCACACCGGACTCATCTTCCGTGACATCGACGGCAACGCACGTTTCCTTCATGCCTCTTCGCAAAAAAAGAAGGTTGTCCTCGACGTGCGTGTAGGGGAGTATGTAAACTCGGTTAAAAGCAACACCGGTATTACCGTGGTGCGTCCGTTGGAGCCAATTTCATAGTGCCAACCTAGCGCACTGTCATGGCACGCAAATAAAAAACCGCAGCACAGCAAATGCACTGCGGTTTAAGGTTGTCGTGATTTACTTCGTCCGGTAAGCGTTGAGTGTACCAGCCGATGAGTCCATGAAAATTACTGTGCCACTGTCCTTGTGTGCAAGCACCGCTCCTGATGAGTAACTGTACATTTCGCGACCGAGCACCGCGACATCACAAGCCGACTTCAAAGCAACCATGCCAACGTCGGTATCGGACTGATAAAACGCTGCATTTTTAACAAATACCATGCCGTCGCGTTTAAAGTTGAACTTCGCGTTCCACTCATCACTCTTTCGGCAAGCACCAGTTGTGGCGTCAACGACTGCATAGCCGTCGTCACCAAGCAAGAGAATATGGTCGCCATGAAGCCTAATACCTTGGCGCATCCCTATAGCGCTGTCTGCATCAAGATCGCCAACCTTCATCTTAGAAATATCGTCCTCGGAAATCTTCCAAACAATCTTGTCGGAACTCTTCGGAAGATCGCCTAATGGTTCATAGGCAGATATCGCACCATCAAAGAGCGTGATGGTTCTGTGGAAATCAATCGTGTCCCTTGTTACACCATCGCAAAGATCGTCGCTATACATTACAAGGTTCCGAGTGAGCTTCGGGGTGCTGAAATCAATCTTCCACATTTGATGCATCGACTTGGAATCTTCGCCGTAGACAACGGCAGAAGTGCCGCGGGTATCTAATAACTGAAGGTCCTCTGTATCGAACGTTAAGGAAGACACCTCTCCGGTATTAGTAACATAGCATACTGTTGAAGCACCGATTGCCAAAAGGCCATTTGCAGTTTCTATCGTTTCCCCGTGCAGGAAAAGATTGAAGTCTTTCTTCACGTTATCAGCAAATAGTTTCTGTTGCTTGAACTCTACTACCTTGCCGCTTTTGGCATCGAGTGTTGCAACACCTTCGCCATCGTCCGCGGACGAAGGTTTGCCCTTCCAAGTTTGATGTGCTTCGCCCATGATGAGAAGATGAATCTGATCGGCATTAACACCAATGACCTTGAATAAAGCTTGCGACGTGCGCTTCTTATTGATTTTACGATTCGTAAGTCCATTCATCGTTTCGTTGCCAAGATTAGCTGGATCTATCGTAGATGACATGGCTTTCCCGTTATGGGTGAGAATGCCACCCGGACCAACTTTATATGGTGTTTGCCACCTGATAAAACCGTACTGGTCGCGACTGCTCGATAATCGGTTGAGAGCTGTGGCAACAGCAAAGCTGGCGATCGATTTCAAAGCCGTGCTTGGCTTGATATGTCCCGCTTCGTATCCACCATCCTGCGTAACAAGTTTCGTGGACCACAACACCTTACCAGTTGCTGTATTGATTTTAGCAAGCGAGAGCACATCGTCTTCATCAAAGAGTTGAACAAGCAAATCGCCATCGCTCGTTACCGTGGTCTGGTCTGCAATGCCGTCGAGATTCTTGCGATCGATAGACCACAACCGTTTTTGTGTTTCTACATCAAAGTATTCGTGTACACTTTCCGTTGTGACAAGTAGGTACAGCTTGTCGTCCTTTACAATGGGTATATAATTCTCAGTTTTCTCTGGTGAAACGAGAATTGTTCCCAGGCGCTGACCTTTTGTTTTGTCTACAACAATCATGTTGGTCTCAGTAAGAACAACAAGAAGATTCTTATGATCGAAGAACCGTTGATGCAAATCTGTGGAGATGGGATTTACCTGGTTGTCATGCTTATAAACAACCGAGCGCATCGTTCCGTCGATGAAGAGAAGAGTATCAGACTCGGTATCGAGCATCATGGTCGAGAACCACTTCTCGATGCGCAGGACAGTAGGATCATCGGAAGTCTGATAGATGACCTTCTTGTCTTTTAAATCAATCACCTGTGTGCCATCCGAGTACCAGACAACCATCAGGTCGCCGTATACCGTTGGCTGCAACGTGTCGTAGTCGGTATTCGGAGCTGGTAGGCGGAACTCGATATCCCCGAGCTCACCAATTGTAGGAACGGACGCTAGTTCCTTACCTGAGTTTAGGTCGACCCAGACCAATGAATTCATTCCGGGGATGAAAGCTTCATCCGGCTTCGTAAACTGGGTTACATAGTGCTGATTACGTTCTACATCCTTATAGGTCTTCGTCCACAAACGGTTGCCCGTATTGGCTTCAATACACAACAAGGTGTCACCGTGGTACACTAGCAAATGCTTGCCATCGGGTGACAACTTCGGGCTGTAGAGATCGTCTTTGAACGCAGTACTCCAAAGATTGCCCTTGGTGTTATCTGTAGCGGACAAAATGCTCGTCAGAGAAACTATAGCGATTAATAAACAAAATCTAAAACGCATTAGAAGCCCGTTGTATAGAGAAGAGACAAATGGGTAGTTGTGTAGCTGAAGGTGCCATTATTGTGCACTGGCTCACCGAGTGGTTTTGTTAGCCGAATTTTTATGAGTCCAGGAAAGCCACTTTTACGTCTTCCAAAATTCAATTCTAGCATTACGGTTGGTATGACATCAGAAAGACTGCTTTCTATGTCGTCAGGTACGATGATATGATTCCATGTAATCCCAGCGCCAGCGGCGAATCCAAATGCAAAACCGCCACGTGGTCGAATGTAGGCATCAGTGTTGTACTTAATTGTGGCAAGAACAGGTACAGCTATGCTCAATCCACTCTCCAGTACAGTGCCAATCATCACACTTGGGTTAATGCCGATAGTCCAAGGGAGCGAGTCGCTATAGAAAACTGGAATATTCAGTCCAGCTGCAACACTATAACCTAAAAAGGTCCGGTTGGACTTGGAGAACTCTGTGTTTTCACTTAACGTCTGCATGTGAAAGTCTAAGCCAAGGTCCCACCGTCCAAACACATCACCATAGTCAGATGCTCTGGTACTTACACTTTCTGCAATAGCAATCAATGCTAGTAATGCGCTAGCAACGGTCTTCGCCATGTATTTCCCCAAAAGGAATCCAGTCCAATACTTACGCATAACACTTAAGTAATGCACTGCCGTTAAATAAATACGCTTCGACTTAATACATTGCACAAGTCTCAAATATAGGGGACATAGGGTGCTGCAGCAAGGGCAGCACCCTTTGAGAGTACTTTTGGGATGTTGAATTTTCGTAACAATGATAACTACGGACCTAACACCCCGAACGGAACCACAGAAACGCCATCTGTCCGTGGATAGTGGTATCCATTGCCAGTAATTACAACCAGGGCAGCGGGTTCGCCTTTGCGGTCTGTGTCTACCTTCCCGACAAATCTCTGAAGCGTTGCAGCAGCATCATCGACGGCATTAGCACCGAGTTTTATTTCTATTGCAATCCATGCTCCGTCGTGCTGCTCTACAATGGCATCGACTTCCAGACCATTATTGTCACGATAAAAAGAAATAGTGGCATCGTTATGCTGAGCATACACAAGTAGGTCGCGCATTACGAGATTCTCGAACAATAGACCTAGTAATCGCAAATCATCGCGTAGATGTTTTGGCGATGCTTTCAGCGCTGCAGCAGCAAGCGAGGGGTCAGCAAAATAGTGCTTGGGCTTCGTGCGTAATCGCGCGCGCGACCGTAGGTGTACAGTCCACGCAGGAACAAATTCGATTAGCATCGCACGCTGTAACGCATCGAGGTATGATTCAACCGTCCGTTCGCTAATGTCGACCGACACCTGCGACAGGTCTTCTCGAATAGTGCTCAACGACATAGACGATCCGACACCGCGGGCAAGCGATTGAATTACTGCCCCAACTTTCCGAGGGTCTTTACCGCGAGAGGTTAAGTCTGGCTGTGCAACGTCTATGCGCGCAGCCTCTACAAGATAATCACGTACACGTCGCATAGTGGTTGACACCGATGCTTGAAGATTTGCAGGCCAACCTCCGGTTACTACGCTGTCTACAAGATCGTCGAATGTCTGACTGCACTTTCCCGTCGAAATAGTTTCGCCTTTCAACAGTGCAGCCATCGACACAGAGCCGGTAGAGTGTCCAGATTCAAACGTAGAGAGGGTATACATTCGTAGTCTGCTTATGCGTCCTGCACCAGAATGTCGCATTGCATCATCCCTTGGTTGTGCAGAGCCCGTAAGAATGAACTGGCCGAAAGCTTTCCTGTCGTCCACTGCCCTTCGAACTCGATTCCAAATCTCGGGCACAGATTGCCATTCGTCGATTAATCGTGGCGTTTTTCCCTCAAGGTGGACACACCGGAGTAAACTACCCCCTTTCGCCGAACAAACGTGACAGGTGCGCACCGGAGTAAAGTGACAGGTTGCGCCGGACGAACGTGACACGTTGCACCGGAGCAAACTGACACCCACTGCACCGAAGCAAACTGACACCTGATAGCCTCTCGTATTCAGTATCTGTTGGCAGCATGGTTATCTAAGAGAATGTTCCACCATTCTTTTGGACCCATGTCCAATCAACCGATCCGTATGAGTACAGTACGACAAATTCTCCGTCTACTTGGCCACCGCAAAAGTATGCAGGCCATTATCGAGATGACCGGTGTCTCTCGAAACACGCTGCGCAAGTATCAGCAGCGTTTTACAGAAAGTGGGGTCAGCATCGACGAGCTGTTGCAGCTCGGCGACAAAGATCTACACGATCTATTTCTGCGCACACCGGAGCAGAAACCCAATCCCAGGGTGCAGGCCTTGTTCGCATTGATGCCACGCTTCGAAAAGGCGCTCAAGAAGCGTGGCGTAACCAAGGAGTTATTATGGCGTGAGTACCGAGCCCTGCACGCTGATGGCTTCCAACTTTCACAATTCAGGAATTATATCAATGCGTGGCAGAAGCAGTCGAAGCCAACCATGCACATTGAGCACAAAGCCGGCGACAAGATGTACGTCGACTTCACGGGTGAAAAACTCCGTGTTACCGATCCAACCACGGGCGAGGTGACGGCTGTCGAAGTGTTCGTTGCGATTCTTGGTGCCAGTCAACTGACGTACGTTGAAGCCGTGATGAGCCAAGGCAAGGAAGACTTCATTCACGCGTGCCGACATGCCGTGGAATACTTCGGAGGATCGCCGGATGCCATCGTGCCCGACAACCTTCGCTCGGCAGTGACTAAGAGTAGTAAGTACGAACCCGAGATCAATCGCAGCTTTGGAGATTTCGCATCGCACTACAGTATGAGTGTGTTGCCGGCACGTGCCTATCGTCCGCGTGACAAGGCACTGGTGGAAGGTGCGGTGAAGATTGTCTATCGTCAGATCTTCGCCCGACTGCGCGACGAGATCTTTCATTCGCTCGATGATCTGAACGCCGCTATTTATCGCGCATTGGAGGCACATAACACCGCGCCATTCAAAGACCGCACGTACAGTCGTCGCCAACTCTTCGAGGAGATCGAACGTGACGCGTTGGCTCCGCTGCCCGCAATCCGATACGAACTGCGATCGGAGTTGCGCGCAACCGTAATGAAGAACGGCTACGTTGCGCTCAGCACCGATAAGCACTACTACAGCGTACCGTATACACTGATGGGTCTCAAAGTAACGCTGCTGTTTACGCGCACGTCGGTAGACATTTACTACCACCACCAATGCGTAGCCTCCCACGTGCGTGTTCGCCGCCCGTACGCCTACACCACCGATATCGATCACCTTGCGTCGACACACAGGTTCGTCACCGAATGGAGTGCAGAGAAATTTCTGGCGTGGGCACTCGGCATAGGCCCCGACGTGCACGTGTATATCGAACGCATCTTTCAACTAGCGCAACATCCCGAGCTGGCCTATCGCAGCTGCCTGGGTATCCTCAGCTTTGCACGCAAGGTTGGTAACGAACGGCTCATCAACGCGTGCCAACGTGCTTCGGACTACGGCACATACACCTACCGCATCATTCGGAGTATTCTCGAACGCGGCCTAGACAGCCAGGAAGCCACCGATACAGCACCAGGCACGATACCCGACCACGATAACATTCGCGGTAGTGACCACTACGACCGCGAGAACACCCTACCCAACCTTCATCAAGGAGAATAGCATGAACCCGACAACGTTGGAGAAAATGCATACCATGCACTTGTATGGCATGCATCGACTCTTCAAAACGTTGACAGAGGGCACACAACACGACGAGCTCACACCCGATGAGCTCGTCGCAGCCCTTGTCGACACCGAGTGGGACGACCGCCACAACCGCAGCATCGAACGCGGGCTGAAGAATGCACGCTTCCGTTACAAGGCATCGATCGAAGCGCTGGCATTTGACGTGGATCGCAATGTTGAGAAGACCACCATCCTGCGACTCGCCGAGTGCACGTTCATCAACAAGCACGAGAATGTTCTGATCACTGGTAGCACCGGCATTGGTAAGAGTTACATTGCCTCAGCGCTCGGGCACCAAGCGTGTGCATTGGGATTTCGCGTCAGCTACCAAAACTCCGCGAAGCTCTTCGCACGGCTCAAAATGGCCAAGGTGGATGGTTCGTACCTCAAAGAGATCGCCAAACTGCAGAAGCAGCACGTGCTCATCCTCGATGACTTCGGACTCCAACCATTCGATGTGCAAAGCAGAGCAGCACTCATGGAGATCATCGAAGACAGGCATGGTACATCATCAACGATCATCACATCCCAGATCCCTGTCGGTGCATGGCACGACGTGATTGGTGAAAAAACTGTCGCTGATGCTATTTTGGACCGTCTTATCTACGGTGCTCATCGACTTGAACTCCGTGGTGAATCACTCCGAAAGAAGGCGAACACCAGTCTCGAATCCACGCATTCCTAAACAACTATTTTGCAACCGCTGGCAGATAATGAACGAGTGCTTTGGCAGAATTTCAGACTGTCACTTTGCCTTGGTGTAGGGGGGTCAACTTCCCCGGTGTATCCAGATAATCGCACGAACCCGATTTCAACGGCACTTCGCGCAGCGCAATGCCACGTCCAGCCGATGGATTGTACTGCTTGTAATTCTGCACGACCCATCCACACGCCACAAGCTGTGTGTCGATCTGTTCGCGGGCACGTTGTTCGGGGCTTAACTCGGCCATACGATGCAGTGTATTCCGTCCGTTGGTTCAATGTCGCCGTCGTGTCTAACTATCTCCGTCGTTGAATGTCAATATTGCCCATAACTGCGACGCATGGTGTCGCTTGCTAGACGATTAGCGTCAATTTACAGAGTGAACATCGAGCAAAGGTGCTGAAAATCATGTAACTACATGCAAATCAAGGTCATATCCGCTTGGAATCTGAACTTGTTCGCGAAGGAGATGCAACTGCCAGCATCTGGATGCAGTGTGCAGCAGAACGGTGCATAATCCGGCAGGATTTTGCAAGATTTCGCAAACGAATGCATCGGTGTGGCGCACGTGAAGTGGAGTGTTAACGGAGCGATGAGATCGGAGCATACAAGTGAAGCGGCACAGCCTACTCTTCAGCTTTAGATTACTAGTGTCGTCGAACTTCCATGCTGTAAATGAAAGAGGGGATGTTCACGAGGGAGATCGAATCTACTGTCAACTAAACGGGGGGATGATCAGTCTTGCCATCGGCTTGTGCAACCTCACGGGTTTTTATATAGATCGGTGATCGACTTTGGGTAATCCACTACAGGAGGATCCCATGGATCTGCGCTTTCCTTGGTACACATTCGACCCTGATCGTCATATCCCAGAATCTGGAATGTGTAGAGTGAATGCGATCCAAGTGTGTCCTTTCCCCATATCCAACATTTATCCCAGAATCCTTTATCCTGAATGTTGTATCCATAAGCCTGCAATTCCTTATATCCTCGCCTTGGACCGTCCTGCTGTACCCTAAACATCTCGTGAGATTTCATGTAATGGAAATAGTATGCCGTCAGTATACGTTCTGCTTCCTCCTTCGTACTTGAACATACAACTGACTGCAACTCCAGAGGATAGAGCTTCCAGATACTACCTGCATTTTCTCGATACCCAATTATAGCCGACATCGTGTACACAGTATCAGGACCACGAGGACAGATTCTATTGTTACTTGAGATTTCACTATACTTTTTTATTGATCGCGAATTGGGTAACTTCTGTCCTATCCAAGCAATAATTTTCTTCCGATCTGGACTATAAAAAGCAACACTAACAAAATAGTCAACTTGATTGTTTGTCATCTCATACATTTTAGAATAATTACTATATGTCCACCAGTTAGCCTCACCCCAAGCACGATGTGTGAAATTAATGTACAGGCTATCACGATTCTCTATCGTATGGGGTGAATTTCTAAATTCCTCCGACCCTTCTTGTAAGCCAGTTGAATTACAGCAAGCTAAGAAGACAATAAATAGTCCAGCGGTCAGGAATGCTGTTGTACCTGTAATATTGCATACCTTAACCATTGCTATTTTGGCTTACGAAATGCTGCGGGCTTGTCTGTATTGTTACTTCCTTGTTGAACTGGTCTATCAGTTTTACCGCCATTATTACCAAGGTTAGGTATTTTCGATGTGCTCATCTCGCTAATGGCATGTCCCTTCTGTGCGTCAGAGGCGTCACTAGTATTTATTGCTCCAGCAACAGGCGCAACGGTTAGGACACCATCCTTACCACCTACCTTGGTATGAGTTGTTTTTACAAATTTACTTTCTGGAAACTGGCTCCCCTGAAATGGACTAATATCAAGTTCATACTCAAACACTAACATGGATCTTGCCTGTGCGTTTTCGGGTTTGCTAGACCATTCGATTAGACCTTCGACATATCCGCGGCTAAAGCCCACTCCCATACTATGCGCCACGATTTTTATTGTCTCGCCTTCCCCTAGAGCATTGATTATGTCTGATGCATCTGCAATGCCTTGAAGGCGACCAGCCAGGTGTCGCTGACTTGCGCTCGTATTGCTAAGACCGGGAATTCCTCCTAGAGTATTTAACCATCCCCCGATTGCACCGTCAACATACCTCGCACTGTGGTCTCCAAGTGCATCCATAGCTCGTTGGTCATATTTGCCCCAGTATCTGGATGTGCCACCCTCCCCCTCATGCTGGCCATTAATAAACAGTACGACCTTCCCATCAGGATCCTTTGCTTGTATAGGTGTATTAGCAGCAAAATGATACGGCGTTAGATCGGGATATTTCAGTTGGAGTGGGTCTGTGCTCAACCAGCGGCCAACCCTCGGGTCATAGATCCTAAATCCATAATCCTGCTGCCCACCCGCCCCCTTCACATCATTGTCATTTTCTTTACCATTAAAGCCATACCGGTATCCGCTCTGCTGTTCTGTACGGGTTTCCATCGCCATACCGAACGGATAGTAGTCGGTCTTCGAAATGACATTCGGTACATATGCCGGACCCGATTCAAGGGCTACCTCGTCGCTGACGACTGCCCGGACGTTGCCCAGATGGTCTTTCAGCTCATAGCTACGCTGGTTAGCATACCGATAGAACGTTGCGTCTATCGTGTCCTTTGCGGCGGACTTCCAACCGAGATTGGGTTTAACCATACCGACGCGATCGCTACCGTATAGTGGGACTTCTTTCAGACGAATCGAGTCGCTGCCATCCTTCTCGTAGATCGACAGTACGGTGCCTTGCGCGTCACGGACGTACCACGTTGTTTTCTGGAGGACATTGCTGTTGTCGTAAACGCGTGCGCGCACACGATTGCCCATTGCATCATAGGTGTAGGTGATACGCGAGCTGGACTTCACGATGGAGTCGATCTTGTTCGACGGTGTCCATGATACGGATGTAATGTTCTCCTTGGTGTCTGCCGTCAGGTTGCCGATCAAATCGTACGTGTAGTTTGCTGGGTCCTGATCTTCTATATCGTTAGGATGTGTGCCTGTGACTGCATTGGTGTCATTGATGTAATCGAGTTTGTTCGTTCCCGAAGCGTACGAGTATCCCAGCATGTCAAAGTCTGTACCTGCACCATCATATCGCTTCAGAGCCGTGATATTGCCGTTCGGGTCATACGCGTACCGCGTGCTCCAGTTGAGTCCTGCCG
>Ga0163153_10001769_pt1 | contig 33447 bp, 30 predicted proteins | sample OliLakLV19MP6IB1_FD_148629 | JGI IMG/M metagenome (GOLD analysis project Ga0163153, IMG submission 148629) | Freshwater microbial mat bacterial communities from Lake Vanda, McMurdo Dry Valleys, Antarctica - Oligotrophic Lake LV.19.MP6.IB-1 | ecosystem: Environmental > Aquatic > Freshwater >... | reverse complement strand
ACCCCAGAGGGGCGCCGTGGCCTAACCCCCTTCGCTCGCTGAGGCACTACCGAGCAATATTTTAAGCATTTATGGAAACTCCATCTCTTTTTGTCCTACAGGCGCTATTATTCGATGTCCTAACTCGTCACAATGTTTTTCGAGCCGCATGCTAGACAAGAGAACTCAACATAGGTAAGATCGGGAAAAATAGGTAGGATGCTATGGCGACAATTCTTGTTATCGATGACGAAGAATCGATTCGGACCCTCCTGACGGAAGTCCTTGGGAGGGCCAACCACCATGTGCTCGTAGCCCAGGATGGTCAGGAGGGCTTGACGCTCTACAAGCAGAACAAGGTGGATCTGGTCCTCATGGATATTTTGATGCCGGGAACCGACGGCCTCGAAGCCACGCTAGAACTGACCAGGGAATATGTCGACGCAAAGGTCATTGCGATGACCGGCGCGCAAGGCGACAAGAACTTCCTCGATGTCGCAAAACTCTTCGGTGCCCGCCGTGTCTTCGAAAAACCCTTCGACCTCGATACATTCGTCAAGGCCATCAACGAAGAACTCGCCAAGTAGCGATCACCGCCCAGCCGCCTGTCTTTGACCTCATCGTCGTTGTCACAACAAAATCCTTTCTCTCGACCGTGCCGTCAAAAGCTGCGAAATCCTGGCACTAGCCACGACGTATCGTCATAATTCTGGCAGAAACAATACGCGATGGTTGAAATGAGTCCTCGCACAAGAACACGAGATGTGAGCTTCCTGATCCTCTGGGTCCTGTTCACACTGATGGTGGGGATACTGCCCCTGAAGAACTTTGTAGGGCATGCACACTGGGAATATATTAAATGGGTTCCGATTCCGACCGTTGAAGACCTTCGTTCCCCCAAATATCTCCTCGACATCTCTTCCGACATCGTCGGGAATACCCTGCTCTTTGTGCCTCTCGGCTATTTTCTGCGGCGGGTGCTCACCTCTTCCAGCCCTTTACGATGCTTGCTTATCGCTGCCGGGATCGGTGGCATGCTGTCTCTCAGCATCGAGCTGTATCAGGTTTATTGCCACAACCGCTTTCCTTCTATCTTTGATGTCATCACCAACGTAGCCGGAACAGTCCTAGGGGTTTACTTTCCTCTCTTCTCCAGAAAGACCGCCTTGCCTGCCCCTCAGCATCTGAAGTAGGACACCCAATCCAGAAGATCGTTGCCACGCTCCTTAGCAGGCTGTTGACAAAGCCCGCCAGCATCGTTCTCGCATCGCTCAGAGGCTCAACGTACGGCACAGAGTACGATTCACCTCTTCGCTCGCTGCGGCCTTGCTGGACGGCCTTTTTGAACAGCCCGCAGGCCATTGAGTTTCCATCGGTGATCCCGGGCGTGGTGTCGTTTCCGGCGTCGTCATCCAGCTTGTCAACAAACTGTTGGTCCACATGAGCCGGAGCGCTTCTGCTGTTATCACACCATCACAATTTCCACCAACTCATCGCCCCGCACTGAGTTCTTTCCTCGCCAATGAACGCATCATGACCGGGTCGCTGTAGGCCACTTCGCTGAGCGCGTCCATCACATGCATGCTCTTGGTCGCCACCAACTCCTTAGCCTTCGCATAGTTCTTGGCACTGAACCTCGCCACCGCCGGCTGACCATTCACAATCTGACAGGCTAAGATCTCGCCGTTCACCTCCAATGTGCCACCCTGCTCGACCAACGCCTTGGCCTGCGCTTGGGTGATGCTATGGAGCTGTGCAAACTCCGCCAATCCTCCTGTCTCCACCAACCGTCCATCCGGCATGATGCAGAGTCGCTTGAAATGCGGAGACCAGTCCTTGCGGAAGTCGATATATTTAATGTCGCCGCCCTTTGCGACTGCGCGATCCAATGTCCGATAGTCGAGTCCAAGATTTTTCCGTTCGAGTTTCGACTTCAACTCCTCCGGTAACGTCTTGTGAAACACCATGGCCGCCACCTCATCGAGCGGAATCCCTCTCGCCTGGGCCAACTGCTCCGCCTCGGAAAACTGCATGAGGTCTAAGGTCCAGGTGTGCTTGGGAACCTCACCGGTCGGATCAATCCGGCAAGCAAACAACCCCCGCGTCAGGATCCCGCCGACTTGTGGATAGACATACACCCCTCCTTCAGTCAGCAGCCTCTTCATCGTCTCCAGTGGAACCTCGTAGCTCTCAGAGAGGACTTTCGCATGCACAACCAGATCTTCCTGAATTGTCATCGTACAGGCCGTGACGTTTCCAGGCGCATCGAACTCAGAATAATCCTCAATGACGTTATAAAGGATCACGGGCTTCAGCTTGTCGGATTTTTTCTTTATTTTAAACATGACCTACTAGATATAAGATTATGAAATATATAACTATTGCATACTTTCAATATGGCTGTACGGCGGCAAGGTCATCAGCCTTCCATCCTCGACTGGTCCACCGATTGTAAAGTGATAGAGCGATTGAAAGCTCAGCCCTTTCACCGATACGATCTCATGCACCGGGTCGTCAAAGAAACATCCGATTCCAGTGGCCCGCACCCCCGCAGCTTCCGCTTCTAGATACAGCACCTGCCCTAACAGTCCCGACTCCCAGAAGAGACGCGGATACCACCAGGCTCCCCCCTCCCGCAAGCGCCCCTCAAACTCAGCCAGCATGCCAAACGAGAAGGCACTGTCGCCCGCAATATCTTGGTGACAACTCACTTGTACTGCGAGTTTCTTCGCATCCCCTTCAAGCAGCCAGTATAAAGACAGATCCTCAGGACAATTTGGCGGCGAACTCCAGGTCAGCTCGGAATTCATGGAGTGCTGGATGGGCGAAAGCTTCTTCGGATCACGGACCAGAAAATACAGCCCCGGCGTGAGGCCTTCGACACGATGCACAAATATTAAAAGATGAATCGCCGGCGCGTAGGGCCACACATCCCACGGCATCGGGCGATCCAATTGCGGCCGATCCGCACGAGGCATCACCCGCTCCATCATGCGAAAGAATGTCGCCGCTGAGATTGACGTCTTCCCATCGAACGACACGGCACTTCGGCGTTGACGAATGATCTGGCCCGCTGGAGCCCCGTGAAACGTGAAAGGTGAAACGTGAAATGTATCGGGAGTGGGAGCAGCAACAAACCTGTGCTCGCAAGAGGCTTTCCAACTCGCCACTGCGGCTTCATCGATAATCTCCCACTCCACTCCATGCTCACCACTCAACCGATTGGCTTTCCCATGCCAGGAGCAGTCAACGAGATCTGTCACTACTGCTGAGTCAAGGAACAGCGGAATCTCTCTCAGCTTCCCACGTTTCACGTCTAACGTTTCACTTTTCACGTCCGGAAGAGGCCAAATCACCGCCAGACAGTCCGGATGTTCCGATTCAACCTCTGCAAAGTCCTCCACCCGATTGGTCCCCAACAGAAGCGCAACCGTGTGTTGCTCTATGCCATCAAGCAGAACCATGTTCCATCCTAATGTTGCAGCGGCAATCCGCGTTGAGCCGATCGCATGGCCGACATCATGGTTGCAGTACCGGAACGCCCGCTCACCATACTTCCAGGCCTCTCGCCAATGGACCGACGTCAGGCCGAAAAGAAATGCACCGGGAGGAAAGGAAGCCAGCAACCGAGTGATCTGCTCGGCAGAAAACTCAGCGCGCAATTCCAGTCCATGTTCTTTGGGCGCGTAGTGATAGAGCCCCGGTTTGAGATCGAGTCCCTCGATCTGAGGCATGACCACATAACCTTCAGTCGGATGCAAATTCCCCGACGAGGGATTACTCCGTAGCGGCCACTCCGACCCCCCTGCTTTCTTCCAAGCCGACAGAGCAAGAGCGAATTCAAAAAATCTTGAAAGCGTGCGTGCCGTAACAGGCTGATAAGGAACCGCCCTAGGCTGGTAGATGGCGTCATAGGTCGGCGATATTGGTTCGTCATCCGGTTTCAGCAACGGCAGCGAGACGAGCGGCGCCCCTTCAAACCGTCGAAACGGATTAGGCTGATTCGCCCAATCTAGATACCCCAACGCACGAGCATAGCGGTTGAAATGATGCTTCGTCTGGATGTGGTAGCGGATCACCCGATCGACGGGGTCGGTCGGCACAGTCTCGACTGGTTCACGGTACAGAGGAATTTCTGTGGCCATAATAATCAATCCCAGTCTACAGAGCCGCAGGAAGGAAAGTAAACGCAAGTGGCTGGATACCTGCGGGCTGAAAGCTGAATAGACTGCAGGCAGCACAGCCTATCCCGGAGGGTGCACCTGACAGACTAGTGGATAAGCGCTGGACGTTTCGGTAGACTTGCCAACCAATAGATTGCTGAGGCTTCTTTGCTATGCTTTACGGCAGGCCGCAGTAGACTTACGAGTTGAGCATGAGAAACGATGCCGACGAACGTTGAACTTGAAGCTGAGAAATACGGCGTGGCGCTCGATGAGTTCCCGGATTTCGCAGCGCAAGTCGGAATACTGATCAGCTGCTTCGCTCTCATTGAGTCATATATGCACCAACTCATTAGCCGCACGACAGGAATGGATGAATCGGACGCATATTTGGTATCGGGCAGCTTCACTAGCTTCGGTTCACGGATTGATCTTCTAGGGACCCTGCTGAAGAAGAGAGCGCCAACCAACAAACAAGTTGTTGCTGCTCGGCACTTTATCAAAACGATGAGGGAGGCAACCGAAATCCGGAACACATACGCTCATGGAACCTACTCGCTGAGCTTTGAAGGTGGTCACTACTCTCGAACCGCGAAAAAGATCATGTTCATCAGCTCATTTCTCTATGACGCAAAGAGAAAGAACCCGGTCAAAGTCGAGAAAGACCTCGACAGCGTAAAGAAAGACGTGGCACGCATCAAGTTCATCACCTGTGAGCTTCACGGGTACGTCTACCGCGATGAAATGCCGGTCGCATAGATAGCATGTTAAAGTCATGCCCAACCAGCGGTTCCAGCAAACAGTCCTCGTGCGGCGCGCTCGGCCCGCCGCTGAAGTGAGACGCTAGGCCCGTCTCGCCACTCTCCCAATAACAGACAGCCCCATTCGCCTCATTGACCTCCTTTTCGCTCCACGCGTATGCTGCAGTCAACATAGCCAAAGAGGGACCCATGCAATTCGACGCTGCTCTTGCCGCACAAGATACATTCCGACGGGCCGAGGCAGAGCTTGGTTCTGACTGGGATACGGCCGTTGAACTGGAAAGCACCTTTTCCTCCAACGCCGGATCGACGGCTCGCGAGGCCTATGAAGCCCTACTCGCTCTCGGCGTTCGTTACCCACAGGCCTACTCGTTCCAAGCCTTCTGTATCTTCATCACCTGGCAACAGGTGACAGAAGAGACCATTGCCCATCATTTTCAGACGGGCCTCAGGCTCTGCGAATCATTCCTGGCTTCTCCCGACGGCAAGCATCCCACAGACATCGAGCAGATCACCGAACTCTACGGGTCCTATCGAGATGGATTGGGGCTCGATGAAGAGGATGAAACTCTCGTCGAGTTTCGGAAAGACACACCGAAGGGCGGCGACTAATCTCAAACAGTGCTGAGTGTTCTGAGTGCTGGGTTAGGGATTGTCAGAAACTGAGCGCGGCTCGCTGACGGTTGAGGGCTCTGGATCGGATTCATCGTACCCACAATGGGGACAGGGCATGCAGGCCGGCCCATCGCAACAATGGTAGATGTATTCGCGGCCGCAGCGTTTGCAGTTGGTGTGAGCCATCTCTGAACGCACCGTAGCAAACTTCTCGCCTCCTCACAAGAGCCGATTCATGTCGGACGACGACAAACATCGCGCACGAATTTTTCTCCATCGAGGCCAGCTGACGCAGGCCAGAACGGCCTATGAACAGGCAGTAGCGGATGATCGCCTGGCCAAGGATCAACGCGCCCTCTCCGATTCGCTTGGCAATCTTGGTAACGTCTGCGCGCTCTCGGGCGACCTGGATCGTGCGGAAGCTTGCTACAGGGAAGTGCTCGCGATCCAACGCATAGAACGGAATCAACAGGCCATCGCCCACACGTTGGTGAACCTTGGCAATCTTCACATCGGCGCCGGCTATCCTGAAAAATCCCGCCCTTACTACCTTGAAGCGCTGGATCTCCTCCGCACAGTGAATGACGATCGCGCGCTGGGCATTCTCTACAACAACCTCGCGCTGCAAGAGGCTCGCGAGGGACAGTGGGAGCAGGCCGTCACGTCGTTCAAACAGGCCCTCGACCATCACCGAATCGTCGGGAACGAAGAAGGGCTCGCGGTGACCTATAGCCAACTCGGCAAATGCTTCCTCGACCAAGGCGATCTCACTAGATCCGAACGCTGTCTCAACAACGCCTCAGAACATTACATCAAACTCGGCAACGAACCAGCCGAAGCCGCAGTGCTCCGACTCCTTGCCACGCTGTACGACCGCCGTCAGGATCGTGTTTCCGCACGCCGCTGTCTTGAACGAGTGGTTGCGCTCGACCTGCGATACCGACTACCTGAGCTCCAAACCGACTCGGCCTCTCTCGCAAAGCTGAAACAATCCGCTTAGCAGGATGCTGAACCCCCCCATCGGCGTGCCTGCATCGCTCAGAGCCTCAACGTACCGAAACGTATGCCTCACCTCTTCGCTCACTTCAGCCTTGGTTGGGACAAGGCACGTTTCAGGGTGAAGAGGCTGTCTTGGCAGATTCGGGACGGGAGGGTGAAATAACCGCCGGGGTTTGCGGGTTGATAAGTCTGGCCTTTTTGAACGACCCGCTGGCTCATTGAAGCCGTGTATGACTTCCTTCCGCCCCGTGTTGTGATTAACGGCTGAATCATTTTCGATTCACGACTGAATCGTTTTGGATTCATATGGACCGTTTTTCGCCTTCTATAAGAAGTTTCTGCTTAGGCACCATCTGAGAAATACCGCAGACGACAACAGAGGTCAGGCATATATCAGATTGGGCACATGGCTTGCTCTCTATTCGTGTAGCCAGAAATATTCATGAGGGCCGTCGCGAGGCGTTCGAGACCCAATCCCGCCAAGGCATCTCGTGAGTTAAGCCGACGGAAGCATAGGTGCAGTCTGTCGAAAGGGCCAGACGAGAGGACAAGGTGTGACCCGATATGATGAACTTATGCCGCCATCACCCACTCGGAAAGGAGAAGACCTTGTATTTCTTCGTGGCGAGGGTGGTTTGTCAACACCCGGTTAGCCTCGCATCCTTCTCCTGCTTACCTCAACAGTCTCTACCAACTGTCCAGCATTCTTTCATTTTCTGCACAGGAGAACATGGCGTGTTTCTGGACAGAACCGAATCCTCTGCTATCTTTGAAGCATCACCCTGTCGCTTCACGTTTCACCATCACAGAGCCACAGGATATCGACGTGGATGCTGCATGCCATTTCTTGCTCTGGTTCTTACAGCATTGGCTCTTGGGTCGCTCATGATGGCGACCGGCGCCTATGCCGCAGATCGCTCACCAATGATCACGGTCGGCACGCAAGAAGTGGGGCTCACCGCCGGCTACATGCTTCCCCATCGTCTCACACAGGACCACACCACTAAGCAGCAAGGCCCGGCCTTGATGCCCTCCTGGATGATGACCGTCACTGATCCCGTGGGCGACGGATGGTATCGCGGACAGGTCTCGATCGGCGCTGAGATGGTCTATATCCAATTCCGGGAACCGTTTCTTACACACGGCGTCGGCTTCACCCCGAAAATCAAATACACGTTCGTAGGATGGGATCGCATCCGACCCTATACCGAATTCGCCGGAGGTCCTTTCTGGACCGATCTCGCTGGAAAGATCCCGGAAGAATCAAGCCGATTCAACTTCGTCTTAACGGCTGGATTCGGGGTCTCCTATTTCCTGACCGACCGTGCGGCACTCAACATCGGCTATCGCTTTCACCATATTTCTAATGCCGGCACTCGGTACCCGAACCTCGGACTGAACGCCAGCCTCCCCTTTGGCGGCTTCTCATTCTTTTTTTAGACCAGGAGGCAGCAAGATGACGGGGCAGATGTTTTCACGACCATTGATCGGCAGCATGCTCGCCATGACACTCGGCCTCGGAACCGGCTGTTCCCATTGGATCGAGCTGGCAGCCCCCACAGACACCACGCCGCCGGCCAATGCCACAGTGGCCACCGATGCACGCGTGCCGCTCCTCCTTGAGACGATACGGGTTACCCACAACGGCTCAGCGATTGCTCCGCCTACCATTCTCGAGCGGCAAGTACTCGGCGCCATCGAGGCCACGCGCCTCTTCTCTCAACATTATCAATCGGGGCACGCACAGCCAGCGGCAAGCCAGGCGCGCGTCACCGTGCGGCTGTCGATCGATAATATTGTAGAACCCCATGCCGGCCAAGCTGCCTGGCGAGGCCTCCTCGTCGGCGCGTCGATGTTTACATTGGCCCCATTCATCCCTCTCAATTACGACTACGGGGCCCAGATGTCGCTTGAAATGGAACGATGGGACGGGCAGACGAAGCACTACAGCGCCACATCCAACGGATCAGCCCACTATTATCTGTTCGGCGCCAACCCGGAAGTCATCGAACAATTGAAAGGGCAAGTTACAGAAGCCTGCCTGTCATCCTTGCTTGATCAAGTCATTCAAGATTCAACTTTTTTCCTTGCTGGCAATACGCAACCCCAGGACCGACCGATTCGTACCGTCTCCGTCACAGTCCGCCGCCCATCTAGCCGTGCCGTTCCTGTTTCTCGATCTCTTCCCGACAGCTCTCCCCGGTAACCTCACTCAAAGTTATTTTTCACACCGCAGAGGTCTGGCTCTCTCCTTCCAAGCAGTGGTATCATGCGCCGAACACTCGCGAGGAGGCCGGCGTGGATCTTGATGCATTCAGACAAATGGTTACCAAAAACCCCAAGGGGTTTCTCGGTCGGTACGGGCTGGGGCACAAACTCATCCAGGAAGGTGGCAATCTCGAAGAAGCCGTCGAGCACCTGACCATCGCGACACAACTGGACCCAACCCACGTTGCATCGCATCTCCACCTCGGGCGTACCCTCATTTCTTTAGGGCGAAAGAACGAAGCGAAACCCGTCTTGCAAGCCGGTATCGACGCCTCACGCTCCGGTCGTTCAAACGGAGGTGGAGACCTCGTCCCCGAGATGGAAGCGTTGCTACACACATTGGGATAACGAATCTGATAATGATGGAGCGAGGAGCGCCGTATGAAGATTGAAGAAGCGCGACAACGAATTGATTCGGCGATGACGCAGTACGGGGCACACGCGGGGGCGGCGATCGATCTTGTGATCAGCGAAGTGAAGTCCGATCTCGGCGTTTCCACGGCCAATGAATTGATCGATGAGTTCGACCTCGAATTACAATACAACATTGCCCCGATAGAACCCGGGTTCTCCAGCAGCTAAGCCATGTGCGTACGGCCTCACGCATCTCAATTCAGGGTGCTCCCAAACCGGCCTCGTCGTTCGTGAAGCGTGAAACGTTCGAATCCGAAAATGAACGACGCTTCACGAGATACGCTTCACGGATTTCGAGAACGACTTTGAGGAGCTTTTTCAGCACCCTGCTATGCCGATAATTTGGTGCGCCATCTCTGGACATGGCTACGGTCACGCGGCGCAAGTGGTCCCCGTACTCAACGCACTAGGCAACCTCGTCCCCGGACTGACGGCTATTCTTCGTACAACCGTCCCTGCCTCGTTTTTCGAAAACCGCCTGACCATCCCCTGGGAACATAGCCTCGCGCAACAGGACATCGGTTGTATCCAAGACGGACCTCTTACGATCGACGTCGACGCAACCTGGGTGGCACACCAACATTTCCACGAGACCTGGAACGCTCGGCTGGCCAACGAAGTCGCCGCCATGCAGGCGGCCTCGCCTGCATTAGTCATCGCCGACACGCCCTACCTCGCCATCGAAGCCGGTTCCTGCGCACAGATACCGACCGTCGCCTTGGTGAGCTTGACCTGGGATATCGTGCTCAAGGAATATTGCCACACCACAGACCATGCACAGCAGCAGTTGATTCAATACATCCGGAAATCCTATCTAAAATCCGACATGGCCCTTCGTATCACCCCTGCTCCAACAATCGATGCCTTCTCGAACGTCATCGATATCGGCCCGATAGCCAACCCCAGCCCCCCTGAACGAAATCGACTGGCCTTAGCCCTCAACCTAGCCCCCAATGAGAAAATAGTCCTTGTTGGATTCGGTGGTATCGCACTGACATCCCTCCCACTTGAACAGATGGAACAGCTCCATCACTATCGCTTCCTCATTGATAGCCCAATCCCACCGGGCTTTTCCCGCATTCATTCTATCAAGACGCTCCCATTCTCATTTAAAACCCTGCTAGCTTCCGTCGATCTCATCATGACCAAACCTGGGTACGGCACCATCGTTGAAGCGGTCGCCCTGCAGCAGCCGGTTCTGTACGTCCGCCGATACAATTTCGCCGATGAACAATCGCTCGTCGACTATCTCCACCGCTACGGACGCGGCTTGGAATTGTCGCTTGACGACTTCGTGAAAGGGCGGTGGGAGGCCGCACTCAGAACGGTTCTTGATCTCCCCACGCCCACAACGCCTCCGCCCTCATCTACAGGGGCAGCCGACGCAGCCACAATTTTGGCGAAGTCATTGTAGAACGCCTCCCCTGCCCCTCACGCGCCCACGACTATCCTCCTGCATATTTACCTGTCTTGACAGTCCTTCGACCCGAGGCTATTGTGGGGCACTCGTTCCCCCTACTCATGGATACAACTATGCGCCTCCGTATCGCCGACGATGTAGTGTGTCGTGACTTGGCAGGACAATCCGTGCTGTTAAATCTCAGCACAGGGACCTATTTTGGGCTCGACCTAGTGGGCACTCGCCTGTGGCACCTTGTTGCTGAACATGGCTCTACGGCATTGCCCCTGGAAATTCTCCTCGCCGAATACGAGGTAGACGAGCCTCGGCTCCAGAAAGACGTGGAGGCCCTACTCAATCAGCTCCTAGCCAAGGGGTTACTGACGACCGATGCTGAGCACACTCCGACGTCTCGCTAATCTCACACTCGTCGAACACGCACTGCTCCTGCAACTTACCGCACTGTCACTCGGGCTCAGAGTCGCACTCACCACGATCACTCTCCCGCGCCTGACGTCCCTCCTGTCGCATATCGCCGTATCTCCTCTACTCAGCCAGGTTCCCTTTCTCCATACTTGCTGCACAGTGGATCGACTATTCACACTGGTCGACCTGGCGACGACCGTGAGTCACAGAGATGGCCCCTGCCTCCCACGCTCACTGCTCCTCTTCTGGTTCTTCCGCGCACGGCACGAGCCTGTCGAACTCTGCCTCGGCTTCATCAAAAACAGAACCACGCTGGAAGGACATGCATGGGTCGAACGAGATGGCATCGTTCTCGGCGACACCGTCTCCTTCACAAGCCGCTATGCGCTCTTCCTCCGGTTATCATCATGAGTGGGCTGGCTGGGATCTATCACCTCGACGGAAAACCAGCTGACCCCGCTCTGCTTCAGCACATGATCCATCGGCTTGCTCATCGCGGACCTGACGCTTCGGACTACTGGATTAAAGGATCCGTAGGCATCGGCCACGTCATGCTCCACACGACTTCGGAATCGCTCGATGAACGGCAACCCTGGACGGACGAAACAGGAACTTTTTGCCTCGCGTATGACGGGCGGATCGACAATCGGGAAGACCTCGCCCTCTCTCTGAATGCCGCAGGCTTCCACCTTCGTACCAATACAGATGCGGAGTTGATGCTCCGCGCGTATCAGCATTGGGGAGAGTCTTGCCCTGAACACCTCATCGGCGACTTTGCGTTGGTGATCTGGGACGGCCGGCGTCAGCAGCTTTTCTGCGCTCGCGACATTCTCGGCCTGAAACCTTTCTATTATTGTCATCAGGGGGCAACCTTTTGCTGGGCCTCAGAACTTCCTCCACTGTTCGAACACCATGCGACCCCGCGCAGTCCCAATGAAGCGATGATTGCCGAATTCCTGAGCGGAACCGTCGTCACCAATACTGAGACCCTCTACGAGGGAATCTCCAGACTTGAACCGGCTCACAGTCTCGTCGTTCGCCCAGGTCGGTGCGAGACGCGCCGTTATTGGACGATCGTTCCACATCGCCGAATTGAATATGCGAATGATGACGACTATGCCCAGCATTTTTACGAGCTCTTCAGCAAAGCCGTGCAATGCCGGTTGCGTAGCCACAGGCCCATCGGCCTGGAGTTGAGCGGCGGCCTCGACTCTTCATCCGTCGTGAGTCTCCTGCAAGCTTTCTCTCGAACGAATCCCCAAGATCGAGATCGCTTCCAGACTTTCTCTCTCATTTTTCCGGGCCTCCCTTGTGATGAACGCGCATTCATCGACGACGTGATCGCACAAGGCTCCTTCCCCTCACATCGTATCCCCCCACATCCACCAGTACTGACCAGCTTTCTTGACGGTGTCCTCCGCTATCAGGACCTTCCCGATCACCCCAATGGCGCCATGAACAACTCGCTTCGGGCAGTGGCCCAACAGCAGGGTTGCCGTGTTCTCCTGACAGGATCTGGTGGAGACGAATGGCTCACCGGCAGCTTTTTTCACTACGCTGACTTGCTCCGCAGGCTACAGCTAGGAACACTGCTTCGACGGCTCCACGCCGATCGCCCGTTGTACTGTGAAAGTCCCTCGCCTGATTTCTTCTCTCTGCCGCTCGTGCAATTCGGCCTCCTCCCGCTCCTTCCACAATCATGTCGGAATCTGGGGAAAAGGCTCTTCAAACGCACAACCATTCCCGACTGGATATCCCCAGAACTGTGGCGCCGGACGCACATGCAGGAACGTATTCGCCAGGCCTCCTTTTCACCTCCCTTCTCCAGCTATGCCCAGCAAGACCTATTCAGCTCTACCGTACATGGCCTCGGCATTCACGGGACCGAACTGGACGAACGCGCGGCATCGTTCTTTGGCTTAGAGAGCCGCCACCCTTTGAACGACCAACGCATCATCGAATTCGCCCTCGCCTTGCCGGAAGAACAACGGTGGCAGCACAAGCCAAAGTCCATTCTGCGCAAGGCCATGGGAGGGCAGCTACCGACATCGGTGCGTGAACGAGTTCTCAAAGCAGACTTCTCCTGCATCTTCGCCCAAGCACTTCTCACTGAATCGAACGCGGCCATCTTCCAGTCACTGTCCGTTGCCTCTATGGGATGGGTTGATGGCGGCCAAATCTGGACCGCCTATCAGACGATGGCTCGCTGCTACAGCCGTGGGGACGAGACTTATCGGTTCCATGTGGCTCCCCTCTGGATGATTTTTGGAGTCGAGCTATGGTACCGCACGCTCTTCCTGAAACATCGCCTGCCGCCCGATCTGCCAACCCGCCAGGAGGTCGCGCCCTCATATTCTGCCTAGCCGCCGCGCAAGGAGTTCGGTACAATAGCAGCCACAGAGAAAGGGTCCCTATGACACGAGAGACTGAAACCGATCCGGAGAAGACTCCGCAAAAGAAACCCTACACAACACCGACCCTTGTTGAGTACGGCGACATTGCCAAATTGACTCAGGGTAGTCCCTCGGGGATGTTTCCGGACGGTATGTCAGGGATGTTTATGATGACGGCCTGTCTCTAGCACGGGCTGGCTACGATACCTACCTGGCCAGTACGCTACTCTGAACCTTTGCTCGCGGGGTCCCTGCTGTGTCGCTGATTGTTGATGAACATCGCCACTATCTCGAGGATCAGGTCCGTCTCACCGCGTTCCGTCGCGCAATTCAGGAATCGGTCATGCCGGGCGCAGTCGTGGTTGACCTTGGCAGTGGAACCGGTGTCTTAGGACTTTTGGCCTGCCAAGCAGGAGCGAAACGCGTCTATTCGATCGAAGAAACCAGCCTGATCGAACTGGCCCGCGATATCTGTCAGGCCAATGGATTCGCAGACCGCATTCGTTTCATCAAGGGGCTTTCAACCCGGGTCGACTTGCCGGAGCCGGCCGACGTAATTCTCGCCGACCAGATCGGACACTTCGGATTTGAGGCTGGCCTCTTCGACTATTTCAGCGATGCCCGCCGCCGATTTCTCAAACCCAACGGCGTAACCATTCCGCAACGCATCACTTTCTGCATCGCTCCTGTCGAACACGCTCCGCTGTGGCAACAGGTTGAATTCTGGAATGGGTCCCCAGCGGGATTCGACCTTCGCCCGGCTCGAGCACTGGCATCGAATACGGGCTATCCGGTCAAGCTGCTCCCTGAGCAGTTGCTGGGCCCGTCGATGGAGCCACTCTCCGTGGACCCTAGTACCTCGGGCTCCCAGCCGCTTCATTTTGGATGCACGCTGCCCATTACCCGAACCGGAACGCTGCATGGTCTAGGCGGTTGGTTCATCGCTCAACTGTCTCCAACCGTCACGATGACGAATTCTCCGTTGAGCGAACAGCGTGTCGATCGACGCAACGTCTTCTTTCCTCTCGACCGTCCTGTTTCTGTCCAAGCGGGCGACGCGGTTATCGTCACGATGCAGATCCTCCCTGTTCAAATCGCCGTCACGTGGAAGGTAGAAATTCGAAAGAACGATCGCCCTGACACAGAACGCCTTCGCTTTACCCATTCCACGTTGAAGGGCATGCTCATTGCCAGGGAAGATTTGCAGCGCACGCACCCAGCATTCGTGCCGACCCTCTCTCCTTGGGGCACGGCCCGTCAGACGGTACTGACGCTCTGCGACGGAACACGACCGCTGGCACAGATCGAGTGTGAACTGCTGCATCGTCACCCTGACCTCTTTCCTTCTCTCTCCAACGCAGCCACGTTTGTCGCCGAAGTCGTCACCAGATATTCTGTATGACCATCGTGGCACATCGGCAGGACACAGCGGTGCGGTACCGCATCTACGGCCATATTCTGAGTTGTAATGCGCGGCTACACGAATTGGAACTGACTCTGCCTCCGGAATCGACAGAGCATACGGACCTACGAATTCAATTTTTGTCGTCTAGTGAGTCCATCCCCTTGCCCTCATCCTGGTACCTGACCGTCTCCCTTGCCGATGGCACACCCTGGTTGCGTTACGCCGAAATCGCTTCAGGATACCTCCTGCACTTTCCTCATCTGGCCGACTTTGTGTACGACACGTCGAGCGATTCGATTCGCTGTATTCCACAGGCGAAGACGCCTGCACACACCCTGCATCACCTGCTCTTGGATCAGGTCCTTCCCCTTGTGCTCAACTACAAAGGGAATGAGGTCTTGCACGGGGCCGCGGTCGTCACACCTTATGGCGCCTGTGCATTCGTCGGTCCAACCGGCGCAGGAAAATCTACCTTGGCGGCAAGCTTTCTGTCTGCGGGATATTCCGTGTTAACCGATGACTGTGTCGTCCTGCATCTCCACGATGGACACATCGTCGCCATCCCCGCCTATCCTGGCGTCAGGCTCTGGGACGATGTGATTTCCGCTCTGTTTGGCACGATTGGATCTTGTGCGCCAGTGGCGCATTACACCCCTAAACAGCGATTCACTGACACGCTTTCTGCGGCATCCTTTTGCTCTTCTGCAGTGCCATTGGTTGGTATCTACGTGCTGGATTCAAACGACACGGAGCATGGGACATCAGTCTCTACTCCTGAGGTATCCCAGCTCGCAGAGCGCGAAGCGCTCATGACACTCCTCTCACTCGCGTTCAAACTGGATATTCGAGACCGCCGCATGTTGACGCGAGAGTTCGATTTTCTCCACCGTCTCGTGACCCACATCCCAGTTCGTCGGTTGACCGTCCCTGATTCTTTCACGGCGCTTCCTGCTGTGCAGGCAGCCATCCTCCACGACCTGGCACTATCATGCTGACGATCCCATCGGTGCATCCCTATCTGATGACGTTGCTATTGGAAGACCCCTCTGAACGTGAACAACTCACAGCCCTGACTCACGATTCCTGGACGACAATAATCGGGGAAGCCATTGCTCAACGGTTAGCGGCGCTGCTCTTTCCCCGGCTCAATCATTCCAACGACCAACACCTCGTCCCTAGTCATTTACTACAGCTCCTCACGCAACAGATGGTACAGCAGACTGCATGGAATTTACTCCTCACGAACGAGCTCGAACATATCCTGACTGCATGCCAAACGCGTGGCATCACGTGCATTCCCATTCGTGGCCCGGTGTTCGCTGCACAACTCTACGGCGATTGTTCAATGCGCCAGATGGACGATCTTGACATACTCGTTCATCGCGAAGACCTGTCGGCCATCAGGGACATGTTCGACCAGTTCGGTTATCTACGGCATGAACAGCAGCCAGGTTTTCTGGAAGCCTTTTCCTATTCACTCGAATTCATTCACCCTCAGCTTGGTCTCATCGTCGAACCCCATTGGACGCTAGCCTATCCACCATTTGTTGCTGCCACTGACATGGCGCCGGTATGGGCACGAGCCGTAAAACAACAATGGATGAATAGAGAGACCTGGGCACTCGGCCAAGAGGATCTTCTCCTTCATCTCTGCCTTCACCTTCTTCATAAGGGCGAGCATGCGCCGCTGTTATGGCATTACGAATTGGACAGACTAATCCGTCAACAGCACTCGCGCCTAGGCTGGAACATCTTCGTGCATCACGCTCAGGAGATAGGCCAGGCCGTTCTCATCGCCGATGTACTGGCGACCGTGATGTATCACTTCCATTCCCCCATCCCCGACTCAATCATGCGCCGTCTTCTCTCTCCTTCACGGCCCTCTCACTCGATTCCCCTTCGCCCGATCCGAGATCATATGCTGGCTCAACCATCACTATACGGACGAGAGGAATTTGCACTCCTTTGTTCGTTACAAGGCCTTCGACAAAAAATCCACTACACCTATGCGCTCCTTTTTCCATCCGTTCAATTCATGACCCAGCGTTACGGATTATCAAACCCCATGGGTCTTATCCGCTCGTATATCGCTCGGGCCTGGCACCTCTCTTGGCAAGGATGTAAATTGGTATCTGCCTGGTTGCTGGCCACTTTCGCCACACGACAGAGCTGAGAAAGATCGCTGTCGGTTTTGGCCTGAATGTCCCGCATTTTTCATAGATCCTTTTGCCCATGCCTTCCGTAGAGTGTTATAGTCGTGGCGGGCATGAGACGATAACGTTTTTTTTCCACAACTCGCTCTCGTAATGGACACACCCTCACCACACGCCACTTCGATCATCGACCCCACGTTACTGACCCGTGTCGTCAAAGGCGATCAACAAGCATTCAGTCAGCTCTACGACTATTCGAGCACGCTCTTGTTCACATTGGCGGTCAGGATGTTGGGGAATCGGGAGGAAGCGGCGGAGCTATTGCAGGATGTCTATTTAGAAGTCTGGCGGAAAGTTTCCCGCTATGACGTCGGGCGAGGAACCCCGATCGCCTGGCTGATTACCCTCACCAAAAGCCGCGCCATCGACCGGCTAAGGGCCAGAGCCTCACGAGGCTATCGGGCTACCAATTCACTGGAAGGTGTAATGGCGACACAGGTGGCCGACCCTGCTCCAAGCCCGCTTGAGACGCAGGCCGATCAAGAACTACGCACTGCGATTGGATCCGCTGTGGCAGGACTACCTCAGTCGCAACAGCAAGCGATTGAACTCGCCTACTACGAAGGGCTCTCCCATACCGAGATCGCGACGAGGCTGAACCAGCCGCTAGGGACTGTCAAGACCAGGATCAAACTGGGAATGTCCAAACTCCGAGAAAGCCTCCAACAGTGGGGGCACCAGGGTGAGCTGCAATGACGCATGAAGAACTTGAAGAATCGGTTCCTTTGTATGCTGCAGGGGCACTAGACCGGAGCGAACGACAGGCGTTGGAAGCCCACCTGCTCTCCGGCTGCGTCTCCTGCCACGCTGCGCTGAAGGATTATCAATCTGTCGCCGCGCTCCTCCCGCTCGCCCTTAGCCCAATCACGCCCCCACCCTCCCTTAAAGCCACCATCATGGCTGAACGAAACCCCGCATCCATCCCAGCTGAAGCGGCCACAAATGAACCGGCCAAGCAGAGTTTGGAGCCGGGCGAATGGATGAACCATCTCTTTCCACCCGTCGCCCCTGCCCAATCATCGTCACTCCCCTGGGCCCTGGGCTTCGCCACATTCTTAGTCGTGGCGGTCGGTGGATATGTCGCCTGGAGCGTCTCGACAGAACGTTCCGTCACGACATCAAACATTCAGCAGCTCGAAGCATCGCTCAAGGAGATGTCGACGAAGTCTGCACAGTTGCAGCGTGAGGTCGGAGACCAAGCCAAAGCCCTCGCTGAATTGCGTAACGACTTGCAACAACGTACAGATGAAGCCACGGAAGCCAAGGAACAGCTGGCACAGCGTGATGCTGAGCTGGAAGAGACGCGTGTTCAATTAAGCCTTCGAGGAAATACGCGCACCGCCGAGACTCCACAAGATGAATTAGCCACACTCCTTCGAATTCCCAACGCGAAGGCCGTCGCCCTCACTGGATCGGATGTGGCGAAACAAGCTACGGGATTTCTGCTGTACGATTCTCGTACCCAAAAAGTCTGGCTCTACTCCGTCAACCTACCCGAATCTCCCGCCGGCACGACGTATCAGCTATGGGCCATTCACGACAAACCCGTGAGCATCGGAACCTTTAATATGGATACCGGAAAAGCCGCTCACCTACTCGTCAAGAAGGCGCCAAGCTTCGTGGATGCAAAGACCTTTGCCGTCAGTCTTGAGCCATCAGGCGGCCGCCCGCAGCCGACCGGACCAATCTATCTCCTGAGCCAATCGTAGCCCGGTCTGTCTGGTTTATCTGGTTTGATTTGTTTATCTGGTTTCTCTGATTTATTCGGTTAGTCTGGTTCAATCAAATAAACGAGACAGACCAGACAAACCAAACAACGGTCTTCCGTTGAGGAGACAATCGTGCCAGGAGACGAACGCGCACAGGATCTCACGTTCATGCAGATTGCCCTGGAAGAAGCGGCCAGGGCCCCGGCCGTCGGTGAAGTGCCGATCGCAGCCTTGATCGTTCAAGACGGCCGAGTTTTGGCGCAGGCACATAATTATCGCGAACTCTGGCAGGACCCCACAGCCCATGCAGAGGTCATTGCGATCCGTGCCGCAGCAACAACATTGGGCACATGGCGATTGACCGACACGACTCTCTACGTGACCGTCGAGCCCTGTTCGATGTGTATCGGTGCGATTATCTTAGCGAGGGTGTCTCGAGTCGTCTTTGGGGCATGGGATCAGAAAGCCGGCGCCTGCGGATCGTTGTTCGACCTGCCATCAGAGCCGAAGCTGAACCACCGGGTCGCCGTGACGGGCGGGATACTGGAACAGGAGAGCCAGGCCCTCATTCAGAAGTTTTTCAAAAACCTCCGAGAGGCATCCCCGCACTAGCCCAGTCTGTCTAGTCCATCTGGTTTCTCTGGTCTATCTGGTTCATCTGGTTAGTTTCGTTCAACCGATTACACGAGACAGACCAGATAGACGGAATAGACCAGACAGACCATTTTCAGCATCCTGCTGGGCCGCACTGCGCGACCCAGTCAGTCCCCTGAGCCGCCACAGCCGCTTCCCAGCCCTCGTCACAAGCAAGCAGACGAACCCTCCAATTACTGTGGAGTGGAGAGCCCTCTGGGACCAGAACCTCGGCATCGGCTCTCTCCGTTCCTAAGAGAATCTCGCACTGATGCAACGCCTGGAGTCCGATGCCTTGCGCCTTCAACACCGCTTCTTTCGCGACCCAGTAGCGGAAAAATCTCGGCGCACGCTGCTCCTCAGTCAACTGCATGATCAGGGCATGTTCGGAGGGAGCAAAGTAGCGCTCGGAAAGTTTTTCGACCTCTACACCCGAGCGGATCCGTTCGAGATCAGCCCCAACTGCTTGTCCTTGTGAGACTGCAATGAGTGCTCGACCATGCGCATGGGACATATTGAACGAGATCAGGGGCTGACCTTGCGATTTCCTCGGCACGAAAGGTTTACCTACTTCATCGCGACACAGTTCAACGACACCAGGACCGACTCCGAGATACCGGCTCAACACAGCCCTGAGCCCTCCATGTGCAAGCACATAGCGCCTCCGGTCCTCCTCGTGAATCAGGCGCCTGGCCCTATACTGTTCTTCTGTGTCTAGCCACTGCGCGCATCGCCCCAAGCATTGTGATGACCCATCGAGCTCAATTCCCCAGAGATGAACGACGTTCCGTTCAAGACGGGAATGACCCGGCCACTCTGTACCCGTCATATGCTCAATCGACTGAAATAAAATCACCACAACACCTTCCAGACTGCAGACATTCGATATCATGATGTGATCGTTACGCTCGACGCCCCTCCACTCCGGTCTTCACATGCTCCACAACCTTGCCGTCTTCTAATTTAATGACCTGATTGCCGAGGTGGAAGTACCGGTCGTCGTGAGTAATGACAATCACCAATTTCCCCCGCTCACGCAGGTCTGGAAGCAACGTCTTGTAAAATATTTCCTTATATTGCGGATCTTGGTCCGCCGCCCATTCATCGAAAACATAGATCGGGCGATCCTCCAAGTACGCCGTGACAAGCGCCAGCCGTTTTCGTTGGCCCTGCGAGAGGTCGAGGGTCGAGAACGCACGTTCACGCACCGTGACTTTCTGATCCATGTGGAGCAATCGCAAGTATTCGGACGCAAGGCGTTCCGTGTCTGCATCCGACTGGCCCAGAAGTTTATTGAAGAGGTGAAAGTCCGAAAATACCACCGAGAAATGTTCACGATACCACTCACGATTTTCATCGGCAATCATCGTACCGGCCAGCGTCACATGCCCCTGCGAGGGCCGGTAGAGTCCCGAAAGGACTTTCACGAATGTGGTCTTCCCACTCCCATTCCCTCCAATGACGAAAACCAGTTCGCCAGGATGCAGATCGAGGCTGATTGGACCAAGAGAGAAGGGCATCTCAACCCCCTTCTCCTCGCCATATGAAAATACAACTTCATTCCACTGCACAACAGGCAGGCCCCCGACCTCAACGCGTGCCACCTCTATTGTCTGGGCGTCCGTGGGACCGACGTCCAGAGAGACGCCTAATCGTTCGATATTCTCCAATGCCACTTGACCTCGCTCAATCGTCGGCATCGAACCGATCACGCTCCAGATAGGACCCATCATGTAGAGGACAGCCACGATATATCCGGTGAGTGCCTCAGGGGATACCGCTACAACAGATGGAAACAGAAAGACGATGAATCCGATGAGCGAGTAAAATGACAGCTGGGTCCAGACTTCCGACAACGCTTGTCTCCGCGTCGCTTCTATGTTCGCGTTCCGATACAACTCCGCCGCCCCTCGCACCTCCTGATTCACGAATTCCTGCCGACGCGCCTGATGCATCAACAGCTCTTTCAAGCCATCTGTGAGCGAACGAAAATGTTGAAACAACTCGGACCGCGCAGCTCGGGATTCTGAAATCACGCTGCGGGCGCTGGTGTGCAGCCACCGATACCCCAGGGCGCCGATGACGGTGACTCCAACCACTCCCAGAAATACCCCCCACGACAGCCAGACAAGATACACTCCGCAACCCAGCACCATGGCCACATTCATGATCAATTGAGGAAAACATTGGATAGCCCAGGTAACCCAACTCACGTCGTCCGTCAGGATGACGAGCGTATTCGCAGCCCCTCGCTGCTCGGATCGACGCAACGGAGCCCGTACGATCTTCGCACAGAGCGACAGCGAGAGATCCAAAATCGTGTCTTGTGAGAATCGGACCAGCAGGAGCTGAGACCCCAGGTTTGACAGAATCTTCCCGGCAACAAGGACTACGAACCCCAGCATCACCTGAGAGGAATGGTCGGAGGGATGATGAAGCACATAATTGATGAGCGCCAACACCCCGGCACTCAAGACACCTGACAACACACCGACACAGACCATGAGCCAGGCCATCGATCGCGAACGCTGTACAACAAAGTAGAGAAATCGTCCAAATGGCATCGCCGATCGGCCTCATATTCACGGGAGAGGGGAATGGGAATTACGCACTCATATCACGAGGGAGGCGGTCACCGGCGCTCTCGTTTTGACTTTCATCGCTAAGGAAGGCTTGAAGATGCCTGGACACTTCGCCGACATGGGGTGACGTAAGCAGGAGCCCTGAGTCTCTGGCCGCCACCTGCACAGTCTGACTCCCCTTGCCACCAAGCTCTTCCCATGTATGTCTGGTATCAGTCACCGTCTCAGCTATGTTCCGTTTCGACGCCACGATATTCAGAATGCGACCAGAATATTTGCGCATGGCGTAGCGAGCCACCGCCTGGCGCGTCGATTGCGTCACACGTTCGACTTGGAACTCAACGTAGAGGTCATCTTCGCCAGTTTTACTTCGTAAAAATGACAGCAGCCTCTCGCTTTTGCGCTGGATGAACGGCAACCAATCTTTAACCGACATACGGAGAAGCACATGAATGTTTCCTATAGTTCTCCATGCAATAAAGAGAACGAGCCAAAACTTCATCGACCACTGATACCGATGTGGCCGGTACGAGGACGGATGCCAGGTGTCCATCATCACCAAGGTGGCAGTTTCCCCCTGCTCGCGTAACTGTTGAGCCATTTCATACGCAATTAGCCCACCAGTGCAGATACCAAGGACAGTATAGGGCCCGTGCGGGCGAACAGTGCGGATCTCGCCAATATAATGCGTTGCCATCTCCGGCACTGAGGTAAACGGCGTCTCTTTTCCGTCCAATCCCCTGGCCTGCAATCCATAAAACGGCCGATCCACTCCCAACAGCTTCGCCAACTGAGCGAAGACTAACACGTTGCCGCCCACTCCCGGCACCATGAATATCGGCATCGCAGTCCCGCTCGGCTGAATCGCGACCAAAGATTGCCATGGCGGCACCCACTGCTCGTGTGAAAGGACCAACGCGAGCTCTGCAATGGTTGGCGCTTGGAACAGCGTTGCGAGCGGAAGGCGCCTTCCATACACTTGTTCGAGCAGAAAGAAGAGTTGGGCCGCCTTGAGGGAATGACCACCGAGATCGAAGAAGTTGTCATGGATCCCGATCTTTGGAACTTCTAGTACCTGTTGCCACAAGAGCGTCAGTTGAACTTCCACCTGATCCCGAGGCCCAACTTGAGGCTGCCCATCTGAAGGAGAGGGGACCGGAGCAGGCAAGGCTCGCAAGTTGACCTTGTTATTGGCCGTTAAGGGCATCGACTCCAGAAACACAAAGAAGGAAGGGGTCATATAGTCAGGAAGTTCAGCCCGCACACAGGCACGCAGTTCTGTCAGGCTTGGCCTCGCCCCCTCCTTACACACCAGATACGCCGCCAGTTGTTTGAAGCCTTGCTGATCCTCCCGCGTGGTCACCACAACCTGACGGGTTGCGGGATGGCGACTCAGCACCGCTTCAATCTCTCCCAGTTCGACTCTGAACCCCCGGATCTTGACCTGATGATCCACTCGACCGAGATGCATGATACGTCCATCAGAACGATAGCGAGCCACATCTCCCGTTCGATACAATCTCGCGCCAGGCTCTGTCGAGAATGGATGGGAAACGAACCGTTCCTTCGTTAATTCAGCACGCCCACGATATCCTCGTGCTACACCATGCCCCCCAATATAGAGTTCCCCTGAAACTCCAACGGGTACCGGCTGCAGGAACTGATCCAGAATATAGATGTCAGTATTGGCGATCGGACGCCCAATAGATATCTCCTGATCTGCTCGTTGGATCTTCTCGATCGTGGACCAAATCGTCGTTTCAGTCGGACCATACATATTCCACAAGGAGGCGCTGCGATCCAGCAGTGCCCCCACAAGATTCTGTGGAAGAGCTTCCCCTCCGCAGAGTATCGTCAGCCTGTCGCTGCCCGGCCATCCAGCCTCAATGAGCATTCGCCAGGTCGCAGGGGTCGCTTGCATGATCGTTGGCTGCACAGCTTCACAGACCGCCCGTAATTGCCGTCCATCCATCGCCACAGCTCGACTGACGATTTCGACACGGGCCCCCACCAGCAGCGGCACATACAACTCCAGCCCGGCAATATCGAACGACAGCGTCGTCACGGACACCATCACATCCTGCGCCGAACATCCCGGCTTCTGCCGCATCGAGCACAAGAAATTCACCAGCGCCCGGTGGGGAATTTCCACCCCCTTGGGCTGCCCGGTCGATCCCGATGTGTAAAGGATGTACGCCAAGTCTTGAGAGGTCGCGGTCGGCGGAAGGTTATGATTAGCCTCTTGTGCAATCCGCTCCTGCTCCCGATCAAGACACAGCATGCGGCAGGATCGAGAATCAAACCGATCGGAAAGACCTTCGGACGTGAGCACGATCGCGGCGGCGGCATCCTCCGCCATAAATCGAAGTCGATCTTGAGGATATTCAGGATCGAGAGGAACATACGTCCCACCGACTTTCTGTACGGCCAGCAACGCGATGACCATCTCCATTGACCGTTCGAGACAAATGCCCACCACCACGCCAGGCCGGACGTCCAGCGTCCGGAGATAGCGGGCCAATCGGTTCGCTCGGGCATTGAGCTCGCCATATCGTACGGTCGCCTGCCCCATCGACAATGCGAAGGCATCAGGCGTCCTTTCGACTTGCGCTTCAAACATCTGAGAAAAACTTTCGGACTGAGGATAGTCGGTGTGCGTTCGATTCCAGTCCCGCAAGATCTGGGTACGCTCGGGAACTGTGAGGATGGAGAGATCAGAAAGTTTGACGGAGGGATTGGCCAATGCGCTCTGGAGCAAGACTTTGTACTGTCCCAACATCCGTTCAGCAGTCTGGCGCTCGAAGAGATCGGTATTGAATGTCAAATAAGCTTTACGGGATATTTCTGTTTCAATCGTCAGACTTAAATCAAATTGTGCGGATCTCGAATCTACCTCGAACGGCACCCAACTCAAACCATGAACGTTGATCTCCCCGATCGGCGCATTCGGTAGATTGAAGAGAACCTGCACCAGTGGGGCAGAACTATGGTCACGAGTCGAATGCATCGTCTCCACCAGCTTATCGAACGGGAAATCCTGATTGGCATAGGCCCCTAACGCCGTGTCGCGGACCCGCGCCAGCGTCTCGATGAACGTCGGATCCCCGGAAAGATCGGTACGTAATACCAATGTGTTGACGAACGAACCGATAATCGATTCGACCGCCGATTGAGTCCGGTTGGCAATAGGCGAACCCACGGCGATATCGCTTTGGCCTGAATATCGGCTCAACAGAATCTGAAAACAGGCCAACAGAGTCATGAACACTGTCGCGTTGTGCTCTGCGCTGAACTGCTTCAGTCGCTCGATCAACGAGGCGGGCAACTCCAGCAGACAGTGTGCGCCGTTAAACGTTTGCACCACAGGCCGTGGATAATCGGTCGGCAATGAAAGTTTGGACAGTCCCGCCAGCTTCTTCTGCCAATAATCCGACTGTATACCGAGCCACTCGTCGGTGAGACAACGGCGCTGCCACACCGCATAGTCGGCATACTGAAGCGGGATCGGCTTGGCGGTGGGAACCTCCCCTCGGCTAAACGCATTATAGAAAAATGCAAACTCACTCCCGATGACCCCGAACGACCACTGGTCCCCGATAATATGATGCATCGTGAGCACCAGCACATGGTCCTCGGGCTCGATCTCAATTAATAAAAACCGGGCCAAGGGGCCCTTCTCAAGATCAAACGGCTGGTTCGCTTCCTCCTCCACAAGCCGAGCCGCCTCCTGCCGTCGTTGTTCGCTCGGCAGCCGTAAAAACAAATCAACCTCAACCCAATGAGGAGGCCGGAAGGGGCTGACGATTTGGACCGGCCCCTCACCAGTCATGGCAAAGGTCGTCCTGAAGGCCTCATGACGATGACAAATAGCATCGATCGTACTCCGAAGGGCCGATTTATTTAGGGGGCCCATCTGTCGCGAGGCAAACGGCATGTTATACGCCGTACCTTCAGGAGCCAGCCGATACATGAGCCACATGCGTTGCTGAGAATAAGAGAGCGGCATGGGCTGATCTCGGGATACCCGAACGATCGGTGGAATCGCTGAAGCCTTCTGCTCCTCACGCCGCACACGTGTCACTTCTTCGGCCAACGCCGCGATCGTCGGTCGCTCAAACACCGCCCGCAGCGAGACATCAACCTCAAAGACTTCACGCAATCGGGAGACGAGCTGTGTGGCCATAAGGGAGTGGCCTCCTTGCTCAAAGAAGTTGTCATGGATGCCGGCCTCTGGTACGGCCAGCACTGCCTTCCATAGTTCAGTCAACGATTCTTCGATCTGATTTCTCGGCGCAACCCTGGCCGCCGCTTGGCTCGCTGTCTCTTCCGGAACAGGAAGCGCACGTCGATTGACTTTTCCCGTTGCACTCAGCGGCATCGTGTCCACCCACAGAATGACGGATGGCACCATATAGTGCGGTAATCGGGCTAGGAGATAACTCCGAACCTGGTCGAGCATCGCTTTCAGCGATGGCTGGCCTGAGACATACCCTACCAACCGTTGCTGCTCCGGCTTATCCTGCCGAAGCAGAGCCGCAGCCTGATACACACCAGGAAAGTTACTCAGCACATATTCGACTTCACCCAATTCGATCCGGAACCCACGCAGCTTGACCTGCTGATCCACTCGCCCAAGAAACTCAACATTGCCGTCCTCCCGATACCGAGCCAAGTCACCGGTCCGATATAGCCTGGCGCCGGCCACATGCGGGTGCGCGATAAACCGTTCTTGGGTCAATTGCGGCTGGTTCACATATCCACGAGCCAGGCAATCCCCTCCCACATACAGCTCCCCCGGTACGCCGATCGGTACCGGCTCTAGACCCGCATCCAGCACATACAGCTGCATACGATCGATCGGTTTTCCGATCGGGACTCGGGCCCCTGTCTCCTGGCGTGTCGTGTGATACACGCTACACCAGACCGTGGCTTCCGTCGGCCCATATTCGTTGTACAGCGTGGCAGAAGGCAGGAACTGATAGTGCCTTCTCACGAGCTCAAGCGGAAGGCTCTCTCCGGCGGTAATGACGATACGAAGTGATTCCAACTGTGCATCCAACGCCTCACCGAGCACGGCATGGTATAAAGAGGGTACCCATACAACATGCGAGACCTGGTGCTGTTCGATCAGCGCGGCAAGTTCGCCCGGATCGCGATGGGCAGCCTCAGAAGGAATGACTAATTGCCCCCCTTGCAATAAGGTCCAAAAGATACCCGTCACAGAACCATCAAAAGCCAGAGAGAAGGTCAGTAAGAACCGGGACACCGGTTCCGGGTAATACTGAAGTCTGGCACGCAGAGAGGTCGCTAGATTGAGGTGTGTCACTGCCACACCTTTGGGCCTCCCGGTCGACCCCGAGGTGTATATGATATACGCCAGTTGATCAGGGGAAATAGAAGCCGCGAGATTCTCCTCTCCTCCTTCCACCGTAGATTGACAGAGAGTCTCCACGTCGCATATCTGGCCGCCATAGCCATGTACATGGCTACGGAGGTGCCCCTGTGTCACCACCATGGCAACATTCGCATCATCCAGCATGAGCCGGAGACGGTGATCGGGAAAGGATGGATCCAAGGGAACATAGCCCCCTCCCGCCTTGAGAATACCCAGGAGACCCACAAGACCGTCCACCGAGCGCTCGACACAGAGCCCTACCGGCACGTCGGCACACACCCCTAATGTCTGCAAGGCACGGGCGACTCGGTTCGCACGTCGATTCAATTCCCGGTAGCTGAGAGACTCGTCCCCACAGGTCACCGCGACGGCCTCCGGAGTCCGCTCCACCTGCGCCTCGATGAGCGCATGGATACCGGAGGAAAACGGAACCGGATCGTTAGCGCGGTTCCATTCCAACAGAATATGCCGACGCTCTTCCGACGTGAGTAACGAGAGCTCGCCAAGACGGGCCTCAGGTTTCTTGATGAATTCCCCCAGGAGCGACTCCAGCTGTCCCAACATACGACTGACGGTCGATTGATCGAAAATCGTAGAATTATAGAGCAACACCAATTCCACGCCATGAACCTTGTTCACAACCATCAACACGAGATCGAACTCCGACGCAGTCGGTTCCCAGGGAAGATGGGTCGCCTCAAGGTCTCGAATTGTGAAGGCGGACAATGGATCGTCTTCACCCACAATCATCACGTTGAAGAGCGGGGAAAGCGTCCCCTCACGTCGTAAGGACAGCGCCTCAATCACTTCTTCAAACGGAAGTTCCTGATGATCGTAGGCCTCGGTCACCACTCGGCGTACCTGTTTCAATAAGTCTTGCCCGGTGAGTCCATCTGAAAGTGTTGACCGCAACGCCACTGTATTCACACAATATCCAATCACATTCTCGAGCTCGACACGACGCCGACCGGCTACCACCGATCCAACGACAACATCAGGCTCTTGGGTGTAACGATGCAGCCATGTCACAAAGACGGCGTACAGCACCATGAACGTCGTCACACCCTGCTGTCGGCAGAAGATTTCCAAGACATTCACAAGCCCCGGAGAGAGAGACTGTGACTGCACGCCTCCTTCAAACGTCCGCGGGCGAGGACGCGGACGGTCGGCCGGTAACTCGACGGGTGGACGGGCGCCGCTCAACTGCCCGATCCAGTATGCTCGATGGAGCTCACGCAGGCCTTGATTAAGCCTGGTTCGCTGCCAATTTGCATAGTCCGCATACTGAACGGTCAGCGTGGGTAGCCGAGCGTCTTGAGCAGCACCGCCGGCTTCGTATAGCAGCGCCAACTCCTTGCAGAACACACGCAGAGACCACCCATCGGCGACAAGGCGATGGAATGTCAGCCCCAGAACATGCTGATCCTGGTCGAGTGCCAATAATGCAACTCTGAACAACGGCCCTTGCCCGAGATCAAACGGTTGACCGGCTTCCGCCCGCAGCAGCTGCTGGGCCGCAACTTCTTGCTCTGCCTGGTTCAGTGCTTGGAAATCATGTGTCCCCATCGTGAACACCATCTCACCAGATACTTCCGCGAACCCCTCGCCTCTCTCCGACCCGAAGCGGGTTCGAAGAATCTCGTGTCGGCAGATCATTTCCTGCACCGACCGCTCCAACACCTCGGAATTGACAGAACCACGTATACGCACACTCATGGAGATATGATTCATCGAGCTGCCAGGATAAATCTGCTCTAGGAACCAGAGTCGCTGCTGCGAGAAACTGAGCGGCATCCGACCTTGTCTTGCTGCTGAGGGCAGTGCCACGAGAGGAGTCTTCATCCCGCCATTGCTGCGGCCTGAAGCTCCCCCACCCTCTGCAGCAGCCTCTGCCTTGTCTTGACCGACGCTGAGTTCACTGATACGAGCAGCCAAAGCGGAAAAAGTCGGATATTCGAATAGCACACTGAGAGGAATCTCCACATGAAACACATCAAGAATTCGCGCCATAACTTGTGCGGCAAGCAGAGAATTTCCGCCGAGCGAAAAGAAGTTCGCATGGCGTCGTGGATAAAGCCCTCCCAGCACATCTTGCCAGATATCAGCTAGCCCCTTCTCGATTGCGGTGTAGGGAATGTCGCTCAGCGACTCAATGCTGTCTTCTTCCTCCGTCGCGCCCAGCGAACTCGCGCCAACCACGGCAAGGCGCCCGGACTCAAAGTCCGCTTTGCAGGCATGCCGCTGAATTTTCCCGCTGGACGTTCTCGGGATCGTCCCGGACTTGATCAGCACCACATTGTGGACTTCCAATTCATGCTCATCAGCCAGCGCGCGACGGATAGAGCTCATCACCTCAGTCAAATCCGATTCGGGCAATTTCTTTTCAATCTCATAGACCAGCACCACGCGCTCTCCAGTCTCGCTCGCAATCGAGAAGGCCGCTCCACATCCTCGCCGCAAGCCCGGATGCGCCTCTTCAGCCGTCCACTCCAAATCATGGGGATAATAGTTCCGTCCCCGCACGATGATCAGATCCTTGAGCCGGCCGGTCAGAAACAGCTCTCCCTCATGAATGAATCCGAGGTCTCCAGTCCGTAAGTAGGGACCCTCTCCTGAGTCGGCGAGGGTGGCTCTAAACGTACAGTCACTTTCCTCCTGCCTCCCCCAATATCCAACGGCAATCCCAGATCCGGCCAGCCATACTTCTCCCACCTCACCGGCCTGGCAGAGGCTCCGGATCGTAGGATTCACAATTCGAATACACGTCTTTTCGAGGGGCTCCCCGCATCCGACCAATGTCCGGGTTCCGCTTTCCGACGTGGAAGACTCTTTGACAATCGAGTCAGCCAATGCGTTTGCCTCTACCTTCAAGAAGGTCGGCTCCGCCTCGATCCGTTTCATCGTCACCAACAGCGTCGCTTCAGCCAGTCCATATGCCGGTGCAAACGACGTTCGCCGGAAACCCCATGGACCAAAGGTTTGGATAAACTGCTCAACCGTATCCGGATGGATGGGCTCTGCACCGCAACTTGCGACCATCCACTTACTTAAGTCAGCCTGCCACTCGCGCTGTTGCCGAGCGGCTCGGAGACACGACTCGTAGGAAAAATTCGGTCCACCGCTGTGCGTAATGTCAAATCGAGACACGGCTTCTAGCCAACGTAACGGGCGCCTGAGAAAGGTGACCGGCGACATCAGATAGGCGGGGATACCGGCATAGAACGGGGCGATGATTCCATGCAGCAATCCATAGTCATGGAAATACGGCAGCCAACAGAGCGACCGACTGCGGTCCGATACTCCCCCAGCCAGACTCAAGGCTTTGCAATGCGCCAGTACATTCCCATGGCTGACCATGACGCCGCGAGGAGAAGCCGTCGATCCTGAGGTATATTGTAAATAGGCCAGGGACAGTTCATTGAGACGGGGCAACTCAACTGCATCGCATTGATCGAAAGATTGATCGGTGGCCATCCATTCTATCTGGCTCCCATCTTTGGCGATCGAAAGCTCTGAAGAACCGGTCTTGATATCAGCGGTTGTGAGCACCAGCGATACCTGCGCATCCTCAATAATAGCGCGAAGCCTCGGCAAGCCATGCTTTCGCCTGACAGGATCCGGAGCAGGCGCAGGAACCGGCACCAGGCCGGCACAGATACAGGCCCAGAATGCGCAAGAGACATCAAGCCCAGGTGGGTAGAGGAGAAGGACTCTCGTACCAGGTCCGGCCCTTCGTACTAGATGGCCGGCAAGTGAACGTACCCGGTGTTCAAGTTCGCCATAGGTGAGTTGACTCTCTAGTTCGAGGGTGTCACGAACGAAGGCATAGGCTAGCCCCTGCGGATTGTGACGGCAAGAAAACTCGAAGAGGTCCGTAAGGCTGTGAATAGACGCGGGCAATGGAATTAACATTAACGCTTTGGTTTGTCCGTTAAGGGCTGAGGGCGAAAGCCAATAGACAGTTTCTCCACGACAGACAGAGAATACCCACCTAAAGAGTTAAGGGTATTATCTCAAATAAAAATGGACAAGACTAGACCTTGTTCAGCATGGTGAAAACTGATTCTCGCCTTATGACCCACGGCTATGGCCAGAGTAGTACACCTTCTGAAAACTCGGAAGAAAATCATGCTTTCTCGCGATGATAGACGTCCAGATTCAACCTCCCGCCACAAACCTCGGACTATTGTAATACTCAAGGTTAAAGACGTTTCAGAAAATAGCGGCGACCCCTTCCTGCAGCCTGCTTCTGATGATGTTCAAACCATGAACGATTCTGTTGAATCCTCGATCCCTATAGGCGAGGTGTGTATACGAGATGGAATGCGTTCGGCTTGATTATCGCCCGAGAGATACGCCTCTCCCCCCCTAATCCATGAGCAAGGCAGATGCCAACTGTTACGGCTAAGAAACTCACACCAGGGTCATGGCCGAGAAGGTAGATACTATCAATGACTTATGAAGTGGCTTCTTGCAACTACGAAGTAGGGAATAATGGAAAGACAGTGGAGGCCTGTAGGTGAGGGCCTAGCGGTCTCTACAATGCTCGTCACATCGATCAGGTCTTTGTGACAGAACGACTAGGGCTCTGATTCCGGAGCATGTGATGAGAATAGTCCAAACCGTGACGCCAAGTGGCTGTGAACCAGATCGTATTGCGCCTACATGCGTCCACCGACCCGGATAACATGTTTCCACTCCCATCAAATACTCATAGATGGATTTGATACACACACTTCCCTTTGTTCGGATGGCATCAATATCAACCTCGTCGGACGCTCCGAGACTGCAAACAAGGGAGACAAGACTGCGCGACTATAAAAACCATCCTCGACATCACCCTCCGAAAACCCATAGCTAATCATGTGCGCTTCCACGCAGTCTCGCCTACTCTAAGCAGCATCGAAGAATACCAATTGAAAAATTACACTCCCCAGGGTAAGCTGCCTTCCTCTGTTAATCGCAACGACGATGGATTTACTCCTTACTTTTTGTCCTGCCGTGTGATGAATTCTAGCAAGCGGAGAGGTGCGAGAGTGGCCGAATCGGGCAGTCTCGAAAACTGCTGTCCTGGCAACGGGACCGTGGGTTCGATCCCCACCCTCTCCGCCAAACCCGGCCTTAGATGGCCCACATCTGTGATGACAAACGTATCTGGATGCCCGCTTAGGTTACAGCCAGATACATTTATTCTCTATTGTCTCCCTAAGTCGGTGAGCCCCCTGCTACTTTCCGTCTACCGTCCTCTCTTTTTGAGAGCCCGTCAAGAAAAACTTTTTTCCGCTATCCTTGACTGTTATGTTTCTTTAACGCATGAACACACCCGCGTTATGTTCGGTCAGTGACTAGCGTGTCATTTTAACGGGGAGAAGGCTTCGAAATCTCGACCGGTCCGGCCAAGCTGGGTTGCATTCTTTTGATTAACATTTCTACTACTAAATGCTGTTCAACTCCCCCTTATTCCTGTTTTGTTTTGCACCAATATTCTTCCTGATATTTTTCCTGTCGCCACGACCTCTCCGCAATTCATTTCTCGTCCTATCCAGCATTGCATTTTATGCATGGGGAGAACCTCAATTTGTCGGAATTGTCCTACTCTCGACCTTCTTAGACTGGCTACTTGGAAACGCAATCTTTCGAAGTAATGAGGAGACAACCCAAAGATTCCTTCTATACCTAGGCATCTTAGGAAACGTTGGAATTCTTTTCTATTTCAAATATGTGGGATTCTTTGTCGACAGTCTCAACGTTGCCTTGACGAGTCTTCATCTCAACAACATTCCAGCCATGACAATAGCCTTGCCGATCGGAGTTTCATTCATCGTATTTGAGAAAATCACCTACCTTGTTGATATTTTCAAGAGAATCGGGAAGCCCGCACCTTCCTTAATCTCTTATTTCCTATACATTCTCCTGTTTCCCAAACTGTTAGCTGGCCCCATTGTGAAGTACCACGACATCGCGAATCAATTAGCTACTAGTGAAGTGATACATAAATAGCTTTACTAATTATGCCGTACGTGTATACTCTTCCTCCAGAGGAGGACCTGCCCATGCGCATCGCCCCGTCCCTGCAGCTGACGGATCCCGAAC
>Ga0163153_10001764_pt1 | contig 33531 bp, 19 predicted proteins | sample OliLakLV19MP6IB1_FD_148629 | JGI IMG/M metagenome (GOLD analysis project Ga0163153, IMG submission 148629) | Freshwater microbial mat bacterial communities from Lake Vanda, McMurdo Dry Valleys, Antarctica - Oligotrophic Lake LV.19.MP6.IB-1 | ecosystem: Environmental > Aquatic > Freshwater >... | reverse complement strand
GAAGGCGCTGATGGCTTCGCTCGGAAATAATTTCGCCAACGAATCTCTGGCCGTGCGCGCGCCATTGACGCAGTCCGTCTTCACCGCAGCCTCGGGGCCGGTCGTGGTCGCCGCTGGCGGTGGCGCGGGAGCGAACGTGCCGTGCCCGACCGGTGATTGTCCGCCTGCGACGTTGAACCTGCTGTGCCAGCGTCATCCATCGGTGGCGGAGGGACCGTCGGCCGCAAATTACGACGGAGCTTATCGCGAGCGGGTCATCTTCAAGTTCACCTCGCTCGGACGCGAAACGGTGGACGACATTCTCGCGGCGGTGAACATCGACTTGAACGGAAGCAGCGCCGTGGTCGCGGCGAACTTCGCCGATGCGGCGCGTGACTTCGTGAACGGATTGATCCCGCGCGCGCCCGCAGGAATGCCGGCGGATCAGGCGCAGCAGATTAACGAATTTATCGACACCAGCGTGGCCGCGATGCGCGACTCCGTGGCGGGCGCGGTTCAACTGGCTTTTCAATCCGCCGCTCCGGGCCGCGCTCCGTTGGATGTGCTTTACGAAGTGGCTTACGCGGGGGTGCCGTGCGTCGATGTCACCATCCAGCTCAAGGGCACGTTCAGCTACGCGCCCGTCTCCGTGGCGTTGAGCGCGACCGGCGGCGCGGTGGCGTCCACCACGGGCAGCGCGGGAATTCTCGGCAGCGTGAACCTGTTCGGCCTGCCGGTCGGCACCGGCGAGTTTTTCTATTCATTGACCGACACGAACGGGAATCCAAACCCATCGCTTTGTGGTGGCGCCGGGGCGGCGCTGGGGCCGCTGGAGCTCGGCCAGATGGGCCTGGCCATTGGCTGCGACGAATGCGTCACCGGCACGATGCTGGCCATGTTCAACTTCGTCCAAGGCCTGAGCGGCGACATCGCCACGCAGGCGGGACCGATCATTTACTCGTTCATCGAACACGCCGCCGGCCATCGGTTGACGGGTATTCGTGGGCGACCGTTGACGGCTTACTTCGGTCCGACGGGCGCGCTCCTGACTCAACAGGAACAGGTGGCGGTGATGACGGCGCTGCTGAATCTCCCGGAAGTGGTGAGGTTCCTCCAGTCCAACCCCGGCGCAGTAAGCGAGTTTGGCAATGACGCAGTCCTCGCGCTGGGCAATCGCGTGATCGGACTGATTCTGGAGATCTACAACAGCACGAATCCGCGCCTGCAATTCTGTGGCGAGGTGGAGCCGAAGATTTTCGGCTTCTCGCTGACGGGCGGCAACACGCTGGTGGCGGCGCGGCTGTTTGCGGACAAGACGAACCTGCGCGGTGACGCGACCTTCTCGCCGTCGTATGTCTTCGGCAACATGCCGTTCTTCCTCCTCTCCGGTGGCGCGGTGAACAACATCGTGCCGGCGCTTGATGAGGCGACGATGGGCTTCTCGCTCGGGCTGCCGCTGGTCAACGAAGCGACGTTGCGCCAGCTCGGCACGAACCCGGCCGGGTTCGCCTCCACGCAGGTCAATCATCTGCTCGCCAACGCCACGATGACCTTCGGCTACGAGCTGAGTCCGTTCGGCTTCAAGCTCGCCGACGGCGAAGGCCGCATCATTCTGCCGACGCTGGAGAATCATCCGGACAATCCAGCGCGCCGCGCCGCCCATCCGGGTGATTATGTGAACGGCAAGTTTCGTGCCCCGGTGCTGCCGGATCGTCTGACGCTCATTAAAGCCACGCTCGATTCCAATGTCCTCGCGCAGGCGACGGGGGCGGGCCGCGGCCCCGATCTCGCCGCGCTGTTCCTCGCGGGCAGCGCGGAAGCCAATGCCGTGGCAAGCCGAGAACTCGTGCGCGATTATTTTCCTCACGGCGGATTCCTCGGTGCCGCGAAGGCACAGTTCCCAAAACCCATCACGGACGCGCCGCCCTTCGCCCAGTTGGCTGAACTCTTCAGCCCGTTGAGCCTCACCAATGCGCTCGACCGCCTGACGCTGGCTCAGGACATTTTCCAGAACTACGTCATGGGCAGCCGCGAGATTGGGCGGTTCTCCATCTACGTGCCGTTCCCGAATCCGCCGGCTTCCTTCTGGGCTGCGGCGCAAGGCCCGCAGGCGTTCATCGACACCATCGCGGCCTCCGATCTCGAATCGCTCGTGAGCCAGGGATTGAACCTCTATCCGGCGGAACAGTTCTTCATGCGCGGCGATGTGCAGGCGCAGATCCTAGGTCTCGCGCTTGGTCAGGGCGAACTCGTGGCGGTGCCGGGCGAAGGATTGTTCCGGCTGAGCTTCGGCATCCCGACCGGCAGTTGGCTGACGAATTTCGTGCGCGTCGCGGTGACGGGTGAAGTTCGGACGGCGGAATACATTCTCGCAACGAACCCGAACGAATTGCCTCCCGGAGTCACTGCGGCGGACTTGCAGCCGGGCGCGCGCCTGACCAACGCGCTGAACTCATTGCTCGCCGCCGCGCAGCCGGGGACCAGCGACGCCGCGCGCAACCTCGCGATCAGCAACGCCATCGCGCGCATCACCGACACGCTGCCCAAAGCGTCGTTGTCGGCGGAGATGAACCTGCGGCTGCCGACGAATCTCTCGAGCCTGGTGAGGTTCAACTCTGGCGCGGGCTTCTTCGGGTTCTCGCCGCGCTTCGAGCCGGGCTATGCGCTGCCGGGTTACGTTGGAACGATACTGTTCCCTGACCCCGATGCGGGGAATCCGGGGCCGTACACGTTGGCGCGGCGCAATGGGGGGCTGGTGGCGGCGGGGAACTTTACGTTTGGTTTTAATCTGAGTGATCCGGACCCGAACAAGCGGTTGCTCATCGAGGTGCCGCAGGTCGCGCTGGGGCTGACGGGCACGGACAATCCGTCGCTCTTCCCGTCGCTTAACGGCCTGATCGCGGTGAGCAACATCGCGTTGCCCAATCTGTTTTCGTTCGCGGGCAACAGCTCGCCGGGCTTCCAGTTCAAGGACGGATTGATGCAGTTCAACAGCAATCCCGGCATCGGCGCGGACTTCATTCATGTGCGCGGCAAAATGTCGCCCATCGATCTGGGACCGTTCTTGAAGGTGCGCCCGCTGCCGGCGGAGGCGAACCCGCAGAACCTGCTGGGCGGTTCGCTGCGCGTCACGAAGACCGCCGGCGGCAGCAGCATGGCGATGAGCTTGAATCCGGCGGACGCGGTCATCCCGATGTTCGGACCGAACCTGCACGGAATGATTTACGGCTCCTTTAGCAACGGACTCTTCACGCCATTCACCTTCTCAACCATTCCCGGACAATCCTGGGCGGCGACCGTCCGGCTCACGGGCGCGGTGGAGATCCGCAGCCCGTTGGACCCGAATGGACCCGTCCTCTTCCGCGCGGAACCGCTGGCGAGCGGCGGGAATCCCGTCCCGTTTGAAGCGCAGTTCAACGGCGTGGGCCTGCAACAGTTTGAAATTCGCCTGACCGTGCCGAACGGCGTGGAGTTCACCTTGTTCCCCGGCACCGCGCACGAGAGCGTTTACAAGACCGGCAGCGAATCGGCGACGTGCCTGTTCGTCAGCAGCGATGGCCGGGTCTATTTCGACAGCGGCACGCGCACGCTGGATCTCAATGGGCTGGCCAGCGTGCGTGGCCGGATTGAATTCGGTTTCGAGCCGGTGGATCGGCGCCCGGCGCTCGGACGTTCCTCGGTGGCGAACTTCATCGCGCGCCTCGGTGGTTCGCATGAGCAGGTCATCACGGTGACCAACACCAACACGGCAGGCAGCCAATTGACCCTGGATGCGGTGGTCAGCGAGCAGACCATCTTCTCCGTGCTGCCCAATCGCCTGCTGCTCGGTCCCGGCCAGTCGGCTCCGCTTCGCGTCCGTTTCACGCCGCGCACGGCGGGAACCTTCGCGCGAACGCTGACGCTGTCGAACAACTCGGCGGTGTCGAACATTCAGATCGCGCTGACCGGCATCGTGTCCGTCGCGCCGCGAATGCACCTGAACGCGTCTTCTATCTCGTTTGGTGCGACGCCGCTGGGCACGACCAAGGGTCAGGCCGTGCGCGTGTCGAACCTGGGCGACTCGGCGCTCTTCCTGACGAACGCGACCACCACGACCTCGCCGTTCAAGGACGACGCGCCCAGTCTCGTCAACATCCCGGCGGGCGGTTTCCGCGACATCATGGTGAGCTTCACGCCCCCATCGCTCAGTTCGGCGAACGGCCTGCTGACGTTCACCTCCAATGATCCTCTGGTGCCGGCGAGCCAGGTGTCGCTCACGGGATTTGGCAGCAGCCGCTTCTGGTATCGGCAGCGGCGCGGTGATGGCATGGAGCATCTCAAGGACATCGTGATGAACTCGGACGGACGCGGGATCGCGGTCGGTCTCGATGGTGCGGCGTATGACGCGGAGAGCGATGGCCGGCTGTGGCGTGCGGACTTTTTCCCCGGCGGCACGAACCTGCTGGCGACCGTGTTTCAAACCTTCCGGATCGGCTGGGTGACCGGCGAGCGCGGCTTGGCATTCAAGACGACGGATGGCACGAACTGGACCCGCGTGACGCACAGCGCGCTGGCCAAGAACAACACCAGTTGGCGCGCAGCGGCGCTGCTCAGTCCGGGGACGGGCGGTCTGGTGGTGGCCGGAGAGACGGCGGGGAGCGGCGCTGTTGTCTTTGAATCTGGCGGCGGAAGTTTCACGGCAGGCGTGGTGCCCGCGTCCACGCCGCCGTTGAATGGAGTGGTGCTCGGCACCACCAGCATTGGCATCGCAGTCGGGGACAATGCCACGATCCTCCGCACGGCGGACGGAGCCAAGTCTTGGAGCAAAATCAACGCGCCTGCGTCCATCGCTTCGACCATTGAGTTCCGCGCGGTGGCGGTGAATCCCACCAACCCCGCAGCCTACGTCATCGTGGGCGACACCGGAGTGATCCTGCAAAGCACCGACGCCGGCCTGAACTGGACGGTGCGCGGTTCCAACAGCGTGAACCTGCTGGCGGTGGCGCACGCGCCGGACGCCTTTTACGCCGTGGGCGAGAACGGTGCGGTGCGGCGCGGGATCAGCAACGGCGGGCTTTGGGTGACTGACGACGCGGGGACGAGCAATGACTTCCGCGGCGTGACGACGCGTGGCGCGGAAGTCTGGGCGGTGTCCGCGCAAGGCGGCATCTTCCATCGGCGCACCAGCGCGATCTCCGGCCCCATCTCCGTGGTGAACGCGGAGGACCTGCGCTTCGATCAGGTGGCGGAAGGCGAACTGGTCGTCCGCGAAATTGTGATCTCCAACGAGGGAACGACCAATCTGACGGCGGGGTTGAATCTCTCCAGCCTGGACTCGAACTTCAGCATCTTCCCCAAGACGAACATCGTCGTGCCGCCGGGCTGCGAAGGGCTCTTCACCGTCAGCTATCAGAATACGAAGGACGGTTCCAGCAAGGGCAGCATCACGGTGGACACGTCGGACAATTCGGACGGCAAGATCGAGGCGGCCACGACCGTTACCGTGAAGGGCAAGGACTTCACGCCGCTGGCCTACGCGCATCTGCCGCGCTGCATCCATCTCGGCTCCCTGTTCGTCGGGGGCAGTGCCAGGTTTGAAATCGGCATCACCAATCGCGGCCAGTCGGTGCTGAACTTGCAGGAAGTCTCCGTGCGGTCGGATGACACCAGCCCGATCACGGAGCTGACGCCGCTCTTCTCCAAACCGCTGGAGGTTGGTGAAGGTGGCGTCATCCAGTTCGAATTCAAGCCCACCCGCGCCGGACTGCATCGCGGCCAGATCGAGGTCACCTCCGATGCGGCCAACGGCGTGGCGTTGATTGATTTCGTCGCGGATGTCGTCGCGTTGCCGCGCGTGGTCGTCATCGATTCCGCGCCTCACGGAGCCGCGGTGGTGGTGAACAGCACGACCGTGACGACGCCCGCAGCGTTCAGCATCGTGACGGGAATCGCGGGCGCGGGCCAGTTGCTCTTCGGCTCCACGGTCAACGTGCGCGCAGCCAATTCGTTCACGGCGGACGGCGTGCCGTACGCGTTCCAGCGCTGGGAACCGGGTGCAGGCACGAACCTCACCTTCACCGCCGGATCGAACGTGGTGAAATACGTGGCGCGCTATGCGCAGGGATTGAATTCCGGTTCCGCCGGCAGCGTTCCGCCGGCCTTCATCGCCAGTCCGTGCAGCTTCGCTCCGCCCACGGATGTGCCGTTCGGACCGTGGGTAAAGATCACCCAGGCGCGCATGACGCTGCCGTGGCTGACGGAGGGCGGCACCACGAACGGCACGCCGTTCAAGGTGGAGGGCGCGCTGTTCCTCTCGCTGCAAAAGGCGTACGGCAGCCTGAGCAGCGGGCGCATCCGCACCGTCGTCCCGGCGAACTCGCCGGCGTTCGCGAATGCCGAGCTGCTGGAAATCACTGCGGGTTCATGGAACTTCGACGTCGAGTCAGGCTTCTTCAAACTCTCCGCGCTCAGCCCCGGCGTTCAGGTGCTGAACACCTCGGCGCTGCCTCCCTCGAACCTGCGCATCGAAGTGGACGTGCGGCCGGGTTCCAACGATCCCCATGCCTACGCGCGCTTTGCCACGCTGGACGAACTGCCGCTCGTGCCGGGCCTGCTCGCGTTCGGCCCCTCCAGCGCGGAGGTGCGCGTCGGCTTCAACCCGGCCTCGCCTGATCTGCGGCTCGCGCTCTCCGGCAACTTGCGCGCGCTGGCCAGGCCCGGCAGCACCGGCTGGATCATCGACCGCACGCACAGCCTCGTCTTCGATCCCGCCCTTCCGTCGCTCGCGCCCGTGACGTTTGCCAGCCGGCAACTGCTCGCCGACCTGGCGCTGCTGCGCGTGCATTCGACGAATGGCACGCAGATTGGTCCGACGTTCAATGGAACGACGTTCGGGCTGATTGCCTCGAACCTGGATCTGGAGTTCTTCCAGAACGGCCAGTTCATCCGCAGCAGCACCAGCGTTTCGAGCGACGGCACGTTCTCGTTCGCCGCCACGCTGCCGACGGCGGGCATTGGCGTGGGCCTCGTGCAGTTCAGGCCGCAGAGCAGCGGCGCGCGCACCGCATCCATTCTGGCGAACCCGCTTCAGGCGCGGCTGGCGGTGACGTTCCCGGACATGTTCGTGAATTCGAGCGGCTCGCTCTGGCCGGACAACGGGTTCGAGCTGCCGGGATTCAGTTTTAATTCGGCGGAATTTTCGCTCCGCATGACGGTGCCCTCGATTGATTTTGCGAAGCTTCCTCTGGAAAAGAAGGGCAGCATCGATGAGGACAATTACTTCGAGTTCACGCGGCGACCGACGGAGACCCGGCTCAAGCTGCGCAACCGGCAGGATCTGTTTCTGGGCGCGCTCAAGCTGGGATGGTCGGTCAGCAGCAATGGGGAGCTCTCCGGGCATTTGTCCGGGCGGCTGGGCTTGGAAGGGCCGTCGCCTTTGGACGCCGTCTCGGACCGCGTCTCCATCGGCTTCCGCAGTTCACCCGCGCCGGAATTCATCTTGAACCGGTATTTCCTCGGAGTCCCCACGCGGTTGAAGGTGGGCAGCAATCTTCCTTTCGTCGGCAAGGCGTGTCTGCTGGATGTGTTCACCGACGATCCGTTGGCGAACCGAAGCGAGTCCCTGTGCCTGCCGTGAGGAATGAGAGTGCGTAAGAATGGCTGTCTCAAAGTCCCGTCCCGAATCCCGTTGGGATTCTCGGAAGAAAAAGGAGAGGAAAGCGCACTCGGCGAAACAACCGTCCATCAACCGTTCCGTGTTACGCCTTGCCGGTGGTTCGCGTTGATTTGGGCAGCGCGAGGGTGAGCAGGCTCATGCAGAGCAGGGACGCCCCGAGCAGCAGGAGCGCGGCGACGTTGCTGCCGGTCTGATCCTTGATCACGCCGACGAGATACGGCCCGGCAAATCCGCCGAGGTTGCCCACGGAGTTGATGAAGGCGATGCCCGCCGCCGCCGCCGTGCCGCCGAGGAACGCGGTCGTCATGGCCCAGAACGGCGCGATGGTGCATTTGAGCCCGATGAACGCGAGCGAGAGGGAGGCCATCGCGAGGTAGGGATTTTTCAGGTAGGCGCTGAGGGCGAAGCCCACGGCGGAACTGACGGCGGCCACGGCGACAACGCCACGGCGTTCGCCGGTCTTGTCCGAGTAACGCGCCACGAGAAGCATCGCCACGCCGGCCAGGAAGTAGGGAATGGCGTTGATGGTGCCGAGCACGAAGGAGCTGGTGTTGGAGAAGCTCTTGATGATGGTGGGCAGCCAGAGCTCGTAGCCGTATCCGCCGACGTTCATCAGGAAATAGAGCAGGCACAGGAGCCAGACGCGTCTGCTGGAGAAGATGGCCGCGAGGCTGTGGCCCTGAGTGGCGGGCGGAGCGGAGGCGGCGTCCTCGGCCAGGCGGTTGTGAACCCATTGCTTTTGCGCGGGCGAGAGCCAGCGGGCTTCTTGCGGACGATTGGGCAGGACGAAGAGGACGACGAGGCCCATGAGCACGGCGGGAATGGCTTCGATCAGGAACAGCCATTGCCAGCCGGCGAGTCCGCCCATGCCGTCGAGATCGAGCAGCGCGCCGGAGATGGGCGAGCCGATGACCCCGGCCAGCACGCCGCCGGTGGCGAACATGGCGATGGTGCGGGCGCGTTCCTTCGTGGGGAACCAGTAGGTGAGGTAGAGAATCACGCCGGGAAAGAAACCCGCCTCCGCCGCGCCGAGCAGGAAGCGCATCGTGTAGAACATGGTGGTGCCATTGAGAAACATGAAGCACGCGGAGACGATGCCCCAGACGATCATGATGCGGGCGATCCAGATGCGCGCGCCGACGCGCTGGAGCATCAGGTTGCTGGGGACTTCAAAGATAAAGTAGCCGATGAAGAACAGTCCCGCGCCGAGGCCGTAGGCGCTGTTGAACTTGTCCTCGCTCACTCCGAGCACCTCGCGCAGGTGAAGCTTGGCGAAGCCCACGTTGATGCGGTCGATGTAGGCGATGATGTAGCAGAAGAAGAGCAGGGGGATGAGCCGCCAGGTGATCGTGGCCAGGGTGGCGCGCTGTTCTGCCTCGTTGAGTTGAGGCGTGTTGGCCGATGAATGCGGGCTGCCGCCAGTCGGAGTGCTCATGTGATGGGCCGCACTTTCCGGGAAGGCAAATCGGACATCAATCATAAAGTCCGCGCGGCAAGGACTGGGCATATCCGGCTGGCCCCGTCTCGGCCGTCATGGCCGGAACGCCGGTCTCCGAACCGGCCTGCTTCGTCCGAAGTTCGCTTTAAGCCGGCTCAGAGAACAGCGATCCCGCTCCCAAGCGAAGCGGCTTAAGCGAAATCATCCGGGCTGTGTCGAAGAACAGTCGCTCCACTTGCGCAACGGCGACGCGCTGCGGCTCGTCCCTTGAAAACAGCCGTGGTCCTTCCGCAACGCCGTCGCGGTCCGCCGCTTCCTCTACCGCACAATCGTCGGGGTGATGAAGATCACCAGCTCGGTGCGGCGCTTGTTCTCGAAGATGCCGCGGAAGGGATAACCAAGGATCGGGATGTCGCCGAGGAAGGGCACGCGGCGCTCGGTCTTGTGGTGCTCGTTCTGGATCAGGCCGCCGATGATGACCGTCGTGTTGTCCCGGATGCGGACAAGCGAGGACGTCTGCTTGATGTCCACTTCGGGAGCCGTCGAGCCGTCCGGCCCGGCGACGCTGTCCACCAGGCGTGTGATGACGGGCGAGATGTCCATCGTGATCCAGCCGTCGTCCGAGATCTGCGGGGTCAGGCCGAGCACGGTGCCGATGGTGATCGACTGCACCTCGACGTCGGTGGTCGTCTGCGACGAGGTGCCGGTCGTGGCGATGACGCTCTTGCGGAAGAAAGGTTTCTCCGTGCCGACTTTGATCAGCGCGGCCTGATTGTTGAGCGTGCGAAGACGCGGCTGCGAGACGACTTCGAGGCGGCCCTGCTGCTTGAGGGCGTCGAGGACCACGCGGCTTTGATCCTTCGTGACGGCGAGGGAGAGGGCGGGTTGACCGGGCGCCAGGCCGCCGAGCGGATTGTCCACGATCAGGCGCGATGTGGGGAAGCCGGCTGGCACGCCGCCGCTGGAGATGGCCCACTTTTCCAGGCTGCCGGTGACGTTCTGCCAGTCGATGCCGAGATGGAATTCATCGTTGAACACGACCTCGTAAATCTGCGCCTCGATGTCCACCTGAAGATGCAGGCTGCGCTTGATGTGCTTCAGGTATTCGCCGATGCGCGACACGTTCGCCTTGTGGTCGGTGATCATGATGTTCCCGACCATGCGGTTGATCGCGAGCTTGCCGTTGGGAGAAAGGAGCGACTTCAACTGCTCGTCCAGCTCGTCCCAGAACTTGATGCTGTCGCTCTTGGTGATCGAGACGCTCGTGCTGTCGCCGCCTGATCCGCCCGCTCCACCACCGCCTGTGCCGCCTGAGGAACCACCGGCCGCTCCGGAGCTGGAGGAAATATTTGCTGACGTGCTGCCGTTGCCGCTGCGGGTGAGGCGCACGTAATCGACGGTAAAGAATTCCGTCTTGGTCTTGCGGACGCGAATCAGCCCGCCATCGACCTCGGCGTAGTAATCGAACATGTCGAGGATCGCGTCCATGGACTTCTCGAGCGTGAGGTTGCGGAAGTCCACGGTGATCTGGCCGGTGATGTCGGGATCGGGAACGATGTTCAGCTCGTTGCTCCGGGCGAAGAGCGCGAGGGCGTCTTTGACCTCGAGATCCTTGGCCGAAAAGGAATACAGCTTTTGGTTCGCGGGAGCGGGCGTGCCCTTCAACGTGGCGGCATTGGCCGCGAGTGATTTGTCCGGCGCGGCGGGATCGGCGGGCGGGCGTTCATGTGCGGGCTCGGGCGCAGGGGCCAGCGGGCTGGGCAAACGCGCGGGCGGTTTGGACGCAGCCGGGCCGTGGGTAGGAACATTCCAGCCGTCCTGTGCTTTTTTAGACTTCGAACTGGTGGACTCACAGCCTGTGAACAGGAGGGCGGCGGCGAGCGCGGACCCGCAGGCGCGCAGCGGAAGCCGGGTGGTGATGGTTGTCGGCGATGGTTTCATGAAGATCAACGATTGGTGGTGCCGGGCTTTTGCGCGGCGGGCGCGGGAGCGAGGACGGCGGCGGGTGCGATGGGTGAAGGAGCGGTCTGCCGTTTGGACGGGCGTTCCATGTCCACGGTGATGGGGCCGAGGCTGCCATTGAGCTGGACGGTGGTCGGCAGGATGCGCTCGACGCGGTAGCCGCTGATCATCTCGCCTTCGGTCACGACGGTCTGGTTGATGACGGCGAAGGGCTGTCTCGACCCGATGCTGACCGCCTGGAGAACCAGCGTTGGCGGCAGTCCGGGCGGCGGAGCGATGACGGCGGGCGGCGGCAAAGGCGTGGCCGGATCGATGCGCGGGGCAAACGGATCACGCGTGGAAGGCTCAATCGGATACAGCTCGTTCCAGACGCGGACGGCGCGGCTGAACTCGGTTTCGCCCGGCACTTGCAGGTTCGTGGGCGAATCTTCCCCCGGCGCGACGGACGCCTCGCGTGCCAGAGTGAACGCGAGCCGCTTGGGCAGCTTCACGAAGTTCGCCGCGACACTGAGGACGGCGACTCCGGCGAGGGCGAGCACGACCAATTTATTTTGCAGCAGTTTCCTCATGAGCCGGCGTGCTGAAGAAGTGGAGTTTGATTTCGGCGCTGGACAGCCCGGAGCCGTCCGCCTGGAGGTGGACGGAGACGACCTCCGTGCGCTTTTCAAACGTGGTGATGGTGTTCAGCCATTCGAGCAGCCGCAGATAGGAGAGGCTGCGGTGACCGGCGGCGGGCGTCAGGCGGAGGAAGACGGGATGAAGCGTCAGGTTCGTCTGGCCGGAGGGCGAGGGCTGTGCGGCCTTCATGGATCGTTCGGCGTACCAGCCGAGTTCGCGAGCGCGGGCTTCGAGCGGGGCGAGGAGCGGAAGGACTTCCTTCCGATGATTTGTGAGCGCGGTGGAGAGATTCTTTGCTTCCTGACGGAGGGCGGCGACGTGTTCCGCCGTGAGCGCGGCGTTGTTCGTGGCGGGATCGTCCGAGAGCGCCTTGGCCCGCGCGCTGACTTTCAAGAGCCGCGCGCTTTCCGGCTGACGGATGATCAATGACCACGCCAGAAGCGCGACGGAGATTCCGAGCAGTGGTCCGGCGACGCGCCATTGGGTCATCGTGTTGACGATCCGTTCGCTGCGCGTGGTCGGACGCCGCGTGAGCGTTTGAGTTGGCGCGGCTGCTGCCGCTGGTGGCGGTTCGGCCACGGTCGCAGTCACGGCCAGGGTCAGGGCGACGGGTTCCGGGGATGGCGTGCTGCCTGGAAGTTCGACTCTCACGGAATGACTCCTGTGACGAAGAAGGGCTGTTCTAACATGCGTGCGACGGAACGCGGCGGAGGCGTATTGCCGTTCTCATCTTCGCCGCGAAACAATTGTTGATGGGTGCTGTCGGTCACCTTGATCTTGAAGAGGCTCTTTTGCAGATCCTGCTCCAGCTTCTCCAAGGCGTCCGCCGATCCGGGAGCATCTTCACGCACCGTTCCCTTGAGCTGAAACATCCAGCCATTGGGTGCTTCGCTGACTTGAAGTTCGGTCAGCCGGATGGCGGTGGGAATGATGGAGGGCAGGAAACGGGTGAAAAGCTGGGCAACGGGCGCGGCGTTCGTGCGTCCGACGAGCTGCATGAAGGCGTCCAATTGCCGGGCTTCCCGCTGGAGAACTTTTTCCCCCGTCTGCGCCTCGTCGCTGACGCGCAGGCGGCGTTCGGCGTCGATGGCGGAATGCCCGCGCGCGCGCACTTCGGTTTCAACTTGAATGGTGGTGAAGGCCGAGAAGATCAGCGTCGCGGCGAGTCCGGCGGCGGCGACTCGGCGGGCGGTGTCGCCTTGACTGGCCTTGCGCTGAATGAAGTTCAACGGACTCTTCGGCGAGAAGGTCGTCGCGAGCCGGGCGAGATCCTGAGAGTTCTCGGTGTCACTGGATTCCTGAATCTTCAGGCCCGCGCGAATCTGGGTGTTCTTAAGTGCGGCGGAGGTTGCCGCGCCGGAGACGAAGAGCTGGCTGACCATCACGCCGAACTGCTGCTGCGCGTAATGCAGGGTGCGGTTGATTTCCTGGACCGCGCGTTCGCTCTGTCCGGTGCTGCCCAGGACCACGGTGCGGGAGAAGAGCAGTTTCCCATCGGCGCGTCCGAGCAGCAGGTTCATGGAATCGCCCAGCTCGGTTGCCATGATGACGGCTTCGTCTGGCGGCGTTTGCAGCTTCTGCAAACGCGGCGCGAGCACGGCGGCGGAAGGCAGGAGCGCGGCGAGGATCAGTCCGTTGTTCGCACAGGCGTCGTCGATGCCCTGAGCCAGGGATTGCGGCAGGAGGGAGAGGAGGAACCGGTGATGACCTTTGCTGACGGGTAGCTCGACGTGACCGTAGGCGGCCGGCCCATCGAAGAACTGGTTTTGAGTGACGAGCCGCGCAAGAAGTCTGGCCATCATCTTGCCCTTGGCGGGCGGCGTTTCCTGAACGTGGAACAGGAGGTTGCGATGATCGATGACGACCGCCGCCTGCTGGCCTTTGAAACTGGTTTCCTGAACGGCGGTGGAAAGGGCGGCGGAAAATTCCTGCGCGCTGGTGACCGGAACGGGTGAGGTCCAGGCGGTTCCTGCGGGGGTGACCGCGTGAAACTGGCCGTGCAACCAACTGATTCCTAGAACATTTCTTGCCATGACTTGGGGAATGGCGCGATGTCGCGTTTCTCCCGGAGGGTCAATCGGATGATTTGCCACATGCTAAAGGAGGAAGTTGCGAAAACTCGGAAACAGAACCGGATGGCAGACATGAGATGAAGCGGCGCGGTGAGGTGGCGGTGCTCGCTCTGGCTGCGGTCTGCGTCCAGACCGGATCGGCGAAGCCGCCGCCGGATGCGACGCTTGGCTGGAAGGCGAAGTTGATCAAACACACCCTGGCGCTGGCGGCATCAGCGGCATTGACGCGGCGCACTTCGTTCGGCGCAAGGCCGGTGATGGTGGCGACGTTTGTGATCCAGGTGTTGGCTCCGGGAATGACCTGGTAAAATGCCGCATGAGTCCGTCGCCGAGAAGGTCGAGCATCCGCTCATCCTTCTAGCCGCTGGTCGCTGGTCGCTGGTCGCTGGTCGCTGGTCGCTGGTCGCGCTGATTGTGCGGGCGAGGTTTGGCGTGATGACCGCCGCCATGATGGCCATCAGCGAGAAGACGCCGATTATTTCGATCATCGTGAACGCGGCGTTAGACGCGCGATTCGGGGAGGAAGAGGAGGAATTCATGCAAGGGTAGTCAGGGCAAAAGTCCGGTGGCGAGCTGGGACACTTCACCGGCGCTGAGGGCGCGATCGTACACCACGATTTCGTCCATCTTGCCGTCGAAGACCGAGGTGGAAACCGGTGCATCGAAGACCGTCCCGCCTCCGGCGTAAAACGTGTAGCCCGAATCCCCATAATTGGAGGTGGTGACATAGGTGACGCTTACTTCCGCGCCGTCAAAGTACAGTCGCAGTGCGGTGCCGTTTCCCGTGGCGGCCATATGATGCCAGGTGCCGTTGGCATACGGCCAGGAAACGCTTAGGGAGCCGCCGTTTGGAGTCCAGATGTGAGCGACACCGGGACTGGAGAAGCCCATCTCGATAGCGTCGTTCTGCCCTATAAGGCCCGTACGGGAAGTCACGGAATCGACCCATACCCAGCAGCCGAGTGTGAAGCCTTTCAGGTTGCTCAGGGAATAGCCCGTGGCGATGTAATCCTTGCTGCTGTCGAAATCCTTGCTGCTGTTCGATGCCGAATAATTGGGAAAACTGGACGGACGCGGGCCGGGCTGACTATTGACCACGCCGGAGGTGCCGGTGCCGGTCCCGGCGGTGTCAGCCGTTCCGAAGTTTGTCGCCGTGGTGCCGCTCGTCTCATCCATTCTGAACCACAGGAGGGGAGGCGCGGACGTGCTGCCAAAGTCGAAGGAGGCGTCGCGGCGCACGACCAGGTCCTGCTTGATGACGCCGGGGGGGGTGGCCAGCGTCATGGGCGTGCCGTTGAGAAAATGGTAGTCAGCCGAAGCACTGACGGCAGTTGTCACGGTGTTCGACATGCCGAGGCCAAACTTTGCATTCTGAAAAGTGATCTTCGAGAAGAGGCTTGGCAGATAGATCGGTTTCACATGCAGGAATTCGCCGTTGCGCGTCCAGGCCGAGGACCATCCGGCGGGCGGCGCTTTGGTCGCGGGATTGCTGGCCCAGTTCCAGATCGCGTCGAAGCTGCTCTGCGTGAGAAACCCGCTGGTGACAGGAAGCGCGAGGCCGCGCTTGGTGCTGCTGATGATCATGGCCCGCGCGCGGGCACTCAGCAGGTTGGTCAGCGTTCCGGTGAGGCCGTTGGTGGACTGCGTGTAAGGCAGGAGTGGGCTGGCTCCACCGAGAAGGTCATCCACCACAAAGGCGCGTTGGACGGTGTTGTCCGCCGGGAACTCGGGAAAAGTGCTGCTGATCTGGCTTGCATTAAGGCTGCCGACGAAGGCGATGGCCGTGGCCCAGGTGCCGGTGCCGGGGATGGCTTGATAAAGGCGCACGTAGTCGCGGAAGTTTTCCTCCAGCCGGTTGAGCACGATCTCCTCCGCCGTGTTCATCCGCTGCGTTGTTTTGGAGACCAGCGAAGGAAGAAATAACATTCCCGAGATGGTGAGTCCCGCCAGGGCCATCACCAGGGCCAGCCCCATGTATGCGTGTTGTTCAGGGTATGCGCCAGTTGCTGCTCTCATATACGAAGTTCACTCCATTGGCCAACGTATGGGTCATTTGCATGGTGGTTCCGTCAGTAAAATATAGGCGCAGCAGGCTCCCTTCGAGATAGTACGCGCTCAGCACATTGGTCGTGCTCATCGAGGCGGAGGCGGCGCTGCCGACCTGGTAGTAAGGATAGTTGGTGGGATGATGCCGGTTGCTGAAGGTGGCCAGTTGGAAGAGCGGCGAAAGGTTCACGCGCTGCACATGGAGATACTCGCCGTTGTCCGTCCAGTTCCCTGTCCAGCCGCCCGGCGGATTCTTGGTGGCGGGATCATACGTCCAGTTCCAGAGCGCATCAAACACCGCGGCGCTGATCGCGCGTCCGCTTGTCACCGGCAGGGTCAGGCTGCTTTTGTGGCTGCTCAGGATCAGGATTCTTGCGTTGGTCACCGACGACGCGCCGGCCGTTCCCTGGGTCCAAAGCGGGTCCGCGCTGCCGGCGTTGGTGGGTGAGAACGAAGGGTGAATGAGATAGACGCGCGCGCTGGCGGTGTCCCAGGGCGTCACGTAGCGGACGTCGTTCGCGGACATGCCGGTCTGCGCCGCAATGTTCGTGGGCCAGGAATTCGCGCCCGGAATCGTCTGCGTGGTGCGGACGGAACGGACGAGGCTTTCGCCCAGCAGCGCGAGAACCTGATCCTCCTTCTCGCCGTTGGAGCGGCTGATGCGCCGGGCGACGTTGGGGGTGAGGATGGCTGCCACGATGGCCATGATGGCCAGCACGCCGATCATTTCGATCATGCTGAAGCCGGCGCGCCGTTGTGAAATTCGAGAGTTCATCGGGCGTCCAACATGCTGGCGATGGGCAGGAAGACGGCGAGCGCCACGGCGCCGACCATGACGATGAGCCCGAGAATCATCACGGGTTCCAGGAGCGAAAGAAACTTCTTCACCTGTCGCGGCACCATCTCGTCGTAGTAATCGGCGACGTGTTGCAGCGAGTCGCCGAGGCTGCCGGTCTTTTCGCCGATGCCGACCATCTGCGCCATGAGCCGCGAGAAGAGCGGGTCCGCCTTCATCGCCTCGTTCATCGGGCGTCCGGCGTTGACGGAGACCTCGACACGCTGGAGCGAGTCTTCCATCAGCCGGTTGCCGACGAGCGTGCGGCAGAGCTTGAGCGCCTGGAGGAGCGGGATGCCGGACTTGTAGAGCGTGGCGAGATTCTGCGCGACGCGTGACAGGCAGATGAGGTGATGGATGGGGCCGAAGATGGGGAGGGCGAGCTTCACCCGGTCCACGAACCGCGCGACGCTCACGAAATATTTCGGCGCGAGATACGCCGCAGCTCCGGCGAACAGCAGTCCTCCGGCGACCAGGCCGGCGTGGCCCGTCATGAACTTGCTGATGTCCATGAACAGCCGCGTGATGAAGGGCAGGGGAACCTTGATCTCCGTGAGCACTCCGGCGAAACGCGGGATGAGGAAGGTGAAGACGAGGAAGAAGAAGATGATCGTCGCGCCCAGCACCATCGCCGGGTACATGAGCGCCTGGCGGATGTCGCCCATCAGCCGGTCCACCCATTCGTAGTAGCGGCGGATGTCGCCGCACGTTTCCGCGAGACGACCGCTGGATTCGCCGGCGCGAATCAGGCTGATGATGAGCGGCGCGAACGTCTTTGGATGATCCGCCAGCGCGTCGCTGAAGGATGAGCCGGCGCGGACGCGGTCCAGAATCTGGATTTGCACTTCGCGGAAGCCGGCGTGCGTCACGTCATCCAGCCCGAAGCCGATGGCGTCCACCAGCGTCACGCCGGTGCGCAACTGGATGTTCGCCTGGAGAAAGAACTCGATGAGCAGCCGGCGCGGGATGGAGCGGTTCCCTTTCGCGCGGCCCTGCTGCCGGAGGACGATGGTGCGTTCATTGGCTTCCGCGAGCCACTGGCCCTGCTTGCGCAGCAGCGCGTCCAGGGCGGATTCGCTGGAGGCTTCCATCTGTCCGCGCAACGTCTGTCCGACGCCATCGACTGCGGTGTATTGATAGACTGGCATGGCGCAGCTCAGTGCTGGGTGAGACGGAGCAGTTCCTCGACGGTGGTGAGGCCGCGCAAGGCCTTGTTCAGGCCGTCATCGAACATGGTGCGGAAGCCCTGCTCCTTCGCGAGCGACTGGAGCTTCGCCATGTCGAGACCGTTGTTGATGGCCGGATAATACACCGGGTCCATCATGAGGAATTCATGCACGCCCACGCGGCCGCGATAGCCGGTGTGCAGGCATTGCGGACAACTGCCGGCGTCCCAGAGCGCGGGCGGAATGTCCTTCGGCAGCCTCACCTTCAGCCCCGCGAGCTTCGCCATCGGATCGGCGACGGGCACGCGGCAGTTCGAGCAGAGCTTGCGGACGAGACGTTGCGCGAGAATGCCGACGAGCGTGGGCGGCAGGAGGTAGGGCTCAACGCCGAGATCGATGAGGCGCGGGATGGCGCCGATGGCGTCGTTCGTGTGGAGCGTGGAGAAGACAAGATGGCCGGTGAGCGCGGCGCGAATCATGAGCTGCGCCGTCTCGGTGTCGCGCGTTTCGCCGACGAGAATCACGTCCGGGTCCTGGCGCAGCAAGGTGCGCAGCCCTTCGGCGAAGGTGAGGTCCACGGCTTCGTTGATCTGGGTCTGGCGCACGAGCGGGAGCTGATACTCCACCGGATCTTCGAGGGTGAAGATGCTGTTCTCCGTGCCGTCGATCAGGCTCAGCGCAGTGTAGAGCGTGGTGGTCTTGCCGCTGCCGGTCGGGCCGGTGACGAGGATGACGCCATGCGGACGGTCGAGCACGCTGCGGAAACTTTGTTCCACTTCCGGATCAAAGCCGAGGGCCTTGAGGTTCAGCGAAATGTTGGTCCGGTCCAGGATGCGCATGACGATGCTTTCGCCATACGCGGTGGGCAGCGTGGAGAAGCGCAGGCCGATTTCGCGGCTGGCCACGCTGACGTTCGCGCGGCCGCTCTGGGGACGGCGGCTTTCCGCGATGTCCATGGAGCCGATGATTTTCAAGCGGGCGATGAGCGCGGGCTGAATTTCTTTCGGCGCGAGATAACCGGAGGTGAGCACGCCGTCGCGCCTCATGCGGATGCGAACGATTTTTTCCTCGGGATGAATGTGGATGTCGCTGGAGCCGCTGGTCACGCCTTCGGCCAGGATGCGGTCCACGAGCCGGATCATCGGCGCGTCCTGCTCGGTGGTGTGGGACAGCGTGTCGGTGCCGAGCTTGAGCAGTTCATCGACGATCTGCTCGACGGTCTGGCCGCTGGCGTAGAGGCGTTCGATGGCGATGAGAATGTCGCCTTCGGGCGCGGAGACGAGGTTGACCTGGAGCCGCGTGGCCTGCTCAAGGGCGTCGAACGCGGTGACGTTGAGCGGATCGGAAATGGCGACGGTGAGAAGATCGCCTTCGCGTGATACGGGCACGGCGACGAGGCGGCGTGCGAGGGGTTCGGGGACGAGCCGGACCATCTCCGGCGGGATGGTGACGGCGGCGAGATCGACGGACTCGGTCTGCGTCTTTTGCGCGAGGAACTGGGAGAGGGTCTCCTTGGTGACGAAGCCGAGCTGCGCGAGGGCTTCGCCGAGCAGCCAGCCTTTGCGCCTTTGTTCGCGCAGGGCGAGGTCGAGCTGGGTCTGGGTGACGAGGCCGCGGTCGAGCAGCCAGTCACCGAGACGGATGGCTTTCTGGGCTTGCGCCATAGTTTAGGAGAGGTTCGGCGGGCAGCGGAGCGGCCTTGGCCGAAGTGGTTTGAACACGATCAAGTCTCAAAAACAACGGCCGCCACTCATGAAATGGGGCGGCCGGTCGTGAGTGTCAATTGGTGCCTGGCTCGCTCAGTAATGGGCGACGTAAACGTAAACGGTGACGGTGTTGTCGCTCGCTGCGGCGCTATACATGCAGCGTCCGGTGGAATCGGCGGTGGTGCCCACGTTGTCATCACCGTCCAGGATTTTGTTCAAGGCGACGGCGTCCGTGAGGGACACGCTGGGGATGAACGCGCCGACGACCATCTGGCCGCTGGTGAAGTCTGCGGTGGATGTGCTGCGATCCAGATCGAAGTTCGTGCCGCCGACGGTGGCCGTCGGTGCGGTGACGGTGCCGGCACTGGTGGCGGCCACGGAACGGATATGGATGCGCCCGCTCAATGCGCTGGAATCGAAGGTCTGGCTGCCAATGGAGCAGTTGAACAGTTTTTCGGTAAAGCCGCCGGCCACCAGATCCGCGTCGAAGCGTCCGGCGGTGACTGCTCCATTGGTGGAGCCGGTGCCATCGCGGGTCGGGAGCGATCCGTTCTTGCCGATGTAATCTGTCGTCGAGCTCTTCAGGCTGCCGAGAGACTGCGCGGTGGCGTTGACCTTGCTGCGGGCGATGACGCTGACCACGCGAGGTGTCATGACGGCGGCGAGGATGGCGATGACCGCCACGACGCCGATGATTTCGATGAGGGTGAAGCCCGATTTTTTGCCGTATGTCTGTTGGTTGATGTTGGTCTTCATGGACTGGTTGCTGTTTTAACTTGTCGTTGTTGATGCTCGGCTGCCTCGACTGCTTCTTGGAGCACCGCTCCGTGAAATCCATCGAACAGCAGACACTGATGCTCAGTTTAACGGCATCACGCGGGAAACCTTTAGGATGTTTCTTTTCCTCGTGCGGTCTTGCCTTTGGCTCCTCTCTGTCAGCGTTTGAATTCCATCGACGGACGCTGTGCGGGGAATAGTTTTGCCACACATCATGCCGATGCGTTTTGCACGGATGAAAGGCCTGCTGAAAAGAGAGCGATGGTTGAAGCCCAGGTTCGCGCGGCTATGACGAGAATTGTCTTTGAAGAACTGTAAATCCCGCAGCGTCGATTTATCCGTTCGCACGACACCATTATTATATGAGCAAACCCTGGCAAATCCCGCGGCGCACTTTTCTCAGAGGAATCGGAACCGCCATCGCCCTGCCCATGCTGGAATCGATGGTGCCGCTCCGGGCGCTGGCGGCAGGCATGGCGAAGCCGTTGCCGAATCGCATGGCTTTCGTCTATGTGCCCAACGGAGCGAACATGGCCGACTGGACGCCGAAGACCGTGGGGGCTGACTTCGAGCTGCCGGCCATTCTCGAGCCGTTGAAGAATAATCAAAAGGATCTGCTCGTCCTCTCCGGACTTGCCCAGGACATGGGACGCGCGCATGGCGACGGCGCCGGGGATCACGCCCGCGCTTCCGCGACGTTCCTGACGGGCTGCAAGGCGAGGAAGACTCCAGGCGCAGACATCAAGGTGGGCGTCTCTGTCGATCAGGTCGCCGCGCAAAAGATTGGTGATCGCACGCGTCTCGCCTCGCTCGAACTCGGCACGGACAAGGCGCGGCTCGCCGGCAATTGCGACTCCGGCTACAGCTGCGCGTATTCGTTCAACATTTCGTGGAAAGGCGAATCCACGCCGATGCCGCCGGAGGTTGATCCGCGTCAGGTGTTCGACCGGCTCTTTGGCAACGGCAACGTGGGCGAGATGGATGAAGCGCGGATCAAGCGCGACCGTTATCGCAAGAGCGTGCTGGACTTCGCGATGGAAGACGCGCGGCGTCTGAAGTCAGATTTGGGCCGGACCGACCAGCGGAAGCTCGACGAATACTTCACCGCCGTCCGCGAGCTGGAGCAGCGCATCGAGAAGGCGAACAGCTTCGCGGCGGAGCTGCCGGACTATGAGCGCCCGACCGGAATTCCGAAAAGCTACGAGGACCATCTGCGGCTTCAGTTCGACCTGCTGGCGCTCGCCTTCCAGACGGATGCGACCCGCGTCTCCTCCTTCATCATGGCGCACGATGGCAGCAACCGGCAGTACCCGTTCATTGGCGTCCGCGATGGGCATCATGATTTGTCGCACCACGGCGGCGATGACGAGAAGAAGGCGAAGATTGCGAAGATCAACCGCTTCCACGCCACGCAGTTCGCCTACTTCATCGACAAGCTGAAATCGATCAAGGAAGGCGAAGGCAGCCTGCTCGACAACTGCATGATCGTCTATGGCTCCGGCCTGGGCGACGGCAACCAGCATAACCACGACAATCTTCCGGTGCTGCTCGCAGGTCGTGGCGGCGGAACGATTCGCACGGGACGCCACATCCGCTTGGAACGCGAGACGCCGATGACGAACCTGTTTCTTTCGATGCTGGATCGCGCCGGTGCGCCGATGGAACGAATCGGCGACAGCACGGGATTGCTTCCTCAGCTTTCCTGACGCGTCGGGCTCTCACCTTTTATCCAGAGTTTCAAAGCCCGGAACGTTCCGGGCTTTTCTTTTCATTCGTTCGCCCACTCATTACAAGAGAAGGGTGAGTCATGTGCTTGAACAGAATCGACGCGCCTGGGATGAACGGGTCCGGCGCGGCCAGTCCCACACCGAAACAGCCCGCGAGTCAGACTTTCGCGATCCACTTGCGTTGATGGATGACTGCGGCTGGCTGGAGGGCAACGTGCTCGGCAAGCGCATCCTTTGCCTCGCGGCGGGCGGCGGCAAACACAGCGTGCTGTTCGCTGCGGCGGGTGCGCTGGTCACCGTGGTGGATCTCAGTCCGGCCATGCTGGAGCTGGACCGGCGGATCGCGAACGAGCGCGGGTTGTCCGTCCGCGTGGTCGAGACTTCGATGGAAGATTTGTCCCTGTTCCCGGCGTCGGCATTTGATGTCGTGGTTCAGCCGGTCAGCACCTGTTACGTGCCGGACATCACCGCCGTTTACCGGCAGATCGCCAGGGTCACGGCGGTGGGTGGCCTCTACATCAGCCAGCATAAGCAGCCCGCCACGTTGCAGGCCGAAGTGCTGCCATCAGCGCGCGGCTATGCCTTGAGCGAACCCTATTATAGGACGGGTCCGCTGCCGCCCGTGCTTGAAGGATTTCAGCATCGCGAGGCGGGAACGGTGGAGTTCCTGCATCGCTGGCAGGAATTGATTGGAGGTCTCTGCCGGAGCGGATTTGTCATCGAGGATCTGGTGGAGCCACGGCACGGCGATCCGTTGGCGGAACCTGGAACCTTCAAGCATCGCAGCGCCTTCGTCCCGCCCTTCGTGACGTTGAAGGCGCGCCGCTGTCCCTCGCAACCCGACGTCGCCGACGGGCCGAAGCTATGGACGCCTTGATCGTTGCGCTGTCCGGATAGCGCTCAGGCTAGTTCGCCTGGACGGAAAACATTTACCCATTCCCACTTGCCTGGTTATCGTGCCCGCATGGCATTCAGGATTCACGACAGCGTGGTGCGCGGGGAGATCGACAACCGCGTCAAGGGAACGGTGCGCGGCAAGATTTGGGTGGAAGGCCGTGCCGATCCGGTCGTGCTCGAACTGGACGGCAACGCGCAGCCCGATCTTGCCGGCTGCCTGCTGACCTTCACCAATCCGCTTCCGCGCGTTCCGCATCATCATCTCGATGCGCTGCATCCGGTCCAGCGCGGCGGGGTCGGTGATTTGACGGCGTCGCGCAAGGTGCGGGTGTTCGACGTGCCGCTGGAGGAGGCCTTTGCCATGATTGATCGCGGGGAGAAACCGCCTGAACACATGGCCAACTCGCTCTACTTGGAATGGTTCAGCGAGCGGAACGGACGTGTGGTGATCGAGGGCGCGGATTACAAGCTCACCATCTCTGCGCCCGAGTGGCGCATGACGGACGACGACATGAAGCGGCGTGCCAGTGATGCTGCGGCCGGCCTAGACAGTTTCATGGGCAAGCTCACCGAAGCCATCGAGACTCATCAGCGCGGGCAAAAGGATCCCGAGGAGAAATGGGACGAGCATGATTACGAGAAGTTCCTGAAGGAGTCTGACGCGCGAACGGACAAATACATGGAGCTGCTCGACAAATACGGCCACTCGGCGGAGGCGGAGGAAAAGATCGCCGAAGAGATGGGCTGGAATCGCGAGATGACGCCCGAGGAGGCGGAAGAGGAGGGGCGTCGCATCGAGGAGATGAACCGCGCAGGCGAGGAGGCGTTGAGCGAACCGGAGCCCGAGCCGGACCCGGAGCGCGAAGGCATCGACTGGATTCGCGACGAGGATGGCGATTTGCAACATCCGCTCCAGCATCGCTGCTTCGAGAGCTCCATGAAGTTCTGGCATCTGGTGGACGAGATGGAGGCCGGCAACTCGGAGGACGAAGCGGTGGTGCAGTTTGTTTCAGAATTTCAGATTGCCGGCGCGAAGCTGGCGGGCGCGCTGTCTGGCGTGGCGGAGGACCGTCACTCTGTGGATGCCGGTTTTACCGTGGCGTGCCTCAAGCGTGCGCTGAATCACCTTCACCAATCTCAGTCCGGCCTCGAAGCCGCCGCCGCACGCAGCCTTCTGCCTGAAGCCATCGTGTCTGAAGCCCGTGCGGAACTGTTCGCCATTCGCGAAGGCATCCTGCGGTTGATGGACGAATTTCGTGGCCGTCATTGAACCTGGAAACAGCAGTTCAACCACGGATGGACACCGATAAGAGAACGGAGGCAGACACGAATGTTCACGGACTCGGGTTTCAGCCTTCGTGCTGATTCGTGAATTCCGGCACCAGACTCGGATTGCCTTGGGCTGCGAGGCGGCTATGGTTCAGCCATGAAATCGTTCCTGTTTTCTTCCGGACTGCTGGCAGCCGTCGCCTTGCTGGTGGGCTGTCAACCGCCCGCAAAACCTGCTTCCACCATGACAAACAACGACAAGCCTGGTGCGCCCTCAGTGGCCGCCGCTCAGACCCCTGCCAAAATCACCAAGACCGAGGAGGAGTGGCGAAAGGAGCTCACGCCCGAACAATACCGTGTGCTGCGGCAGGCGGGGACCGAGCGCGCGTTCGGTGCGGCGTATGAGGAATTCAAGAATCAAGGCGCGGGCACCTACGTCTGCGGCGGCTGTGGCGCGGAGCTGTTCTCATCGAAGGAGAAGTTTGATTCGCACTGCGGCTGGCCGTCCTTCTACGACCCGGCAAACGCAAAGAACGTCATCTCCCGCGAGGACGTTTCTGGCGGCATGGTGCGGACGGAAGTCATCTGCGCGAAGTGCGACGGGCATCTCGGCCACGTCTTCAAGGGCGAAGGATTCAAGACGCCCACCGACCAGCGTTACTGCATCAACGGCGTGTCGCTGAAGTTTGTGCCGGCAGGACAGACGAACGCGCCAGCCAAGTAGGATTCAGTGAGAGGGGTGATCAAAATCGGTGTTACGCGCGCCAGCCTCTTGGACTGCGTGCGCTGCTGCGCCGCTTTCGGAACCGCTTAAACTTCTGGCTGCTCCAAAAAGCGCCTGAGCCCCGGCGTAGTCCAAGACTGCTTCGCGCCATCTTGAGCTGCGGAGTGTCCTCATCGTTGGATGATGGGGAGACAAAAGGTCCGTTCCGCCCGCCACTTTGAATCGTTCCGTCGCGGTGAGGTCGGGCTTACGCCGACGGCGTGTAGTTCAGCCACGGGCCGAGCCAGCGTTCCGTTTCGGTGACGGTGAAATTCTTTCGCTTCGCGAGGTCTTCGATCTGGTCTTTGCCCAGCTTGCCGACGGCGAAGTATTTCGAGTCGGGATGTGCGAAATAAAGTCCGCTCACGCTGCTGCCGGGCCACATGGCGAAGCTCTCGGTGAGCTGGATGCCCGTGTGCTTCTCGGCGTCGAGCAAGTCCCAGAGAATGCCTTTCTCTGTGTGGTCAGGGCAGGCGGGATAGCCGGGGGCAGGGCGGATGCCGCGATACTTTTCCTTGATGAAGTCGTCCGTCGTCAGCTTCTCCAGTCTGCCGAAGCCCCATTCGTCGCGGACGCGTTTGTGCAGATATTCGGCGAAGGCTTCGGCCAGCCGATCCGCGAGCGCCTCGGCCATGATGGCGTTGTAGTCGTCGAGCGCGGCCTTGTAGCCTTCGACGATTTCCTTCAGCCCCATGCCGGACGTGACGGCGAAGGCGCCGATGTAGTCGGGAGCGATCTGAGATTGGGCATTTGAGATTTGAGATCCCTTGGGCGCGATGAAATCCGCGAGACACCAGTTCGGCGTGCCGTCGCCTTTCTCGATCTGCTGGCGCAGGAAGTGGAACGTCGTGCGCAGATGCTTGCAGGAACCGTTGGTGTAAACCTCGACGTCATCGCCCACGGAGTTCGCGGGGAACAATCCATAGACGGCGCGCAGTCCCAGCGACTTCTTCGCAACGAACTCAGCCAGCATGTTCTGGGCGTCAGCGAAAAGTTTGGTGGCTTCCTCGCCGTGCTTCTCGTGCTGGAGAATCTTCGGGTAAACGCCGCGCAGTTCCCAGGTGTGGAAGAACGGCGTCCAGTCGATGAAAGGCACGACTTCTTCCAGCGAAACGGCGAACGCTCCGGCGTGGCCGTGTGAGGAACCGCAGTCGCACTTGCCAGGATTGAAGCTGCCGGATGACAGCGTGCGCACGCCGGTGAACTCGGGCTTCGCCAGATCGTCGTATTTGAGTTTGGGCGCGTTGGCGCGGGCGGCTTCGAGGGAAAGCAGCTTCACCTGCTGGCTCGAATATTGGGCGCGGACCTTTTCATATTCCTCACGATGTGCCTTCACGAAGGCTTCCTTGCCGTCCTTGCTCAGGAGGCTCGTGGTCACGGGCACGGCGCGGCTGGCGTCGAGGACGTGGACGACCGGCTGGCTGTAGTATGGCGCGATCTTGATGGCCGTGTGCGCCTTGCTCGTGGTCGCGCCGCCGATGAGCAGCGGGAGCTTGAAGCCCAGCCGCTCCATCTCGCGGGCGACGTGCTGCATCTCATCAAGTGAAGGCGTGATGAGTCCGCTCAGGCCGATGAGATCTGCTTTTTCCTCCTTCGCGCGTTCGAGAATTTTCTCGCACGGCACCATCACCCCCATGTCCACCACCCGGTAATTGTTACAGGCGAGAACGACACCGACTATGTTTTTGCCGATGTCGTGGACATCTCCTTTGACCGTCGCCAGGACTATGCACCCGGCGGCGTCGCTTTCTTCTTCGGCGGCTGCCCGTAAGGCGCCGGCTGTTCCCGCAGAGACTGCTCCTGCATCTCCCTCTGCTTGCGCGCCGCCCCGGCCTGCCGCAGTGCGTTCAAAGTCGCCTCGTCGAGCCGCTGAATCCTCTCTTCGACGCTCGGGCGTTTGGAAAAATCCGTTTCTGACGGAGTCGGAACTGAAGTCTGGATCATTTCTGTTCTCATAGAGGTAACTTTCGGCTGTAACGCGGCCTGTTTCAAGGAGCTTTTCCGTTGATTCGTGGAGCCGGCCGTGCAGCCAGTTCACATCTTGCCGTGTCGGGTTGTTGAAATCGGAGTTGTCGAAAACGGCAACTTCCAATCGTCCGTTCCCGGCGGGCCTGCTGGCTTCGAGGGATAGAACTGTCCTGGCCGATTGGAAATGGCCCGTGGCCGCGCGCAACAACGGCACGATGCGCCCGGTTTCCTTTGCTCCGCGGCGCAGGATGTTCACGACCGCATTGGGCCAGGGACAATAAACGAAGCGCACCCGGACAATGTGACCTTGCTCCAGCGCGGTTTTGATCTGCTCCCGGCTGCGCGCTTCATCCTGCAACGTGCCGTCCATCAAAATGTCTGCGGCGCGTTCCACTTCCGCCCCGCGCGTCGCCGTCGTCTTGCCGCTGCCCTGGCCGCCGGCGTTGAAGGCGATCAAACTTTCCGGCGGCAGCCCGGCGAGTTTCTTCTGGAACAACCAGTCGATGAAACCGCCCGCCGGTCCGAGCGTGGCGACGCTCCAGCGCTGGCGGCTCTCGCGGCTGGCCGCGAATTCGGGGCTGAGTTCCTGGACACAGTTGCGGTCGAAAACATTGGCAAACTCCGCCTCGTAACGAGTTGCGGCCTCGTCGAGTCCGGCGGCCAGTTCGGCGGCGAACTTATTTTCAAGCGCCCGCTCTTCCACCGTGAGCTCGGCGAAGCGCGTGTAGGTAAAGCCTTCAGCCAGCGTCACCGTGTGGCCCGGCGTTTGCTCGGCGAGCAGTCGCAGCTCGCGCACTCGCCGCTTCTTCGCCTTCTCGGCTTCCATGAACGGCGTGAGATACGCGACGGCCTTCTTCATCACGCGCGCGGACTTCACCACCTGCGGCAAAAACATTTTTCCGGCGCCGAACAAATCTCCGACCACGCTCATGCCGGCCATCAACGGGCCTTCGATGACGAGCAGCGGGCGGCCGAGCTTGGCGCGGGCTTCCTCGGTGTCGGTGTCGATGAAGAGGTCGATGCCTTTCACGAGCGCGTGCGAGAGGCGCGCCTCGACGGTGCCTTTGCGCCATTCTTCTTCGACCTTCTTGTCCGTGGCGGTGGTGCCCGCGCTGGCGGCCTTGAGCTTCTCGCCGTGTTCGACGAGGCGTTCAGTGGCGTCGGGTCGGCGGTTCAGCAGCGCGTCCTCGACGAGTTCCTTCAGCTCCGGCTCGATCTCTTCATACACTTCCAACATGCCGGCGTTCACGATGCCCATGTCCATGCCGGCCTTGATGGCGTGGAAAAGAAACGCGCTGTGCATCGCCTCGCGGACGGGATTGTTGCCGCGAAAGCTGAACGAGACGTTCGACACGCCGCCGCTGACCTTGGCATGCGGGAGGTTCTGCTTGATCCAGCGCGTGGCCTCGATGAAGTCCACGGCGTAGTTGTTGTGCTCCTCGATGCCGGTGGCGACGGTGAGAATGTTCGGATCAAAAATGATGTCCTCGGGCGGAAAGCCGACTTCATCGACGAGGATGCGGTAGGCGCGTTCGCAGATGCGGATCTTCTCGGCGTAAGTCGCGGCCTGGCCTTGCTCATCGAAGGCCATGACGACGACGGCCGCGCCGTATTTCAAAACCTTGGCCGCAGATTCGCGGAACTTCGCCTCGCCTTCCTTGAGTGAAATGGAGTTCACGATGCCTTTGCCTTGAAGACATTTCAGGCCGGCCTCGATGACTTCCCACTTCGAGGAATCGACCATGAAGGGAACCTTCGCCACTTCCGGTTCGCTGCCGAGGAGCTGGAGGAAACGCGACATCGCGGCGACGCCGTCGATCATTCCCTCGTCCATGCAGATGTCGATGACGTTGGCGCCGTTCTCGACCTGCTGGCGCGCGATGGCGACGGCCTCGTCGTATTTCCCTTCCTTGATCAGCTTCGCGAACTTCGGCGATCCGGCGACGTTGGTGCGTTCGCCGATCATCATGTATTGCCCGATCTGCTGCGTGAACGGCTGCGAGCCGGACAGACGCAGAGGCAGGGGAGCGATGGGAGCGGGGGCGCTTGCGGAGATGCCGCCGAGACGCTCGGTGCCGGGTTCCTTCGGAGCCAAGTCACGCGGATGACGGCCCTCCAGCGCCTTCGCGATGGCGGCGATGTGCTCCGGCGTGTTGCCGCAGCAGCCCCCAGCGATGTTCAGCAATCCGCTCTGCGCGAACTCGCCCAGATAATTGCCCATGTCTTCCGGCTTCAAATCGAAGCCGGTCGGCGAAAGTGGATTGGGCAGCCCGGCGTTCGGATAGCACGAGATCGCGGCGCTCGACTTGGCGGCAAGCTCCGCGAGGAACGGCCTCATCAAGTCAGGCCCAAGCGAGCAGTTCAGACCGACGGAGAGCGGCCTGATGTGCTTCACCGCATTCCACATGGCCTCGATGGTCTGCGCGGAAATCATCGTCTCGCCACCGCGTCCGACGGCGGCGGAGATCGAAACCGGGAGGATGATCTTGTCGGCATCGAAGACTTCTTGAATCGCCACGAGCGCCGCCTTGGCGTTGAGCGAGTCGAAGATGGTCTCGACGAGCAGGAAATCCGAGCCGCCCGCGATGAGCGCACGCACCTGGTTGATGTAAGCCTGCTTCACCTGGTCGAACGTGCAGACGCGAAAGCCCGCGTCGTCCGCGTCCGGCGAGTTCGAGAGCGAGACGGTCAGCGGTCCAATGGCTCCGGCGACGAAGCGTTGCTTGCCATCCTGGTTCGCGACGCGGTCAGCCCATTCGCGACACTGGCGCGCGGACTGTTCGTTTATCTCCCAGGCGAGGTCGTTGAGGAACTTGTCCTCGATGATCCTCTGGTAGAACGCAGGATCTTTGCGGCCCCCTTTCCGGCGCGGGTCTTCGACGAAGAATTCGCTCTGGCTGATGCCGGTTGCGCCGAAGGTGTTCGTCTCGATGATGTCCGCGCCGGCTTCGAGGAAGCGCCGGTGGATGTCGCAGATCATGTCCGGCTGCGTGAGCGAGAACAGGTCGCCGTTGTTCAGCAGAGGCTCCTCAGAATTGGCGAAACGCGTGCCGCGAATGTCCGCCTCCGTCTTGCCATAGCTGCGGATGGTCGTGCCCATCGCGCCGTCGATGATGGCGATGCGTTCGCGGAGAAGTTTTTCCAACTGCGGGCGGCTGTTCTGTTTTGTGCTCATGCGAATTCCATTCGGCTACGAGACCGTTATCGGTCCAATCGCAGCCCGACGAGACCATAGTTCTGTCGCTGGTAAACAGTCAAATCATCAAATCAGGATTTGAGGATACGAAGTCTTATTCGACCTGAATTCGGACAGGAGCCAAGGCGTTGTGGTGATGGCAAAGTTGTTTTGCCTTTTACCGAGATAGTTAAGCCGTCATGCTGCTGGCATGTCTGGTTTGATTGCTATCGTTGGTCGTCCGAATGTCGGAAAGTCCGCCCTGTTCAACCGCATTGTGCGCAAGCGCATTGCCATCGTGCATGACATGCCGGGTGTCACGCGCGACCGCGTGACGGCAGAAGCCGAGTGGCGGGGGCGTCCGTTTACCCTCGTGGACACGGGCGGCATCGGGCTGCTGCGCGGCGAGAAGTCGGACGACGTGATCATCAAGGCGGCGTTCGACCAGGTGCAAATCGCCATTGATTCCGCGAGCTCCATCATACTCGTCGTCAATGTGCAGGAGGGAGTCGTTCCGCTGGATCGCGAAGTCGCGCAACGTCTGCGGCAGAGCGGGAAGCCCGTCATCGTGGCGGTGAACAAGGTGGACACGGCGCGCGCGGAAAACGGCGTGCCGGAGTTCGCGGCGTTGGGCTTCGACAAGATTTTCCCGGTGACGGCGATTCACGGCGAAGGCATTGAGCCGCTGATGAACGAGGCGGCGAAACATCTGCCTCCGCCGTCTGAGGCAGATTCGGCTCCAGAGCCGGTGGAAGAAGTGGTCGAAGGCGAGGAAGCCGCCGACAAGCCGCGTCGGCGCAAGACGGGTCCGCTCAAGATCGCCATTGTGGGCCGGCCGAACGTCGGCAAGAGCTCCATCATCAATTCCGTGACCAACTCGGAGCGCGTGATTGTCAGTCCGATTCCGGGAACGACCCGTGATTCCGTGGATGTTCCGTTCGAGGTCGAGACGGATGGCGTGCGGCAAAAGTACATTCTGATCGACACGGCCGGCCTGCGGAAATCGCGGCGCGTGAATGATTCCGTGGAGTTCTTCAGCGTGAAGCGGACGGAAGACTCCATCGCGCGCTGCGACATCGCGGTGCTGGTGATCGACGCCGAGGCGGGCATCGGCGAGCAGGACAAGAAGATCGCGGACCTCATCGTCGAACAGCGGCGCGCGTGCATTGTCGTCATCAACAAGTGGGATTTGGTGGCGGACTCCGTGCGCGAGGCGCGCGAGGAGGAAATCGAGAAGCGCGTCGCAAAGCGGCGCACCGAAGGCCAGGACAAGCCGATGACGACGCTGGGCGAATTCGGCCAGTGGGTGCAGGAACGGCTGTTCTTCCTCGATTACGCGCCGGTCATCTTCACCTCCGCGCATACCGGCTTTCACCTCGACCGCCTGCTCGAAGCGGTGCGTTACGTGGGCGCGCAGCTTCAGCAGAAAGTTCCGACCTCGATTCTTAACCGGACGATTCATGCCTCCGTCGAGCGCCGCCAGCCGGTCAGCGACATGGGGCATCGGCTGAAATTCTATTATGCGACCCAGGTCCGGGAAGCGCCTCCGACTTTCCTGCTCTTCGTGAACCGCGACGAGATGTTCTCCGATCAGTATAAGAAATATCTCGGTGACCAGATGCGCGCGGCGTTCGGCTATGAAGGCTGCCCGATTGTGCTCGTGCCGAAAGCGCGCCCGAAAACCATCGCTCCCTTCCGGAAGTTCAACCTCACCCGGACCCCAGCCGGTGCCGGTGCCGGTGCGGGCAAGGGCAAGGGTGAAGCGAAGGAAGGCGCGAGGGCCGGTGGTAAACCCGGTGGAAGGCCGGGCGCAAGACCAGGAGCGCAGTCAGGACGCAGACCGGTCTCGAAAGTGCAGAGGCCGAAGTACGGTCCGATGTATGGCCCGCGCAGCACGGCGAAACCCGGAACACCTCCGACCGGTGCGAAGTACGGATTGACCAGCGCACCCAAGACTGGCCCGGGCAATGCGCCGGTACGCGGGGCGAAGTACAGCTCGAAACCTGCCTCGAAGGGTCAAAAGCCGAAGCGCCGTTCCGGCAAGGGCAGGGCGACGGCGCGCGGATTACGTCGCTGAGTTCAACCGCGCTGCGTCAAGAGGCGCAGCGCGAATCAATCTTCCGTCCGAAGCAGTGGTTTCTTCTCGTAGCTGACGGGGATGGAAGTGATCGGGGCTTCGAGTTTAACGTCGGCCCGACGATGCCCGATGGCGCGGACGTGACCCAGATGCCGGCCGCTGTCCGATTCGAGCGCTTGAATCTCGGCAGTGTTGTCAGGCGCGATCATCTTCAGCCAGTCCCGCCACAGTTGCCAGCCGTCGGGCAAGGTGTCGGCAGTGGTGACATCCACAATCCCGGTCCGGCCCCAATGCCGTTCCCACCAGGCCGCCGAGTGCAGGCACCACATGTCCTGCGTCCACCATGCCCGCAGATGTTCGGGAAAGGGGTCTGTGAATTCACGAGTCAATCCAACTCCGGCGATCCCGATGGGGCCGCCCGGCTTGACGAAGCGGGCGATGTTGCTGAGGTAAAGATCCTCCGTGCCGTAATAAAAGAAGGAGTCGATGCTCACGATGGCATCGAAGAAATCCGCGGCGAAAGGCAGTGAGCGCGCATCGGCCTGGATGGGGAAGATGCTGTCCTCCACTCCGGCGTCGCGGATGCGCTGTAGATTCTCCGAGGCGCTGAACCACAGGTCCGTGGCCCAGACCTGCACGCCAAACTCGCGATGCAGGAAGATGGACGACATGGCCCGTCCGCAGCCGAGATCCAGCACGCGCATTCCGGGCCGGAGATCCATCGCCTCCGCCAGCCATTCCGTGAGCCAGAGCGGGTTCGCCCCGCCGCTCACGCCGGCACGAATCCAATCGGGATGATAACGCGACGCGCGAGGGAAACGTTCCATCTTCAATATGTCTTCGGGCTTCATGGCAGGGATTATTTGCACTGCGCCTTATGGCGCAGCGCGTGATCGACGAGCACGAGCGCGGTCATCGCCTCGACCATCGGGACGGCGCGCGGGAGCACACACGGATCATGGCGGCCGCGTCCCTTGAGCGTCGTGTTCTTGTAAGCCGCATCCACCGTGTCCTGCTCGTGCATGACGGTGGCCACGGGTTTGAACGCGACGCGGAAGTAGATCGCTTCGCCATTGGAGATGCCGCCTTGGATTCCACCGGAACGGTTCGTCACGGTGCGAACTTTTCCGCCCTCCATCCGGAACGCGTCGTTGTGCTGAAGACCGGTCAACGTGATCCCGCCAAAGCCGGAGCCGATGTCGAAGCCCTTCGATGCGGGCAGGCTCATCATCGCCTTCGCCAAGTCTGCTTCGAGCCGATCAAAGACCGGTTCGCCCCACCCCACAGGAACTCCGCGCGCCACGCCTTCGACGATGCCGCCGACGCTGTCGCCGTCCGTGCGCGTCTTCTCGATGAGACGGATCATCTTCGCCGCCATCGCCGTGTCAGGGCAGCGCAGGAT
>Ga0163153_10001761_pt1 | contig 33560 bp, 34 predicted proteins | sample OliLakLV19MP6IB1_FD_148629 | JGI IMG/M metagenome (GOLD analysis project Ga0163153, IMG submission 148629) | Freshwater microbial mat bacterial communities from Lake Vanda, McMurdo Dry Valleys, Antarctica - Oligotrophic Lake LV.19.MP6.IB-1 | ecosystem: Environmental > Aquatic > Freshwater >... | reverse complement strand
CCTTACAGGCCATTGACCCTTCATTAAAAGGAAATACGGAGGACCAGGTATCAGGGTATTCGCCTTCATTCGGGAATAGATGGATACTATTCGATTATATTATCTTTGGGCGATGATTGTCAGATCGAGAGCACCTTTGCGTATAGGCTTGGCGGGTGGTGGAACGGATGTATCCCCGTATTCTGATTTATATGGAGGGGCTATACTCAACGCAACCATTAGTTTGTTTGCCCAGGCCACTATCCTTCCCAATCATTCCAAACGCATTCGGCTGGAATCCTTTGACCTGGATGAAGTCATGGACCTTAGAAAATCGCGACTTTTAAAAATCGATGGAAATCTCGACCTGATTAAAGGTACCCATAACCGCATGTTTAAACATATCAGAGGAAAATTGCCAGCTTATGATATTAGTACCCATGTAGATGTTCCAAAGGGGTCCGGTCTTGGCGCCTCTTCAACCTTAACCGTAGCTATGACCAGTGCTTATAGTGAATGGCTAAAATTACCAATGGGAGAATATGATCTGGCTAAAACAGCTTATGAAATTGAACGGCACGATCTTCAGATTGCCGGAGGTAAACAGGATCAATATGCCGCAACGTTCGGTGGTTTTAATTTTATGGAATTTTATAAAGACGATAAAGTAATCGTCAATCCCTTGCGTATCCGTCCCGAATATCTACACGAATTGGAGTTGAATATTTTGTTGTATTACACGGGCACCTCCAGGTTGTCTTCCACCATTATCGAAAAACAAGCATCCAATTTTACTGGAAAAAAAGAACAATCGCTGGATGCGGCTCACCGGCTCAAAGAACAAGCCCTATTGATGAAAGAGGCTCTCCTCATGGGTCGGCTGAAAGAGATCGGGGAATTATTGGATTTTGGCTGGCAGCAAAAAAAGAAAACCGCTTCAGGGATTTCCACCCCAATGATCGATGAAATTTATGCCCTGGCACTAAAACACGGGGCAACCGGAGGCAAAATTTCCGGTGCCGGTGGAGGCGGTTTTTTGATGTTATATGCCCCGGGAAACAATCGTTATAAAGTAATTAAAGCATTGGAACCTATGGGCGGAGTATTTAAATCTTTTCATTTTGTACAAGAAGGGGTCACTTCGTGGACCATACATAATCATTAGTACATGTATCAAGTCAGTATAAAAGCATCCTTGAAAGAATCCATTGCGGTCAAAACCAGCATATTGGATGACCCATCCCTGATTCAAAAAATCAGTGAGGTCACCAGCTTAGTGATTGAAACATTTAACCGAAATGGCAAAGTTCTGTTTTGTGGCAATGGAGGCAGTGCTGCCGATGCCCAGCACCTGGCTGCAGAATTTTCAGGCAGGTTCTATAAAGACCGCCAACCCCTGTACGCCGAGGCTTTGCATGTCAACACCTCTTACCTCACCGCGGTAGCAAATGATTATGGGTTTGAACACGTATATGCCAGATTGATCAAAGGAATCGGTAAGTCGGGAGATGTATTGATAGGCTTGAGTACCTCGGGTAATTCACAAAATATTATCCAGGCCTTCCGGGTTGCCCGGTCACTGGGCATGATCTGCGTCGGATTTACCGGACATCTCGGAGGTCTGTTGGCAACTGAATCGGATATCCTCCTCAATATCCCCTCCACCGATACCCCCCGTATCCAGGAAAGTCATATCACCGTAGGCCATATCATATGCGAGCTCGTGGAAAAAGCGCTCTTTCCCTGATGATTGCAATAATCCTTGCGGGCGGTTTAGGCACCCGACTTCACTCCGTGACCCGTGACATGATTCCAAAAGTAATGGCCGAAGTCAAGGGCAAACCATTTATTCACTGGCAATTACATTACCTTAAAAACCAGGGAATCCATAAGATCATTATGGCGGTACACCATCACGCCGACCAGGTAAGAGCTTATGTCGGGGATAAATTTGCAGGGTTGGAGGTCCTGTATTCTTTTGAAAGCATACCCTTAGGTACAGGAGGTGCCGCTCGTTTGGCCTTAAATCAAGCCGACTCTGGCCAGGTGTGGATAATGAACGGGGATACCTGGTTTCCGGTCAATCTCCAAGCCATGTTATCCAACCATCGGCAATCTGGAAACGACATTACCCTGGCTTTAAAAAAACTATTTGACTTTGATCGTTATGGATCAGTAACAATCGGTAAAAACTGCCGCATCACTGCTTTTAAAGAAAAACAGCCGATTTTGGAAGGATATATAAACGGGGGCATTTATCTGATCGAAACGGAGGTATTAAAATCTTTTCAATCGGGTACCCGGTTTTCCCTTGAACACGACTTGTTTGAACAAAAAGTTGGCCAGCTGAAAATAGGGGGGTTTAAGTCCAGGTCAAGGTTCATTGATATGGGTATCCCCACGGATTTTGAGCAGATCCAGACCCTTAATCTATTATGAAAAAAAGAATTAAGGATTTGCCATGTCTTTTTCTGGACCGGGATGGGGTCATTAATGAAAAACGCCATGATGATTATGTCAAAAGCTGGGATCAATTTATTTTTCTTCCGAAGGTCCTCATAGCATTAAAAGAACTGAAAAAATATTTTTCCCCAATCATTATCGTCACCAATCAGCAAGGAATTGGCAAGGGTTTGATGTCCGAGCATGACCTTAAATCCATCCATTACGAGATGAACAGGATCATCAGAAAAAGTGGTGGAAAAATAGACAGGGTTTTGTATTGTCCGGACCTTAATGACCCTCCTTCACTTTGCCGGAAACCCAATACAGAAATGGGTCTGCAAGCAAAGTATTTGTTCCCTGAAATTCAATGGGATAGATCAATTATGGTCGGGGATTCGGTTTCGGATATCCATTTTGGAAAAAATTTGGGGATGCAATCTATTTTATTAAATCAGGTAAAGGAAGATCCCAGCGGTCAGGCGGATTTTGTTTTCAGAGACTTGATGGACTTTTATCTTAATTTTGTTAAAAAATCAACTCGCAGCCACCGTGTATAACCTCCTAATTCTTTATTACTAAAACCAGGTTTAGCTGCGGCTTATAATTCAGGGGAATACCCGACTTCCAATTTAAATATTATATGAATCGAATAAACATCAGTTCTGGTGCCAAATGGGAAAACATAGTGGGCTATAGCCGCGCCGTCAGAATAGGGAACCACATTGAAGTATCCGGAACCACTGCTTTTGAGGATGGTCAGGTGGTTGGAAAAAATGACCTTTATGCTCAGACCAAAAAATGCCTGGAGATTATCGAAGCAGCCCTTATTCAGGCGGGCTCAGGAATGCAGGATGTGGTCCGTACGAGAATTTTTGTTACGGATATAAGTCAATGGGAACACGCCGGCAGAGCCCATGGAGAATATTTTGGGACCATCAAACCGGCTACCAGTATGGTGCAGGTAGCAGCCCTCATCGATCCGGAGATTTTAGTGGAAATTGAGGCGACTGCCTATGCCAGACCTTAGCGATCAGATCATGTATCAGCTCAAAGAAATATTTTATACCCTTCAGGGAGAAGGGGTTCACACCGGCAGGCCTTCCGTCTTTTTACGATTTGCCGGATGCAATTTATGGAATGGGCTCGAGTCTCACCGGCAATCCGCTATCTGTAAATTTTGTGATACTGATTTTATAGGATTGGATGGGCCCAATGGGGGTAAGTACAATGCCCAGGGGTTAATCGATCAAATTTGGGAGTTGTGGCCCGGCGAATCCCGGGTTAGTCCGTTTTTGGTCTGTACCGGAGGCGAGCCTGGTCTACAACTGGATCAGCCTCTGGTGGACGCATTGCACGGGGAAGGCTTCATTATAGCGATAGAAAGCAACGGAACCCTACCCTTACCGGACAACATAGATTGGGTTTGTATCAGCCCTAAATCCACGGCTTTACTAAAAACAACCAGGGGCAATGAACTTAAACTTGTCTTTCCTCAAGCAGACGCTTTCCCTGGCGATTTTGAACACCTGGATTTTGATCATTTCAGCTTGCAGCCGATGGACGGACCGCAGATAAAGGAAAACACAGCCCTGACCCTTGAATATTGCAGGGCACATCCCAAATGGAACCTGAGTCTGCAAACCCATAAAATACTTCAAATACCCTAATCAATGGTTTGTGCAAACCAAGGGGAGGAACTTAGTTTGACCTGAAATTGTATTACTTCCATGTCATTAATTGCTGATATTGGTCGAATTTTATTCAAAGGCGGTAAACAAGCTTATAATTTTGCTACAAAAATCAATTCCAAGATGGATAATTCCACAAAAAACAACAAAAACGAAATTGCTCAGGAAATAGTAAAAACCCATTTATTGCTAGCAGTAGGTGGCGGTTTGATACCCATTCCGCTGGTAGACTTTGCTGCAGTCACCGGGGTACAAATCAATATGATTCGTTCGTTAGCCAAGGTTTATGGCCAGGACTTTAATGAACAAATTGGTAAAAGTATAGTGTCTTCCCTGGTTGGCAGCTCTTTAGCCAGACTGGCTGCAAGTGCCATTAAAACCATTCCAATCATAGGTACCATCCTGGGGGCTGCCTCCATGTCGGTATTATCGGGCGCCAGCACCTATGCGGTAGGACAGGTTTTTATCCAGCATTTCGGTAAAGGCGGATCGCTTCATGACTTTAATGCCGATCAGGCCAAAGCCCAATACCAGGAAGAGTTTGAAAAAGGGAAACAATTCAGCGTACGGATGGAAAAAGAGCATAAAGCAAACCAGGCTCAAACCCGTGAAGAAATATTTGTTGCCCTCGAACGATTAAACGATTTGAAAAACAGTGGGGTGCTTTCTGAAGAAGAATATTTGTCTCAGAAAGAAAAACTGCTCAATCGGATCTAAGACTTCATTCTAAAACTTCGGACCGGCAATAGTCGATCAGTGATTTATAAACCGGATACTCTTCGAGTATTTCTTCGTTCCCAATAATGATCAATTGTTGCCTGGCCCGGGTAAGGGCGACGTTAAGTTTTCTGTCCACCCCATCATCAGACAAGGAAATCATATTTTGAATTTGACTGAACCGGTTGGTACATAATGATATAATAATGATATCCCTCGCGCCACCCTGGTAACGTTCAACGGTGTCAATACTGAGATCATCCGGGGACATTCCCTGGTCTTGCAGTGATTTTCTGATCTGTGCGATCTGCGCACGGTAAGGGGTAATCACTCCGATGGAGTGCGGATGGACGGTCTTACCATTAAAAGCGTAAATCCGGTGGAGGGCCTGGATACAATTGACGACCAGGGCAGCTTCTTTCCTGTTGATTTTTGCTTTTCCCTGATTGTCGGTTTCAGAAGGAAGATAAATCATCCGTTTACTGCTAAGCTTCTTTAGGAGTACATCCCACTGTGGGTCAGTTTTATATTCCATTTTTTGTTCCAACTCGACTTTCATTTCAGGTTGTTGTAACACCTTTAATTCCCCGCCATAAAATTGTTCGCTGGGAAACCGCATGATGGTGTGATGCATTCTTCCCTGTTCCCGAAGAATGTCATAAGCCCAGGTCCATTGATTGGATTTGCAGCTATTCATCATACGTTCGAACAATGAATTTCTCAGGTTTTTCAAGTCGATATCTTTTAACAAAAGATGCTGGGTTTCACTATCCTCCTTCCTTTGGACGACCACTGCGGGCATTTGCCGATGGTCCCCGATTAACACCCATTTTTTTATCCTTGGTAATAAACCTACCAACATCGGTTCAAGGATCTGGGATGCTTCATCGACAATGACCCAGTCAAATTGTTTCAATTTAAACAATTCTGATTTTCCGTGAATACTGGACAAGGTCCCGACGACAATACGGTGTTGCAGTATAAGTTCTTTAAATCCGGACCGTTTTTCTATACTACTCGCTTGTTCGTCCAGAAAGTGTTTCCAGTATTTTTTAAGGGCAGTATGCCTCGATCCTATTCTTAAGAAATCTAAGGATGCGGTATTCAGTGCTTCACAGATTTCATCCACCGCGCGATTGGTGTAAGCCAGAAACAATATACTTTCTGCCGAATGGCGGATAATGTATTGGCCCAGGGAACGAAGCATTATACTGGTTTTACCGGTGCCGGGAGGGCCCCAAAGGAGAAAATAATCCTTGATGTTCAGGATTTTTGCCAGGATTGACTTTTGCTCTTCATTGAGATCATCGGGCAACTCGGGACGGTGATTTTCTAATTCAGGAACAGCAGGCGGTTTTAATCCGAATAACAGGTCTTTTTTCTCCCTGGAACCATTGAGGAACTCAAACAAGCTGCGGTATAAATTGTGAAAACTACTGTCAATCAAATCGTGTTCAAGGTTCCAGTGTTTCCATTTAGTAAAGATATTTTTCCCGCGTTGTTTGTTGCGTAGCCGGATTACAATTGATTTTTCCCGGATGTCAATAATCGAGCATTTAAAAATCTGGTGCTCCAGGGCTGAAGTTCCAGACCAGGTGTGGGGATACAATACTCCAATATCACCTTGCCGGAAATTGGCTAATTCATTCGATGAGGAAGTCCTGTGAAAGGTTAATAATTCATCTTCGCCGGCCAACTTACTTTCGGCATATACCAAATGGCCAAGGATCGTAAAGTTTTCTTCTTTCTCCAATCGGTTGTTTAGCCAAAGGGATGCCATTCCGTTGTTGGATTCATCACTGTGCTCGCCAACTTTAGCGAGGTGGTGTTCTCTTGCAATAAATCCTGTGTACTCCATCAGATAGGCTTGCTCCAGGGCATTCATGGCTTCGAAAGCCTGTTGAAAATCCTGTAAGTCATTGGCCAAAAATCCCTGCTGCAATGGTAAAATAGCGGGCGACAACATTTTAAGCATCTCATCCAGTTGTGCCGTATGAGTTAGTTTCAACTCCATGATCACTAATTCATTTCGAACGGCGAGCGCCTCAACCTGTTGCGCCTTGATGGGTGGGGCAAATCGCAAGGCCTTCTGGTCTTGTTGTGAATAAAGTATATAACTGGATAAACGCAGTTTGTTGTTGAACACAGAACGGATCAACAGATCGTACAATAAAGTCTGGATATAATTATTGTGGTTGATCCCATACGCATTAGTGCGATAGGGTTTTGAACTTTTTAATTCCACGATATGAGCCAGCTTGCGTTCAGGTAATTCATGGTACAGATCCAGTCGCCCCTGCAAGCCGTAGATAGCGGATATAAAGGTCGGCTCAAGGTATACCCCTTCTGCTTCTATTCCAATTTCGCGGAATTCTTCCTGTATAACTCTTCTGAGGTTGTTAAAATGAGTTTTTGATTTTACGTTCAAGTCGATAACTTCGCGATCTTCCAACACCGTACATTCCAGCGGATAGAGTTTAAAAAACTGCTTCATCAGGATATTAAAATTGACTTCCGGGTTGACCATGATTTCATCCAGGAAAAAATTGGCGGCATTACCCAATAATATACTTGGACTGGATGGTTTGGGTTTATACTTATTCAGCAGATAGGACCAGGTCAGCACTCCAAAATCTTTAAAACATTCTGCAACCGCCGTCACATCAACCAGGTAATCCGGTTCGAAAACCATTTGATGCGGAACCCATCCCCCATCATGCTCCACTTCGATATCAATCAATTCTACCGATACCGGCAGGGATTTTAGCTGGAGGTAAGCCTTTAATAATTCCGTCTGGGCATCATTGATACCGGCGACATTGTATTTGATGTGAACGGCATGGTGCGGGTATTCTTCGCTGACCCCGGTGAGTTGTTGATTTACCGGATCGGTTTGAGTGATCAGCACCCGGCAATTGGGAATGGATTTGTCGAATTTCGGTTCGACGAAAAGGGATTCCCATATTTTTTGTTCCCAATCCATAAATACCATCGGAGACTTGACCTCACACAAATATTCAACGACATTGTTTAAACTGTATATTCCGAGTTCAAGTAATTGCTGCGGAGTATAGGTGAGGTGTGCCTGATCGTGATAGATTTGCTGATAGGCCAGTTTTCTAAAATGATGCAGCAGGGATAAGTCCCGCCGGGGAATTTTATATTGAATTCCGGCAAATACCATCCGTGAAAACAGGGTAGTAAAATAAATTTTATCCTGTGCTGTAATCCGGTTGAAAAAATAAGACAGTGCCTGATACAAACGGCCGGTCGATTTAACCGGGTCTTCATATCCATTGGTCTGTATATCTTCTAACTCCTGAAATACCAGGTGCGCTATAGCGTGTTTCCCCTCAATCATGTTTAGTAAATTTAACTTATTTCAAGCAGAAATTTAATCCTGGTTAAAGTTGAAAATTAAAAAAACCAGAAGCAAGCAGCTTAGCGCATATTTATTATATTTGCGGATACATTAAGATTTATTATAATATTTCATGAATAGGTGCTGGTTGCTTTTGTGGGGTTTCTATTTACTTTTTTTAGGGTGTCATACCGATAACCGTCCCGATCAAAAAACCTTTCCTTCAGGTAGTCATGAAACAAATTCTAAAGGTGAGCCCGATTCAAAACCGGGAGAGAAACAAAGCGGAGCAGGATTGTCCCTGGAAGCCTGGTACCAGGCAAGGTTTAGTGACCAGGCCGAAATTCCCTATAACACCTTATGGTCTGAATACAACAAGGGAAAACACCATAGCCGCACGCCGGATAAAGCTAAATGGAAATCGATCGGCCCTAAAAACATTGGTGGACGTACCCTCTGTCTTGCTTTCCATCCTACTGAGCCCGATGTGATCTACGCGGGGTCAGCCAGCGGTGGACTATGGAGGACCAATTCCTCCGGAATCGGTTATAAAGGGTGGGTACAAATCCCGATTGATTTACCGGTTTATTCCATAGCATCCATTTTAATCAGCCCTAAAAATCCGGACATCCTTTTTATAGGTACCGGCGAAGTTTATAACAAGGCTGCCTCTATACCCAGTATCGGTGACCGCACTTCCCGTGGAACTTATGGAATAGGGATATTAAAATCCAGAGACGGAGGCAAATCATGGACCCAGAGCCTGGCCATTACCAATAGTATAGTGACCGGTGTCCAGGATTTGGAATTTGACCCTTACGATGATCAGATTTTATATGCCGCTACCACCAATGGATTGTACAAATCCACCAACCAGGGCAGCAGCTGGACCTTGATTCATCCGGTGGCCATGGCAGTGGATGTAGACCTAAATCCCAAAAACCCTGAAATCATTTTTGTCACCCACGGCAGCTACCTCGATAATGATGTCAGCGGGATCTATCGTTCAAATAATTCCGGGAGCAGCTTTATCAAATTGAAAAATGGTTTACCGGAATCCTATTCTGGAAAAGCTAAAGTAACGATCAGCAAAAGCAATTCAGATGTGATGTACGCCTCTATTGCCAATGCCTTTAAATCCATCGGTTTATTTATGAGCCTGGATGCAGGCAGTAGCTGGGATCTGATCAACGATAAGGATGTCGCCGATATCCAGGGATGGTATTCCCATGATGTCGCAGTGCATAGCACGGAACCCAATGTGTTGGCCAATGTTGGCCAGAATGCCTATTTCTCAGACAATAACGGACTCAATTATACCAACGTCAGTTCTTGGGATGCGGGGGATATGGGACGTATACCGGTAGGTGGACCAGAAGGGATTGATATCTATGTACATGCCGATATGCATGCAGTATATTTTCATCCCTTACGACCCGAAGAAATTTACATTGCGACCGATGGGGGTATTTTTGTTACTAAAGACCGGGGACAAACTTTTGAAGGCCGGAATGGCGGATATATCACCGCTCAGTTTTATTCCAATTTTTCTGCGTCAAAAACCAATACACAATTTGCCATCGGGGGCATGCAGGACAACGGGACTGCTATTTATGACGGCCAGGATGGTTGGATCAAGGTCATCGGTGGAGATGGTTTGTCGACGGCTATCCACCCGCAGAACGAAAATATCATCTATGGTAGTTATCAATATTTTGGACTGAACCGCTCCATGGACAAAGGAAAAACCTGGGAGCCTGTTCTACCTTCGAGTATTTCTTTTATTTCAGAGCCTAAAGCGTTCAATACCCCTTTCGAAATCATCCCCACTGCACCGGGTTCTTTGTATGCAGGGGCACAAAAATTATATATCAACGAAAATAATGGCCACCCGGGCAACTGGCGGGCGACCCATGCCAATGCATTAGACCCCAATGCAGCAATCATCACGATTGCCGCCGCCGCGTCTGATCCTGCAGTGATCTACCTGAGCACCCTTCCATTAAATAAGAACACGGTCCCCAAAGTCTTCAGAAGTCTGGACAAAGGGGCAACCTTTACCCACCTGTCCCAATTACCGGTCAAATCGGCCATGGATATTGCAATCGATCCTTTAAATGCCAACATCGTTTATATCGTTTTTTCAGGATTTGGGATTGGTTCCCATTTATTAAAAAGTATGGATGGAGGACAAACCTGGCATGTAAAAGAGAATGGATTGCCTAACGTACCAACCAATTGTATTGCCATCAACCCTAACAAACGGGAAGAAATTTACCTTGGCAATGATCTGGGGGTATTTTATTCATCCAATGCCGGAGAGCGTTGGGAAAAGTATATGGATGGATTACCCAATGTGGTGATGGCTATGAGCCTGAGTATTTCACCTAAAACGGAAACCCTGAAATTGGCCACTCATGGCAACGGGGTTTATGAAAGCCAAATGCCGCTGAGTTTAGCATCCAAAGACAATGCTAACCCGGCATTCAAACGGTTTTATATCAACCCCAACCCTACTGCCGGTGATTTTCATGCATTTATTGATCTGGACAAACCCGGCGGGTTCGAAGTGTCCATCCATGATCTCAAGGGTCAATTCATTTACCAATCAAAACCGATTTCCACCCCGGCCGGAACATCATCCCTGGCAATAAACATCAGCCCTTACCCATCGGGTACTTATTTTATCCGGGTCCAAGGCAAGTTAAACCATGGTCAATCGCCGTTTTCTCAAACGCTGAAACTGATTAAATATTAAACTCCGTTTATCCCAACAGCTTTATTTAGGAATTGCGCCGGCTGCCGGATCCAGGGTCGGTACGGAGGCCTGTTTTTTATTTTTGGAAATCAATTTTTTTATTTTTTCCGCTATGACGTCCAGAAAATTCGATGATACATCTTTGCTGGCACGGTAAGTAAGATAGACCCCACAAGCGGAGATCAGTAAGGTCGTCATCCAAACGCCGGCTTCTACCCTCAATACCAGCGAATCCGTCAGTTTTTCAAATAACTTGGAAGCCATGATGTAAATAATAAAAAAAATAATGGCTATCAGCAAGGGATATCCAAATCCTCCTTTACGCACAATGGCTCCCATCGGCGCACCAATAAATAAAAAAATAATACAGGATAAAGCGAGGGTATATTTTTGATAAAATTGTTGCCAGTGTAATATCTCTTTCTTTTTGAAAGATTGTAAGGTAAATAAAACATTGATGATCTCCGATTGTACCAGGTTGGCAGCAGTCCCGGTTTCACGGAACAATTTGGATCGTCGGCTGGAATCCAGGAGCTCATAAAAATGGGCTACTTTGAGGCCTGGCTTGAGGTCAACTTCAACTCCGGTAATGGGCTTAGGAAATAATTTTCCATTGAAGATGATCGTATCCGGCATTGAATGTTCATTCATGCTGTCCATCTTTATAGCCATGGCCGCCGCTTCTGCTTTAAAAGCAGCCATTTTATCGGATGTGCCGGATGGGCTTTGAGCAGGAACAAATTCAGGAATATTATTAAAAGATTTGTTGGTGGTATCCTGTTGCAGGGAATCCGTATAATTGATGCTCTTGTCAAACATACGGGTGATCCCGGTACCTATTTTTTTTTGACCATTGAGGATCGTTTTCTGTATGGTATCGATCTGGATCAAAATCTGCTGGTTACTGAGCATTTTTTGATTTTGAGAATACCTGCTCTCTTCCGTGGCATTGATACTGAATTCATCCAGGTCAAAGGATTTGACATATTGGTTAAATTTGGTTCGGATCAATGGATAGTTTCTCCGCCCCCCTTCCAGGTATCGTGCAGGGAGCTCCTCAACCTGTTCCCCATCGCTGAGTTCAAGGACAAACCGGTTGCCATTTTCTGTAGTGTACATCCTGCCTTTTTTAGCCCGGGTCACCAGGATAAGATCAGATGCTTTGCTTTGATCATACACTATGACATCTTCAAGATTTTTTTTATCCTTTTGTTTTTTGCCGATATAAATGGAATATCCGTAAAAATCATCGTTGAATATGCCTTCTTCCAGGGCCAGGGTCGGCTTTTGTTTGCGGATGTCATTCAGCCGTGTATAAAATTTCAGGTTGGCTTTAGGAATAATAAAATTGGAAGAAAAATAGGATATTATCGCCACCAAACCCGCAACACCTACCAGGGGCATCATGATGCGCAACAAACTGATACCCGCCGACTTCATACTAGATAGTTCATACCGCTCCCCAAGATTCCCAAACACCATGACAGACGCCAATAAAACCGATATCGGCAAGGCGAGCGGTACAAACGATACCGTGAGGTAACTGATCAGTTCCATGATCTGGAATACGCCGATCCCCTTGCCCATAATCTCATCGATATACAGCCAGAAAAACTGCATGGTCAGGACAAACAAAGCGATCATAAAGGATAACAACATCGGCGGAATAAAAGAAGTGATCAGCAATCGATCGATTTTCTTCAACCTGCCTAACAGAGATACCATGATCACAAAATTAACCCTTCCCGGCCGCAGGGTTATAAAAAACTATTATTCCTACTTTAGACCCTTCTTTACAAATAATTTTTACCTTGAGTAGTCCCGGGAAGGAATCCCGGGAAGGGGTAATCCTATAGTTTTAATTCCATAAGTCCTTGAAATTCCGGATTGTATTGTCTAAAATTGGCCCAAAAGTTAAAATCATAAGAAATATTTAAATTTTTTAGTGGAACCTGTAACCAAGAATTGTTAAGACCCGTCAACTCAATCGAACAATGGATCAAAATGAATTCCGTCTATTTGTAAAAGCCAATCAAAGCAAAATTTTTCGATACGCAATGAACCTCTTACAAAAGGAGGAGGAATCCAAGGACATTGTTCAGGAAGTATTGATTAAAATCTGGGACCGGCGGGACGATATGCAAAAAATCGAAAATTTGGATGGTTGGATATTTACAGTAACCCGCAACCTGTGCATTGATCGTATCCGGGCCCGGAAGACACATTTAGATATAAATACCCAGGTACAAGTGGCCGACAAACAAGATAACCCGCATGAAAAGACTGCGAAAAATCAATTGATGAATCTGATTAAAAACCTGATTAACGAAATGCCTGAAAAACAAAAACTGGTTATTCACCTCAGGGACATTGAAGGTTTGTCCTATGATGAAATTGCCCAGGCTTGCGGAATTCCGCTGGCTCAGGTAAAAGTAAACCTTCACCGTGCCCGACTTAGCTTAAAAGAAAAAATTATTCAATCCGGACTGTATGGACAACTCTAAAGAATATATCAAACAACTGCTCGACAAATACTGGAACAGTGAGTCTTCCCTCGAAGAAGAAAAAGCCCTGGCTGCTTATTTTAACCAACCGGAGATTGACCAGGAATTTGAAGTTTATAGACCATTGTTCAATTATTTTGATGAACAACGTCAATTGACGATAGACCTGGAAGACCAAATCATGTCCAGGATATCCGATAAAAAAGAAAAAGGAAAAATAATCCAAATGCCCTGGCGCCGGGTCGTATCGATTGCCGCTTCCATTGCACTCTTCCTTTCTGTCCTGTTGGCGACATTCCAGTATCGAAACCAAAATAACCGCGAAATGGATATGGTGGATACCTTCCAGACACCCGAAGAAGCCCTCGAACAAACCAAAGCAGCCTTATTGTTTTTATCTCATAGGATGAATAAAGCCAGCGATCAGGCTGCTAAATCGTTGTCCAAAACCCAAAGTCTGAATATTCTGAACTAACTAAAATCATCACTATAACCATGAAAAATTATATTTTTTTACCCTTGCTGTTCAGCACCTTGCTGGCTACAGCACAAAACGACGCCATCTCGCGTTTTTTCAAATCCTATGCGGATGACGATCGATTCAGTTCTGTTTACATCAGTCCTAAAATGTTCCAGTTGGTTTCCAAAATAAAAATCGACGACATGGATTCCGATCTCCAAGAATTGTTGAAAACCATTCAAGGCCTTCATATCCTAAGCACAGAAGTCTCCCCACAAGCTTTTTACAAAGAAGCTGTTGGTAAAATCAATGTCAATGAATATGAACAATTGATGAAGGTCCGCGACAAAGGGGAGGATGTTTTGTTCCTCACTAAATACAACGCTACCAACCCCGGCAAACTCGAAGAACTATTGATGCTGGTCGGAGGTGAAGATGAGTTTACCCTGATCAGTTTTATTGGGAATATTGACCTCAATAAAATCGGCAAACTCGGCAAAGCATTAAATATTGAAGGCTCAGAACATCTTGAAAAATTGCCTAAAAAGAACTAATCATGAAGACTTTATTTATCTCCGTTTGCTGCTTTATTTTTTTAATCACCCTGTCCACCGCTCAGGAGCAAAGTCTGAATGAATTCGTCCGCGATTATCACCACCGGGATGGTATCAAACATTTTACTATCCCGGGGTTTTTAGTCCGTCTGGCCGGAAATATTGCCCTGAATGACGAGGACAAACTGGACCGTGAAGCGCTGCACCCCTTAATCCGCAATATCGGAGGGGTGTCTATCTTATTGGCCACGGAAGGACACCGCATCGGAATGCATGACCTGAAAAGACTTAAATCCAACCTACTGGATGAACAATTTGAACCCTTGGTCTCCATTAAAGATGAAGATAGCGTGGTAGAAATATTCAGTTGGGAAAAGAAAAACATCACCCGGCGATTGGTATTTATAATCCATGATGACGAGGATGAGAGTATGTTGATTACCGTAAGGGGGTACTTCACCCCGGAGGATATTTCAAAATTGATCAATCATTACAAACACAAAGACCAACTTCACCGGCTGTGATCAATATCAAGAAGCAGGAATGCTAAACTTCTTTGGAAAAGGTTATTGCACACCATCCCTCTTTTTCCTGGTATTGAATGGATGAATAACCCAGTTCTTTTAGTCGCTGAACCATTAATTCCTTGTCCTGGATCAGGAAGCCGGAAAATATACCATATCCTCCGGCGGCTAAAAGCCTTGAGACCTCTGTGATGTTTTGAAGTAGTACATCCCTGGTGATATTAGCCAATAAAAGGTCATAGTTACCCGGTTCTGTAGATAACGAATCGTTCTGACTTACTTTAAGGTGCCGGCATTCATTTACTGCTGCATTTTCCAGACTATTTTCTACGGACCAGATATCAAAATCTATTGCACGCACTTCGGCAGCGCCGAATTTTTCGGCTAAAATCGCAAGGATTCCACTGCCGCAACCAAAGTCCAGCACCGATTTATTGGTGAGGTCCAGTTTCATCATTTCCTCAATGACCAGATAAGTGGTTGCATGGTGGCCGGTGCCAAACGCCATTTTCGGGTCTATGACGATATCATAAGGTAGTTGGGATAGGGGATGGAATGATGCCCGTATACAAACCTTTTGCTGAACAAAAATAGGCTCAAAAGAAGCTTCCCAAATGGCATTCCAGTTTTGGGGCAATATCAAATCTGTGGAAATGACCGGATGAAGTTTTTCAATTTCCAGCTTCAACTCTTCGCTATATAAAGATGCCGGCAGATAACCCTCCAGGCTAGATTCTTTTTCTTCAAAGGATTCAAAGCCCAAATCATATAATCGGGCCAGCGTGATGTCATCGGGAATAGGATGAAATATAAAGCGGTAAAACTGGTGATTTAATTCAACCATAAATTTTTTTGGTATAGGCCAGCCAGGTATTCATTAAAAGTGCACATACGGTCATCGGCCCTACCCCACCCGGCACAGGTGTTATATAAGAACAGATCGGGGCGACCTCCTCAAAGTTGACATCCCCTACTAAACGATAACCTTTCTTAGTCTCCGGAGCAACGATTTGGTTCATTCCCACATCGATCACAACTGCTCCTGGTTTTACCATATCCCGGGTAATAAAACGGGCCATGCCTATAGCCGCAATAAGTACATCACCTTGCAGACACAGTTCTTTTAAATCGGCTGATTTGGAATGGCACAGCGTTACCGTAGCATTTCCGGGATAAGCTTTTCTGGACAACAACAAAGAAATCGGTGTACCCACAATATTGCTCCTGCCCACCACGACCACATGTTTTCCTTCCGTCTGGATTTGGTAATACTCCAACAACTTGAGTATTCCGAAGGGAGTAGCCGGGATATAAGAAGGCAGGCCCAGTACCATGCGGCCAACATTGGCAGGATGGAAGCCATCCACATCTTTCCTGGGTTCTATACACAGCAGTATTTTATTGTCATCGATATGTTTTGGCAAAGGCAGTTGAACAATAAATCCATCTATAGACGAATTTTCATTCAGTCCCTCAACCATATCGATCAATTCGTTTTCTTCGATCGTAGCTGATTTTGCAATCAGGGTGGAATCATAGCCGGTTTCCGCACAGGATTTGATCTTATTTTTTATATAGGATGCACTGGCCGGATGATCGCCAATCAGGATCGCTGCCAGATGCGGGACTCGTATTCCAGTTGCTTTTTTAATTGCTACCTCCCTGAGCAGGTCCGATTTTATCGTTTTTGCGACCAGTACCCCATCCATTAAATGCATAAACAAAGATAGCAATCTCCTGGGTTGACGGGTGACCGGCTGCTACAAGTCCAAAGAATATATATAATCCGTTTGAGGATCCTGGCCTAACAAAAAGGCATGTTCTCCCTTCCGGATAAATCCATTTTTTTCATAAAACCGGATGGCTTTTGTATTGTGCTCCCAGACACCCAGCCAGATGGAGCTATGATGAGAGGACTGTGCCAGTTGGACGATAAAATCCAAAATCTTGTTACCCAATCCATACCCTTGAAATGGACTCAACAAGTATATCCGTTGTAATTCCAATGCATTGTTATTTGATTGAGGGTCAGGTCCTGCGTGAAAATTAATTTTAAAATATCCTGCCAACCGGGACAGGAAAAAAACAAAATAAAAACGTGAATCCGGTAAGCTTAATTCATTCTTTAATTTCTCTTCATCAAATGCATCTGAAACATAGGCCTCAAAATTTTCTCGGGTATTGAGATGAAAAAAACTTTGAGAAAACGTATCCAGAGAAATCGATCTCAATTCGTTAGCCTGATCCGGGCCCAACTGAAGAAACCGGATATCACCTGCTTCAGCCATGGAGGACTGAATCAATGAATTGGCGGGTCGCCTGCTCGACGGGCTTATTTCCGGATATGGCTGTGATAAATGCACTTCCAATGATAGCACCCTGAGCGGATTCACAGGCCTTATCAAAACCTTCTTTATTGGAGATACCGAATCCTATCAATCTTGGATTCCTCAATCCAAGCTGAGAAATCCTGCGGAAATAAAATTCCTGTTCCTTATCAATTCCGCTTTTTGCCCCGGTAATAGCATTGGAGGAAACCATATAGATAAAACTATTACTTACGGAGTCGATATGGCGAATGCGGGCTTCCGTGGTTTGAGGGGTAATCAAAAAAACAATATTCATCCCATGCTTTTCAAACATCTTTTTATAATGCAATTCATATTCTTCGACCGGAAGGTCAGGCAGGATCAAGGCATCAATCCCGCTTTCCCGGGCTTTGAGCACAAATCGTTCTTCACCGTATTGCAATACCTGATTAAAATAGCCCATGAGTATCAATGGAAGATCAACCACCTGACGCGCTTTTATAATCTGTTCAAACAGGATGTCTAATCCCATTCCATTTTTTAATGCGACCTGACTGCTGGCCTGTATGGTCGGTCCGTCGGCAAGCGGATCGCTGTAAGGCATACCGATCTCGATCAGGTCTACCCCTGCGGCGGCTAAAGAGGTAATAATAGGCACCGTATCATTTAACGCAGGAAAACCCGCGGTAAAATAAATATTCAGGATGCGGCCTGTTTTATTTTTAAACAATTCATTCAATCGATTCATAGGTGTCAATATATTTCATATAAGTTGCCAGATCTTTGTCTCCTCTGCCGGAAAGACAGACTATAATATGGTCAGTTGGTTTAAATTTAATATACTCCAATGCTGCCAGTGCATGAGCCGACTCTAAAGCCGGGATGATCCCCTCCAGCCGGGTCAATATAAATGCTGCTCTGACAGCCTCTTCATCCACAATCGAAACAGCCTCCGCCCTTCCGGAGCGGATCAGATGGGCATGCAAGGGCCCAATCCCGGGATAATCCAAACCTGCAGAAATCGAATGCGGTTCTATAATCTGTCCATCAGGAGTTTGCATCAGCAGCGTTTTACTGCCATGAATGATTCCCACGGAGCCCAGGACGCTGGTCGCTGCACTTTTGCCACTGTGCACGCCTTCCCCTGCGGCTTCCACGGCAATGAGTCTCACCTGGCTGCGATCGAGATAATGATAATATGCCCCGGCGGCATTGCTTCCCCCGCCAACGCATGCTATGATGATATCCGGATTTTCGGATCCAGTGTATTCCTTTAGCTGATACTTCATTTCTTCGCTGATTATACTCTGAAAACGGGCGACCATATCCGGGTAAGGATGAGGTCCAACTACAGAACCTATGATATAATGAGTATCTACCGGGTGCTGGATCCAATCGCGGATAGCTTCATTGGTGGCATCTTTTAAAGTTTGTGATCCGCTGTTTGCAGGAACAACTTTAGCGCCTAACATTTTCATCCGGGCCACATTAGGAGCTTGTCGCTCAATATCCACCGCACCCATATAGACAATACATTCCAGGTTTTTTAAAGCACATACGGTCGCTGTAGCTACCCCATGCTGGCCTGCTCCGGTCTCGGCTATGATTCGTTTTTTACCCAATCGTTCCGCCAACAAAATTTGTCCAATGGTATTGTTTATTTTATGGGCCCCGGTATGGTTGAGGTCTTCTCTTTTTAGGAAGATACGTGCCCCATACCGGGAGGATAACCTCTTGGCTTCATACAAGGGGCTGGGCCTTCCGGCATAATTTTTTAGCAAATCCGCAAATTCAGCCTGAAAGGATGGCTGCCGGATAATTTGCAGATAGTTGTCCCTGAGCTGCTCCACATTATATTGCAGCATTTCAGGAATATAAGCCCCTCCAAAAATGCCATAAAACCCTTTGGCATCAACCGCGTAACTCATGTATAAATTTTTTTAGAGTGATTAAATCCTTATCTCCCGGGCTTTTTTCAAATTTACTGTTGATGTCAATACCCATTGCAGCCGGGTGGTCAAAATAGCTGATTTCATCGAGGTGTTCATAGCTGATGCCGCCACTTAATAAAAAAGGGCTCGCTCCTTCGTATTCATTTAATTTGGCCCAATCAAACCGTATCCCATTGCCCCCCGGAGCATCTCCTTTGGCATCAAAAAGAAACATATCCACGTAACCATCGAAATCGGCTATTTTATTAAAATCAAAATTTTTGTCTATGCTGAATGCTTTTATGACCCCGATTCCCCTTTGCTGGATCTGCATACAAAATTCAGGGGGCTCCGATCCGTGTAATTGCACCGTATCCAGATGATGCCGGCTTTGGGTATATAATATCTGTTCAATCGGGCTATTGACAAATACCCCTGTCTTTTTTTTATCCCCAAAGGCAGCAGGTTCAATGATTTTATCCAGAAAGCGCGGTGATGGAGTGTGAAAAATCATACCGATATAATCAATATCCAATTCAGCCAATTGTATGATCTGATCCGGTTTGACCATGCCGCAAACTTTAATTTGAAGGTTGTTTTTCATGTTGGGATTTCTGATAAACTGGTTACAAACTCTCCGCATAATTTACCTGGGTCATTCGCCCGCATAAAAGTTTCTCCGATTAAAAAACCCCTATACCCTGCAGCAGCCAGTTGGCGGAGTTCATCCGGGCCTTTGAGGCCACTCTCCGATATCCACAACGACTCCACCGGTAAATGAATAACAAGATCCAGCGATTTTTCGATCCCGGTATGGAAATTTCTAAGGTCGCGATTATTGATGCCCAGCAAGTCGATATCGGGGTTCCATTTATTTAATTCTTCAAGATCATGTAATTCCATCAGGACCTCCATTCCCAGATCATGGGCATGGTGGGTAAAGTCGGTAATCTGCGCCGGGGTAAGGCATTCGGCGATTAATAAGATCAGGTCTGACCCGATTGATTTTGCTTCGTCGATCTGATAGGAGTCAACAATAAAATCTTTTCTCAGTATGGGTATATGAAGCAGGGACCTTACCGCTGTAATATCCGAGGTATCTCCATCAAAAAACACCTTATCGGTCAGGATGGAGCATGCGCTGGCACCATGCCTTTCATATGACCGGACAATATCCTGCACCGATGCGGCATGGCGTATGATCCCCTTTGATGGAGACTTTCTTTTAAATTCAGCAATAATGCCCGGGTGTTGGTTAAGTTTTTTCTTCAGAGAAAGACCAGACCTTTGGTAATGTGTTGAGGTCTTCATTACAGATAAAGGAAGATCGGTTTTCTTTTTTTCGACCTCCTTTATTTTATGCTGAATTATTTGTTCGAGTATATTCATGCTGCTGTTTCGATGAGGGTTTTAAACGCGCGAAGGGCTTTCCCGGATTGTACACTTTCTTCGGCAACTTTAACAGCATCGATCAGCGTCAGACCCGGGTTGCATACCCGGATAGCAATACCTGCATTGGCGTAAACCACGGATTGTTGTGCGCGGGTGCCTACTCCATTCAACACCTGCATAAAAATGGAAGCCGCTTCTTCTTTGGTTTCGCCGCCATAGATTTCTTCTTGTTTGAGCGGGTGTAAACCCAGATCGGCTGCAGAGAGAACCCGATCGGCATCCTGCGTTTTTATTTTAAAATCACCGGTTAACGAAACTTCATCATAACCATCCATGGCATGCAGGACGGCAAAACGTTTTTCCTTTTGCTTCTGAAAAAGATAAGCATACAAACGGGTCAGTTCCAGGTTGAACACCCCGGCCATCTGAAATCTGGGCCGGGCCGGATTGACCAGGGGGCCGAGCATATTAAAAAACGTTTTGACACCAAGTTGTTTTCTAATGGGTGCTACCGTTTTCATGGCAGGATGAAATAAAGGGGCATGCAGAAAACAGATATTGCTTTTATCCAATTGTTTTTTAAGCAGGTCTGTTTCATTGGTAAATTTATATCCCAGCGTTTCCAGTACATCTGACGAGCCACATTTAGAACTGACTCCATAATTGCCATGTTTGGTGACTTTATAACCCGCCCCGGCTACGACAAATGCGGAGAGTGTGGATATATTAAACGTATTTTTTCCATCCCCTCCTGTACCGCATAAATCAATGGTATCCTGCCCGTCCAGTTCTACCGGAATACACAGTTCCAGTAATGCGTCGACAAATCCCTGTAATTCATCCTCAGAGATTGCCCGCATCAGGTATACCGTGATGAAAGCAGCCACCTGAGATTCATTGTAAGCGTTTTTGGAAATATTGACCAGGATCTCTTTGGCTTCAGCCCTGTTCAGTTTTTTATGTTCAAACAAATAGGTTAGTATTTTTTTCATTTCGTGGTTGTACTAATTGTTTAAAAAGTATCCTCAATCAATTGTTTTTTATACATGGCTTCACTTTCCTGCAGAAAATTTTTTAAAATCTTTTTTCCTTCCGGGGTCAATACGGATTCCGGGTGAAACTGCACACCTTTGACATGGTAGATTTTATGACTGGCCGCCATGATCATACCCTGTTCATCAACTGCTGTAACTTGCAGCACATCGGGTACGCTTTGTTGATCGACTACCCAGGAGTGATACCTGCCGGCCATAAATGGCGAAGGTATACCTTTGAATATCTCTTCTGCCGGATCGGTAACCATCACCGGAGTATGGACTCCATGATATACCTTTGATAAATTGATTAAGCGGCCCCCAAACGCCTCCCCAATAGCCTGCAGTCCGAGACATACCCCGAAAATTGATTTTGTGGAGGAATACGTTTTAATGACCTCCAGGATGATCCCTGAATCAGCGGGTAAGCCGGGTCCCGGTGAAATAAAAATACAATCGTAACCGGCGACAAAGGAAAGCGGTACTTCATCGTTTCTGACCACCTTGATTACCTTTCCGGTCAGTTCCCGAAGATACTGGACCAGGTTATACGTAAAAGAATCATAATTGTCAATCATCAATATTTTCATAGCGGAGTATTTTATTTGATTTTTTCGGCTTCAGCCATAGCTTTCCGCAAGGCCCCGAGTTTATTACTGACTTCCTGCAATTCACTTTCCTCTACACTGGTAGCCACGATACCTGCACCGGCCTGATAATGCAATACCTGGTCTTTACTCAAAAACGAACGGATAGTGATTGCATGATTAAGGGAGCTGTCGAAACCGACAAATCCAATAGAGCCGCCGTAGAAATTACGCAGTTCAGGTTCGTTTTCATTGATGAGTTCGATGGCTCGGTATTTTGGAGCTCCGGACAAGGTACCTGCAGGAAAGGTGTCTCCAAAAACTTTAAACACATTGTGGTCTTTCGTCAATTTTCCTTCCACTTTTGAAACCAGATGGATGACATGGCTGAAATACTGTACTTCCTTGAGCACTTTGACTTCCACTTTGTCAGAATGCCTTCCCAGGTCATTTCGGGCCAGATCAACCAGCATGATGTGTTCCGCATTCTCCTTGGGGTCCAGGGCCAGTTCTTTAGCCCGTTTTTGGTCCTGCTCATCATTACCCGTCCGTTTATAGGTCCCCGCTATCGGATTGACGCTGGCTATGCCTTTGTAGACCACCAGTTGGGATTCAGGTGACGAACCGAATATTCGGTAATTGCCCATATCAAAATAAAAAAGATAAGGAGATGGGTTGACCGATCGCAGTGCCCGGTAAACATTAAAATCATCACCAGTAAACGGTTGTCGGAAACGCCTCGCAAACACCACCTGAAACACATCTCCAATCTGGCAATGGTATTTCCCTTTGGTCACCAGGTCACGGAATTCCTGATCCGACAAAGAACTGGTTTCTTCCCCGGATTTATGAAACCTGAAGCTGGCCGCATGTTCATTTAAGATCAAGGCATCGATATAGTCAAGATTGGTTTGGTCGGGTGTCAGGCTGTTTTCCATGATATACATTTCATCCTTAAAATGGTCGATCGAAATGATATATCGGTACAGGGTAAACCTGGCATCCGGGATATCCACTACTTTTTTGACGGTATCCATACGAACGGTGTCAAAGTATTGAATGGCATCAAAATTAAAATGCCCGAAAAGTCCGTTGAGTTGTTTGTATTCGCCGGAATCGATGAGATCGAATCTTTCCATAAAAGATTGAAGACCAGCGGACAGGTCATGAGGCTGGATCAGCTCCAGGGTTTCATTTTCCTCGCCGGGATACTGGATCACCATCCTATGATCGGCCACGGTGATGGAACCTAGTTTGCCCAGGCCAAGATAAGAATGACAATTTTCAATGCTTCTGAAATCTGTACTCTCCAGCAAAGCTGATTCATCAAAATGGTCTCTGAGTTTCAAATACAAGTGAACCGGTGTCACCGTATCTGCCAGGCATTTTCTACTGTGGATGTGTAACTTAATTTTTCCCATATTTTTCTAATTAAAAACGGCCTGCCGGGTGTACCGACAAGCCGTTTTAATTTATCTGTTACAATAGCTGGCTTGGTCAGATCACCCCGAGATCAGGCCTGTACCACCACCAACTATTGTTAATTAAATTCATTTTTGTAATCGAAGGCAAATATAATGCCGTTTTTGAATTGAAGAAATTTATTTAAAAGAAAAAACAATGAAGGATATTAAATGATCCGGTATTAGGGAAAATAAACGAATTCGTTTAGACCACTAAAACATCCATCACATCATTAGCCTGCTAACCATTTCTTTAAGCAATCCGCTTTCAAGGCCTCCGTTGTAATTTACCCCTTTTGATTTGAGGTCATATTCCCTCAACAAAAGCAAGGCCTGTTCCACCTGACCAAGGCTATAATGTTTTAAAGCCTCTTTATATTCTTTCAGAAAAAAACTGCTCTTAAGCTGGAGGGCAGCCAACAATGCCTGATCGTTTTTGGGTTCACTGGATTTGGCAACATAAAGTTTGCTTAAAAAATTATAAAGCGAAGCCATAGTCACCGGCAGCGGGTTGGCCTTGGGGTTATCTTTAAAATATTGAATGATTTGAAACGTTTTACGCAAATCCCGCTGGCCTATTGATTTCTGCAATTCAAAAACATTAAAATCTTTGTGAATGCCAATGATCGATTCCAAATCTTTTGCAGTGATCACTGCATTAGCCGGTGTCGATATCCTGATTTTTTCCAGGTCTTGTTGTATAGCCCCCAGATCAGATCCCAGGTATTCAGCGATCAGATGAGCCGCTTCCGGTTGCAGTTTTAATCCTTTTTTTACCGACTCCGATTGTATCCAGCCGGGCAATTGATTGTCATAAAGTTTTTTTGATTCAAAGACCACACCGTGTTGTTTGATGGATTTGGCCATTTTGGTCCGTTGGTCGAGTTTTTTGTATTTATAACAAATCACCAGAATGGAAGAAGGTACCGGCTTGTCCAGATAAGTTTCCAGTTCAAAGATGGTCTTCATATCCTGTGCTTCCCGGATCAGGATCATACGGTGGCCAGCCATCAATGGATACTGACAGGCTTCATCTACTACCGTTCGAAAATCAGTGTCCTTGCCATAAAATATCCTGAGATTAAATACCTGCTCCGTTTCAGTCAGGACATGCTCTTGCATGTAGCCCGCCAATTGGTCAATAAAATAAGGCTCTTCGCCATGAAACAAATAGACCGGGGCACGATGACCGGCTTTCAGTGATAGTATGATGTCATCAGCTTCCATGTGGACGGTGCAAAGGTAAGACTTCAGACTTTATATTCTGGTTGCCGCCGGCTTTTAAAATATCGATTCACTTCGATGATTTTGAATGAACAAATGATTACGATCCAGGTGGCGGACAGGGTGATCCGAAGAAATGACCTAAATTTACCTTTTCAATTATGTCAAGACCTTTAATTTTATTGACCAATGATGACGGGTTATCCGCACCCGGTATCCGGGCGCTGGCTCAGATCGCTTCCAGTTTTGGTGAAATCGTGATAGTAGCCCCGGACAGCCCTCAATCCGGGCAGGGACATGCCGTGACCCTGGAATCTCCTTTGCGTATCAATCCGGTGAAAACATTTGGCACCATCGAGGCATATGAATGCAGCGGGACACCCGTGGACTGTGTCAAATTGGCCAAACATCTGGTTTTAAAAGGCAGGAAAGTAGATTTGTGCCTGTCAGGTATCAATCATGGCGCCAATTCATCCATCAATATTCTGTATTCGGGCACTATGTCTGCCGCTATGGAAGCTTCGATAGAAGGTATCCATTCGATCGGCTTCTCCTTGTTAGATTATTCATTTGAAGCTGACTTTTTTGCGGCAGAATGGCATATCCGTTACCTGATCGAAAAAACCCTGGCCCATGGCCTGACGCATACCAATTTGCTTAACATCAATATCCCGAAACTCAAAAAATCAGAAATAAAAGGGATCCGGATCTGCAGACAAGCGGAAGGGCGATGGATAGAGGAGTTTATGGAGGGTACGGATCCAAGGGGTCAAAAATACTATTGGCTCACCGGCAGGTTCGTTACCGAAGACGATCTGGAAGGTACGGATGAATGGGCTTTGCAAAACGGTTATATTTCTGTCGTGCCCTCCGGGCATAATCTTACCCGATATCAAGCCATTGAGCCCTTAAGGTTTCTGGAGTATGGAGAAATTGTTCATTAATTTATATCAACGGGATCGCTGGTTTAATGGGTTTTCCAGTGGACTATTTTTTCCAATGGTCCTCTTTGCCGGATTATTGTACTTGTTTGAAAGTCTGGGTATACTCGCTATGTCCCCTCAGACTGGAAACCCTGGTTTGAAACCGCGTACTATTGCGCTGATAGCTTTATGCATCAATTTAATCCTGATGCAGGTTTTTAAAAGACTGAGGTGGACCCAAAGCATGAGAGGAATGGCAGTCGCGACGTTTATCTGTGTGGGCCTATGGCTGTTAAAGTATGGAAATGAATTATTTTAATCTAGCTGTATAGACGGATGAAATTTTATATCATTGCCGGTGAAGCTTCCGGTGACTTACATGGCTCCTATCTGGTCCGACAACTGTTAAAACAAGCCCCCGGTGCCGAGATCAAAGCATGGGGAGGTGACCTGATTCAGCAGGCAGGGGCTCAATTGGTCAGGCACTACCGCGACCTGGCATTTATGGGGTTTATTGAAGTAGTTCAGAATATACGGACCATATTTCGAAACTTAAAAGAGTGTAAAAAAGACCTCGAGACCTTCAGACCTGATGCCCTGATCCTCATTGACTATCCGGGTTTTAATCTCCGGATCGCGGAATGGGCAAAAGGAAAAGGATTTCGGGTATTTTATTTTATCTCCCCACAATTATGGGCATGGAAACCGGGAAGGGTTAAGATTATCCAATCCAGTGTCGAACAACTTTATACTATTCTGCCATTCGAAAATGAATTTTATAAAAAGTATCAGGTCTATCCGGAATACGTCGGACACCCCTTATTGGAAAATTTAAAACAGTTCAAAGCGGATCCGTCAACTATTGCTTCACTAGCTGGCAAAAAAGTACTCGCTTTGCTCCCAGGCAGCCGAAAACAGGAAATAACCCGGATCCTCCCTATTTTACTACAGGCATGCGCTTCTTTTCCTGAATACATCCCGGTGGTGGCTGCCGCTCCTTCTCAACCCTTATCCTTATATCAGGAGATCATTAAATTATATGGAGCGGAAGAAAAAATTGTCATAGTTGAAAATCAGACTTACAGTATTTTGAGTTTAGCCAGCCTGGCCTGGGTAAGTTCGGGTACCGCCACCCTGGAGACCGCTTTGTTTAAAGTACCGCAGGTGGTTTGTTATACCGGGAACCCAATATCCTACTGGATCGCCCGACGTCTTATCCGGGTAAAATATATTTCGTTGGTCAATCTTATACTGGATTTCCCTTTGGTTCCAGAACTGATTCAACATGGATTCACTAAAGATTCATTAATTCAAGCTACCCGCAAGCTGAATATGGCCGACATTCAGGAGGCGTATCAAAAGCTCCATGAATTTCTTAAACCGGAAGACGCATCTGTCCGGGTGGCCTCATCCATTCTTAATAAACTAAAAATATCATCATGAAAATTTTGTCCGCCTTAATCCTGATTTCAGGCTTATTGATCCTGGGTGCCTGTAAACCTGCAACTACAATCTACCTGGTACGTCATGCCGAAAAAGTGGATTCCAGCCGTGATCCTGATCTGAGTGAAGCTGGCAGATTGCGGGCAACACACCTGGCTGACCTACTCAAGGACGAAAAAATATCACTGATCTATTCTACAAATTATAAAAGGACCATTCAAACGGCTACCCCATTGAGTGAACTGACCGGCAAACCCATCCTTTATTATTCTCCGGATACCTTACCCTCCCTGGTAAAAGCCCTGAAACAACAACAACAGCATGTTTTGGTAGTTGGCCACAGTAATACGACTATCAGTATGTTGGATGCGTTTGGACTAAGTTTCAGTGGTAAAAAAATTGAAGAAAGTGATTATAATAATCTCTTCAAAATTTCGACCTACCCCAACAACGGGAAAATCAAATTCAAGGAATTAAAATTTTAAGAACTATTTGATGTTCACCAATTGGATCTCAAATACCAATACGCTGTTGGGTGGGATTGGCCCGACCGCATTTGCACCATATCCCAGGCTGCTGGGAGAATAGAGCCTGATATCGCCTCCTTTTTTAATTAAAGGGATACCAATCTGCCAGGCGGGGATTAATCCACCTAATAAAAAAGTACGTGGGGTCGTGGTCGTGCCATCGAATTGCTGGCCATTGATCAATGCCCCTTTGTAATGCACCGTGACACTGTCTGTCCCTTTTGGAGCAACGCCCGTGCCTTCCGAAATAATGCTGTAGTATAAGCCCGTCGGGTGTCTGATGGCGGTAAGTCCTTTAGCCTGAAGGTATTCCTGAATGGCATCGTCATCTTCTTCGGCCTGACTGGGTTTGAGACAGGCCACAGCGGAAAGTGCCAAAATGGATACAAAGAAATACGTTGAAATTTTCATATAATTTAAAAGATAAATATTTTCAAATCGGGTTTAGGGGTTTAAGCCCCATCCGCGCTGCCTCTTCGAGCATAAACGAACGGGCCTGTTTATAATCATTTTCAATTTTACCATCCAATATGGCTTCCCGGATGGCCAGTTTAATAGTACCAACCTGAAGGGAAGGTTTGAGCCCAAAGGTTTCCATTATTTCTTGTCCATCGATAGGTGGCTGCCAATTGCGGAGTTGATCTTTTTGTTCAATTTCGATCATTTTAGAACGCACCAATTGATAATTTTCCAGGATGTTTTTTACTTTTTCCGGCTTTTTACTGGTAATATCAGCCTCACAAAGGATCATCAGGTCGTCGATATCACCCCCGGCTTCAAACAATACCCTTCTGATAGCACTCGCGGTGATCTCTTCTTTGGTAAGACTGATCGGACGAAGATGTAAACGAACCAGGTTTTGCACGTACTTTAAACGATGGTCTGCGGGTAAACGCAGCCTTTTAAAAATACGGGGTAACATACTCGCCCCAAGTAAATCGTGTCCATGAAATGTCCAGCCCTGTTTACCGTTAAAACGTTTAGTAGCTGGTTTGCCGATGTCATGAAACAAGGCTGCCCAACGCAGCCAGATATTCTCCGATTTTACTGCCACATTATCCAAAACCATAAGGGTGTGATAAAAATTGTCCTTATGGCCTTTCCCGTCAATATATTCTACCCCTTCCAGCGCAGTTAATTCGGGCAGCAAATGTTTTAATAAACCTGCCTGGTGCAATAATTTAAAACCGATGGACGGGTGTTCGCACAGCATAATTTTTTCTAATTCAATAGAAATCCGTTCCATGGAAATAATACTGATCCGGTCTGCACTTTGAATGATCCCCTGAAAAGTAGAGGAGTCGATGTTATATTCGAGTTGATTGGCAAAACGGATTGCCCTCAACATTCTCAGTGGGTCGTCTGAAAATGTGCGCTCAGGCTCCAGGGGGGTTTTAATGAGTTTCATCTCGAGGTGCCGCATGCCATCAAACATATCAATCAATTGCCCGAAATCATCTTCATTGAGGCTAACCGCCATGGCATTGATCGTAAAGTCCCTCCTTCTGAGATCATCTTCCAGGCTACCATCCTCTACCATAGGTTTCCTGGAATCTTCCCGATACGATTCTTTCCTGGCCCCTACAAATTCAAGATTGAGGCTACCATGTATAATCTGCGCAGTACCAAAACGTTGGAATATACTGATTCTTGGAATTGGGTATAGGCGACTTGCCACCTCCTGGGCCAGGGCTATTCCATTGCCCACGGCCAGAATATCGATATCCGGTGAAGCCCTCCCCAATAATTTGTCCCGCACATACCCCCCCACTACAAAGCATGGAGCGCCCAGGGATTCTGCTGCTTCTCTGATCACCTGGAAAATTTTTTTTTCGTATGGAGATAAACTAAAAATCACGACAGCAAGGAGTAAGGTTCCATGATCATATGGTCATAACTTCCGCGGAATGATATACATGCGAGGCAATTTCAGTTAAAATATCCAGTATCCCCTGTGCTTCAGTTTCAAGGACCAATCGCTCCCGGAATGGTTTGATGCCTTCAATACCCCGGAAATAGCTTTTATAATGTCTTCTCATTTCCAATATCCCAAGTTTAGGTCCCTTCCAGCGGAGCGAGAAGTCCAAATGGGCTTTGACTACCCTGATCCGTTCGTCCAGATCGGGAGGTGGAAGTATCTCACCGGTTTTGAGATAATGTTTGATTTCGTTGAAAATCCAGGGGTATCCAATACTTGCCCTGCCAATCATAATTCCATCAGGGCCAAACCGGTCTTTACATTCTTTTGCTTTTTGCGGGGTGTCGATATCGCCATTCCCAAAAACCGGGATATGGATAGAAGGGTCATTTTTGATCCTGGCAATATGACTCCAGTCCGCCTCGCCTTTATACATTTGGGCACGGGTACGGGCATGTATACTGATGGCCTGGATTCCAACATCTTGCAATCGTTTAACGACCTCGTCAATTTTAATACTATTTGCATCCCATCCCAGTCTGGTTTTGACGGTTACCGGCAAGGTCGATTCCCTGACTATTGCTTTTGTAAGGGCCACCATTTTGGGTATATCTTTTAATATACCCGCACCGGCATCACGGCAAACGACATTATTGACAGGACATCCGTAATTGATGTCCAGAAGTTCCGGTTTGGCTTGTTCGACGATGGGTACCGCTTTGAGCATCGATTCGATTTCCCCGCCAAAAATCTGGATGCCAATGGGCCGTTCTTCCGGGTAAATATCGAGTTTCTGCATACTTTTAAAGGCATCCCGGATCAATCCCTCCACGGAGATGAATTCCGTGTAAAGCAGGTCACACCCCTGAAGCTTGCACAAAGCCCTGAATGGTGGATCACTGACATCCTCCATGGGTGCCAGGAGAATAGGGAATTCTCCCAGGTCAATATTAGCAATCCGCACCATATAAAGCCCAAAGATACAATCAGGGGGCATTAAATACTACAAATCAGAATTTCAAACTATATTGTTGATTAAATCTTAAATGTCTATGGAGTTGCTTGTGATCATCTTCTTCATTATAGGATACCTGTTGATCGTATTTGAGCACCCGTTAAAAATGGATAAAACCATACCGGCTTTATTGATGGGGATTCTTTGCTGGACAATGATTTCAGTAGGCCAGTTGCCCATTGTTTCAGAACTTCCCGGGAATGATCACGGAGTGAGTGGTGTAGTCCTGCACCACCTGTCCAAGATCGCAGAGATCCTTATTTTCCTAATTGGGGCCATGACGATTGTAGAACTGGTCGACTTGCATAAAGGTTTTTCGGTAATTACCAACAGGATACATACTCGGGATAAAAGGAAACTATTATGGATCATCTCCTGGCTTGCTTTTTTCATGTCCTCCGTATTGGACAACTTAACCACAACGATTGTTTTTATCTCTTTATTGAGAAAATTGATCCAGGATCGTCCAGAAAGGATTTGGTATATTTCCTTTGTCGTGATAGCAGCCAATGCCGGAGGAGCCTGGACGCCGATTGGCGATGTCACGACGACCATGTTGTGGATAGCCGGTAAAGTCAGCACGTATTACCTGATGATCAATCTAGCTATCCCTTCTTTCATCTGTTTAGGAATTCCGCTGATCATAGCCAGTTATATGAAAGTTTTTAATGGCGAAATAACCAGTTTTCACGAATCCGGCAGTAGGGAACTGGAAAAAGAAAAGATCCTCAGCAGCAAGACTATGTTGATGGCCGGAATAGGTGCCTTAATTTTTGTACCGATATTTAAAACCGTAACCCACCTTCCTCCCTGGATGGGTATGATGTTAGGTCTGGCGATTGTATGGTTGATCTCCGAATACATCCATCCTGAGGAAGATTTTACAGAAGACAAGAGGCACCGATATTCGGTGCGCAATGCCTTGTCCAGGATTGAATTGTCCAGTATATTATTTTTCCTTGGGATCCTGATGGCTATTGCTTCCCTTGAATCCCTGGGGATACTGGACCACCTGGCTCAATATATGTCCAGGGTAATACCCAACCAGGAAATCGTAGCCACGGCCATCGGGGTGATGTCTGCAATAATAGACAATGTACCGCTGGTGGCGGCGACCATCGGTATGTATGATTTACCCCTGGATGCCAAAATGTGGCATTTTATAGCTTTTAGCGCTGGCACGGGGGGTAGCATGTTGATCATCGGATCTGCAGCTGGAGTCGCGGCTATGGGTATGGAAAAAATAGATTTTATATGGTATTTTAAAAAGATAGCCTGGCTGGCTGCTCTTGGCTTTTTTGGAGGTTGTATTGCTGTGAGCTTAATGCATCTGATATTGCATGAAACATGAAATAGTAATTTTTAAGGCTAATCCGTATATTAGGCGCTTCAGGTTCGATTCCGGACCTACAGATTAAAATCGACACGTATGGATTGGTTGGTCATAGCAATTTTTCTGGTAGGTTATATCCTGATTGTTTTCGAACACCCATTAAAATTAGATAAAGCTATTCCTGCCTTGCTGATGGGGATATTTATCTGGACTATAATTGCCATTGCACCACTTACACTATTGGAAAATGAAACTATTCACCATTCACTGGCACATCACCTGGGTAAGATCACCGAAATCTTATTGTTTTTATTGGGTGCTATGGCTATCGTTGAAGTAGTGGACGGACATCGTGGTTTTGCAGTTATTACCAATCTGATCACGACCACCAATAAAGTAAAACTCCTATGGATCATTTGTATCCTTGCTTTTTTTCTCTCCTCCGTACTGGACAATCTTACCACAACTATTGTACTGGTTTCCTTACTCCGAAAATTGATTGAAAACAGAGGTGAACGGATATGGTTTATCTCTTTTGTGGTGATCGCAGCCAATGCAGGTGGAGCATGGTCACCCATCGGAGATGTAACCACCACCATGCTGTGGATAGGAGGCAAGGTAAGCACGATTAAACTTATCGGTGAATTGTTTATTCCGTCCGTAATATGCCTGGCCATTCCCCTGTTAGTGGCTAGTAAAATGAAAGTGTTTCAAGGCCATCTCCAGGTTGATTCAGAGGATGGTACCCAGGGTGTAAAATCGCCTTATTTGCTCAGTTCAAAAACGATGTTGATGTTCGGAGTAGGTAGCCTGGTCTTTGTGCCCATCTTCAAATCGATAACCCATTTGCCCCCCTGGATGGGGATCATGTTTGGCCTGAGCATAGTATGGTTAGTGTCTGAATTTGTAAAACCGGAATTCGATTTTGATGAATCCAACCGTTATAAATATTCTGTTCGTTCTGCTTTGAGCCGGTTGGAATTGTCTAGTATTTTATTTTTCCTGGGAATCCTGCTGGCCATCAGCGGACTCGAATCCCTGGGCCTGCTCAGAAACCTCGCGATAAAAATGGATGCGATCTTTCCCTCTCAGGATGTGGTCGCAACACTCATTGGAATACTTTCCGCCATTATCGATAATGTACCTCTGGTCGCTGCTTCCATGGGTATGTACGACCTGCCCCTGGATCACGGATTGTGGCATTTTATTGCTTTCAGTGCCGGTACAGGAGGTAGTATGCTGATTATTGGATCTGCAGCCGGCGTGGCTGCCATGGGAATGGAAAGGATTGACTTTATCTGGTATTTAAAAAAAATTTCCTGGCTGGCAGCTATCGGTTTTTTTGCTGGTTGTGCCTATATTTCGCTCTTTCATTGGTTAACCCATTAAAACGATTTAACTACCTTCCTATTTATGCTAGCAAGTACTGCCATTAAATCTTATTCCTCATTACTTATTGCAGTTTTGTTCT
>Ga0163153_10001757_pt1 | contig 33619 bp, 33 predicted proteins | sample OliLakLV19MP6IB1_FD_148629 | JGI IMG/M metagenome (GOLD analysis project Ga0163153, IMG submission 148629) | Freshwater microbial mat bacterial communities from Lake Vanda, McMurdo Dry Valleys, Antarctica - Oligotrophic Lake LV.19.MP6.IB-1 | ecosystem: Environmental > Aquatic > Freshwater >... | reverse complement strand
TTCTCCCAGGTGGCGGTGGTGCCCCGCGACAAGCTGAAGGTCACCGCGAACGAGGACCAGCTTCAGGTCGTCGATCCCGCGGCCGTCATCAAGCGCCACGCCTGCAAGCGTTGCGGCGTGCACATGTACGGCCGCATCGAGGACACCGGGCACCCCTTCTACGGGTTCGATTTCGTGCATACCGAGCTTTCGTCCGACGCGGGGTGGGCGCCGCCGGAATTCGCGGCCTTCGTCTCGTCCGTGATCGAGGGCGGTTTCGACCCGGCGAAGATCGGCGCCGTCCGCGACCGGCTGCGCGAGCTGGGCCTGCAGCCTTACGACTGCCTCTCCCCCACCCTCATGGATGCGATCGCCACGCACGCGGCGAAGAAGAAGGGCCTCCTGCCGGCGTGACTACCGGGCCTGCTCGGAGGCGGACTTCACGAAGCCCTTGAGCGGCTCGGACAAGCGCGCGGCGATGTCGTCGTAAAGGCGGCGGTAGGATTCGGCCAGCTCCGAGCCGAACAGGGGATCGTTCACGGCCACGAACGCCTTGTCGACGCCCTCCCACTGGGATGGGGTGAGGCCCGCCACCGCGAGCGGAAGGAGGGACTGTTCCTCCTTGCGCATGTGCGCCCAGTAGAACTCCGCGAAGTCGTCCACCTCGCCCGAGAGCCGATTGATGGCGTTCGTCGATCCGGCCAGGAAGTCCTCGTAGGCCCGGTGCAGCGACTTCAACCTCGCATCGCCCGAGACGTGCTCCCGTTCGAGCTCCGCGATGATCTCCCGGGCGCCCGCGAGCCTGGCCAGCGCGGGGAACAGGACCGCGTCCTCCTGGGGATGGTGGACCCGGTCGGGCACCTCCTGCACGTAGCGCAGCATCGCCCCGAAGAGCGCGGGGTCCGCGTCGACGCCGGGCTCGCGACATTGCACCACCCAGGCCTGCATCGCGGCGATGATGCGCGCCAGCAAGACGTGCTCGGCCTTGATGCGGTTGATGACGCGCCTGCCTGCTTCGCAAACGGGATCCGGTGACTCGCTCATCGACGCCTGCTCCGAGAAAACCTTGGGGGATGATGCCATGTCCCCGGGGCCCCGATCTGACCCAGGTCAAATGCGACGCGAAGTCCCTCTGCCCGGGCAGGTCAATAGCAGGTCGGCCTTGCCGTCGCCATTGAGGTCGGCCAGGAAGTTGATCCCCCACGGCGTGCCGGCGGGACGCAGCTCCACTTCGAAGTTCTCGCAGACAGCATTGCCGCAGTCAGCTCTCAACTCCCAAAAACCCGAGAGTAGGCGGCTCGAGACACAGCATATCCACGATATCGTTGGCTGCTGCGACCACATAGTGCTGAACCGGCGCCACATGTGCCGTAGCACTTCGCTCGCGATTGAACCACTCGACGAATTCCGAGGACTCGACGCGGTAGAAATATTTGCCCGTTCCACCCGTCTTCTTGATCCTGGAGAGCGTCAACAAGCCGTCTCCCTCATCCATTTTCCGAAAGCACATTACTGAATCAGATCGGAGCGTCAATCGGCGGCCTTGATCGTCCTCAAGAGACAAGATCAAGACACTGTCCCGGTCCAGCAATTCGATCAATTCGAGCGGGGGGCTGTGAACGCAATCCTGGAAGACTGGAATGTATTCACTCATTCGTTGATCGGCTCTCGACGAGCCCCCTCTTGTCGGAGAACATGTTTAGCGTACGCCCTTCATCCTGCCGCCACCGCCGTCGTCAGCAACTCGGGGTCTGGCGACAAATCCTTGTTCGCAGGCAGGATTGCAAAGCGTGGGGAATTGTCCTTTGCAAACGACAAGCGAATGTCGTTGTGGAGGGGAGCTTACGCGGTCGCAGGCACCTACCTTCGCTGTCTGTCAGAAGGGCCCACCAACGTGGCGCCCTGCTTTGAGCACGCACGGATATTGTTCAGAAACGAAGTGGTTGACGACGGACTCGCATTCGCTGAAATTGTGACGTGCACAAAATCACTCTGGCTCCCGCCTCGCACAAGGTACTCAGTCGTACCATCCGTCAGCGTTCGTACGCGGCACTCGACGAACCCACTCTTTTCGTAGCACGTCCCCAAGGGCATCTCTGCGGAAGTGGCAAGCGATGGATTGCCACCGACGCAGACCTTCGCCGTCGATCCCGAAGCGAACTCGACTGAATACATGACAAAGTCTGCTGGAATTTCCATCGTTAGTCGGTCACCTGGTGCAATTCCGAAGCAGGCGCTGCTTGTGAACACGTTGCAGAACGCGTAGGAAGCTGCGGGTTCTCTCGAAAGTTGTTGCGGAGCGGCCGTGCAAGCGGACCCTCCCGCAAGCTGCATCCAGGCAAACAGGGTTCTGTTCACTCAGTCACCTTTTTCAAATCTTTCAGAGGAATATCAGCTTGATTCGGATTCTGCGTTTGAGCGGCGACTCCCAACCCAGCGCACCTAAGTGAACTGTCCGGAGAAGCGGGGGAATTCCAGGCATCGAACAGCTCAAGCGGGCGACTGTCGACGTACGTGTAGGTACTAATGCCGCCCTTGAGGCCGATGGGATCGCTTTGAAGATATCTGCCTAGCGAAGAGTCGTAGTCCCTGTAGTAGTTGTAGTGCTTCCCCGTCTCCACATCGTAATACTGCCCCGGGAGTACTCGAAAAGCGCTCCTCGATACGCGCCTCCTAGGCCGCCTCTCGATTTCCTGCTTCGACAGATAGGCGCATCCCGACAGTACTTAGAACGGCGAGGAGCGTCTTGAGCGTGGGATTGCCGGAGGGAGAAAGCGAACGATAGAGCGCTTCGCGGCTGACGCCTGCCCCGCGCGCCACCGCGGCCAGCCCGCCGTAGGCCTCGGCAACTGTCCTCAGGGCCAGCAGTCCCGCGGCGCGGTCGTCGGGATCGTCCAGCGATTCCATTGCGGCCTTGAGGTACTCGACGGCAAGCACTCTGTCGGCGCGAAGCTCGTCGACTTCGATCGCGTGGTGCGATACGGCCGCTGCCCGCTTCTTGCTCATGGCTTTCTCCTTTTCCAATCGGCCCAATAGGCCTTGGCGGCCTCGATGTCATTAGGCTGCGTTCTTTTCGTTCCGCCCGTCAGAAGGATCACGACGGCACGCCCATGGCGACCGAAGTAGATTCAGGACCCGGCGCCTTGGCGCTCGCGAAGCTCGAGCACGCCTTCTCCGACCGGCTCGCAGTCGCCGAAAAGCCCCGCTTCGAGCCGACGCAGCCGGACGCGCAACCTGGCTTGCGCCGCCTTGTCCTGAACGGACTCCAGCCATTCGGTGAACGGCTGTGTGCCGTCCTCCGTCTGATATCGGAGAACTTCGAACATGGCGAAATTGTAGCTTATAAGCTACTAACTGGCAAGGGTGACGACTTTACCCGGCCTCTGTCTACATAAGTCCGATTATCGGTCGCGGCCTCTTCACGCTCATCGCTATCCCGCAACCGACAACCGTGCGTTATGTCTGGCGGCCGGGCCCCGCCTCGGCAACAGCGCCGGCGAAGCTCACCGGCACCTGGCTCCAGCGCACGCGTGCCGCCGCGCGGCTCGCGTGCAACCAGCAGCGCGGCTTCCTCCGTCCGTCGCTTCACCCCATGGCCGCGCTCGCCGTCCTCGCGCGTACTTCTGCCCCGCCTACCCGCCCAGCTGAGGTTTCCAGCCGCTCGCAGCTGCTCGCGCCGTGCAGATTGAAACGCCTATTTGGCTGAGGGTCTCAGCTTCGCCAAGACCACAAACCACTGAACATAGCCGAGCACCGCAGAGACTGCCCACACAAGAATGGTTGCCAGCCACGCAGGCAAGCTGCTCGCCACAACATCGGCCAATGGCATCGCAATCAACCCGATGGGAAACGACGTAGCCGGATCTTGCCGCCCTCCGAGCCAGGAAGCCGGAGGTCTATCACACAGGGGTGGTCAGATTTGCGCGCCGATCACCCCCAAAACCTGGTCATAATTCCACGCCGGTTTGCAGTCCATGCCATCGCCATCAAGATCCCCTGCCGGCGACAGGTAGGGGCCCGTGGCGCCTGGCCCCACAAGCGTGGCCTCCTCGAGCATCGTTGTGCCGTCCATCGTCCATGCAACCGCACTTCCATCCGGTTGCTCCCACAGAATGTCGGACTTCCAATCACCATTGAGATCGGCGAGGAAATTCACACGCCAGACATTGCCTGCCGGACGCAGCTCCAGCTCGGACAACACAGTGGCACCGTTCATCCGCACAAGTGAAACGCGCCCATCCTCGTGTTGCCATAGCAGATCTGCTTTCCCGTCGCCGTTGAAATCACCAGTCTCCGCAATTTCCCAGCCCGAGTTGTCGGGCCGCAGGTCGCTCCACGAGATGACCTCGAGGCCGTTCATGAAGCCAACTTTCCAGGCACCAGTCACGGGCGGCTCGCCGGGGATCACAGCATCAGATCCGTCGTTCCGCCAGAGAATGTCGTCCTTCCCGTCGCCATCGAGATCGGCATACCAGCGTGCGCCCCAGTAGGGACCTGGGCCGGTGAGACTCCCAGAGCCTGCGGAGGTAACGCCTTGCATCAGGCAGGCCGTGCCGCTGAAGCCTTCGCCCGGAACGGTCACGATGTAGTCGCTCCTACCCGTTCCATCGAGGTCTGTGATGGGTCCAGGTACATTTACCGCGCCACTGCCGCAGAGGGTTCCTGTCGACTTAGTGGCGGCGGTTGTTCCATTCATGAGCCAGATCTCATAGACCGAGGGGCCCACCGGAGCGCTGCGCCAGAGCAAATCCCCCTTCCCGTCGCCGTCAAAGCCGATGCCGCGAATGCGGTTCTTGACCGCTAGGGTTGCCGATGTCACCGGAAGATTGTTCATGTCGCCGCCATAAGCAGCAGTGAAAGTGTGGGCGCTCAAGCCTGCGACAACTTCAATTGTCGCAGCGCCATCCGTGATGCTCGCCACACCGAGGGTATTCGCCCCGTCCTTGAAAGTGACGGTGCCGGTGGGCTCGAATCCTCCCACGGTCGCCGTGAGCGTGAAGCGAGTAGTGGAATAGACGGGCTGGAGAAACATTGAAGTAGGATCGCACTATGCCGCGCTGCTCGGCAACCACTGACAATTCAAATGAGTGAAATCACCCGCATCTCGAAAGCCCTGATCGAAAGCCGTGTCGAGCGCTTCGAGAGCCGCCACGGCCTCATCCAATCGCAACAGAGGCTGGCCGCGTCGTTGGCGAGCGCCCGCCTCGATGGACGCGTGGTGTTCACGCCGAACTGGAAAACGGAAAGCAGCGTCACGATCCTGGAAGCCCGATTCGATCCCGCGGCGAAGACGCAGCGTTTCCTCAAGACGATGTCGATTGCGATCACGTTGCTGATCATCGGCGCGGTGTGGGCGGCGATGTCGTCGAGCGAGCCGGCACTGGCCTGGCTGCTGCCGATCTTCACGGTGCTGGTGGTGCTCGCTTTCCCATTTGTGTTCGTCGCGATGGGATCGAACCGCGAGGCCGAGGAATCACGGATCCGGAAAGCGATCCGCGTGGCGCTCATCGACGAAGATCCCGCCTATCCACCGCCGACGGGGTGGAAGGACGAGGACTGACTGACTACTTCAGGGAACGCCGATGGTCGCCGATGCCACGCCGATGGCCGCCGATAAAAGCAAAAGAGAGTGTTACTTACTACTTCAGGGAACGCCGATTTCCGCCGATGCCACGCCGATGGCCGCCGATAAAAAGCAAAAGAAAGTGTGTTCGCGACTATGCCAAACCTGGGTACGAAAACCCATGAATTGCCTTTAGTTCGCGAGGTGCATCGGCGGAAATCGGCGTGGCATCGGCGGAAATCGGCGTTCCCTGAAGTAGTCAGCAAGCGCAGCGTTCAGCCAACAAAAGCGCGAGCGTTACGGAACATCCGCATCCACGGCGAGTCCTCGCCCCACCCCTTCGGCTTCCAGGAAAACAGCACCGAGCGGAACACGCGCTCCGCGTGCGGCATGAGGATGGTGAAGCGCCCGTCCGGCGTCGTCATCGCGGTGACACCCGCGGGCGAGCCGTTGGGGTTGTACGGATAGGTCTCGGTCAGCTTGCCGCGGTTATCAACGTAGCGCGCGGCCACCAGGTACTTGGCGGCATCCATCTGCTTCTGCCCCGGGAACACTGCCTTGCCCTCACCGTGCGCAGTGACGATGGGGATGCGGCTGCCCTCCATGCCGGCGAAGAGGATCGACGGTGACTTCTGCACCTCGACCATCGTGAGGCGCGCCTCGTATTGCTCGGAGAGGTTGCGCTCGAAGTGTGGCCAGTTCTCCGCGCCGGGGATGATGTCCTTGAGGTTCGACATCATCTGGCATCCGTTGCAGGCGCCGAGCGCGAACGAATCGGTGCGCTTGAAAAACGCCTCGAACTCGTCGCGCGCGCGGGAATTGAAGAGGATCGACTTGGCCCAGCCCTCGCCCGCGCCCAGCACGTCGCCGTAGCTGAAGCCGCCGCAAGCCGCGAACGCCTTGAAGTCCGCGAGCGAGACACGCCCCGCGATGATGTCGCTCATATGCACGTCGACAGCGGTGAAACCCGCGCGGTCGAAGGCGCCGGCCATTTCCTGCTGGCCGTTGACGCCCTGCTCGCGCAGCACCGCGATGCGTGGGCGTGCGCCGGTCGCGATAAAAGGCGCCGCGACGTCTTCGTTCATGTCGAACGCGAGATGCACATGCAGGCCCGGATCCCCTTCATCCAGCAGCCGGTCGTATTCCTGCACCGCGCACAGCGGGTTGTCGCGCAGACGCTGGATGTGGTGCGTGACCTCGGACCAGGCACGATGCAGCTCCGAGCGCTTCTCCGCGAACACCGGCTTGCCGTCGAGCACCAGGCGGACCTGCCCGTCGTGGTTGAGGTGGCCGATCGCATGGGACTCGCGCGAAAGACCGGCGTCGCGCAGGCGTCCCAGCACCTTGTCGCGATCACCCTTGCGCACCTGGATCACGCATCCGAGCTCTTCGTTGAACATCGTGGCGAGGATGCGTCCATCGAGGTCGCCGACATGGACGCGGCCATGGCGCTCGTTGCCATCGACATCGAGCTGCTTCTGGTCGAAGGCGAGGTTGTCGAGGTAAACCGTGACACCCGTGCGCCCCGCGAACGCCATCTCGCACAGTGTGGCGAAGAGGCCGCCGTCAGAACGGTCGTGGTAAGCCAGCAGCTTGCCTTCCGCGTTGAGCGCCTGGATGACGGAAAAGAAATTGCGCAGCTTCGCCGGATCGTCGAGGTCCGGGGACACGTCGCCCAGCTGCGCATACACCTGCGCCAGCGCCGATCCGCCAAGGCGGTTCTTGCCCGCGCCCAGGTCGATCAGGATGAGGTCGGTCTGGCCCTCGTCGGTCGCCAGCTGCGGGGTGAGCGTGCGGCGCGCATCACTCACGGGGGAAAACGCGGAGATCACCAGCGAAAGCGGCGCGGTGACGGACTTGTCCTGCTCGGCCTTTGCGTCGCGCCAGGTGGTTTTCATGGACATCGAGTCCTTGCCCACCGGGATGGCTACGCCGAGTGCGGGGCACAGCTCCATGCCGACGGCGCGCACCGTATCGAAGAGCGCCGCGTCTTCGCCGGGGTGGCCCGCGGCGCACATCCAGTTGGCGGAGAGCTTCACGTCGCCCAGCTTGGCGATGGCGGCTGCCGCGATATTAGTGATGGCCTCACCCACGGCCATGCGTCCGGAGGCAGGCCCGTCGATCAAGGCGAGCGGCGTGCGCTCCCCAATCGACATCGCTTCGCCCTGGTACGTGTGATATCCCAGCGTCGTCACCGCGCAGTCGGCCACCGGCACCTGCCATGGGCCCACCATCTGGTCGCGCGCGCTGAAGCCGCCGACGGTGCGATCGCCGATGGTGACGAGGAAGGTCTTGTCCGCGACTGTGGGCAACTTCAAGACCCTGTAAGCGGCGTCTTTCAGGGACACTGCATCGAGTTTGAGGGGCTGCAGCTTCTTCTGCTGATGCTTCACATCACGGTGCATACGCGGCGGCTTGCCGAGCAGCACGTCCAGCGGCATGTCGACGGGATCGTTACCGAAGAGCGGGTCCTTCACCACCAGCTCGTGGTCCTCGCGCGCCTCACCGACCACGGCGAAGAGGCAACGCTCGCGCTCGCACAGGCGCGTGAAATCTTCCAGGCGCGATTGGTCGATCGCCAGCACGTAACGCTCCTGCGCCTCGTTGGACCAGACCTGCATCGGCGTCATGCCCGGTTCCTCGTTCGGGATCGCGCGCAGGTCGAAGGTGGCGCCGACGCCGCCGCCGTGCGCGAGCTCCGGGAATGCGTTCGACAGCCCGCCCGCGCCGACATCGTGGATTGCGAGGATGGGGTTGTTTTCACCGAGGCGGCAACACGCATCGATCACCTCCTGGCAGCGGCGCTCCAGCTCCGCGTTGGCGCGCTGCACCGAGTCGAAGTCGAGCGACTCGACGTTCTGGCCCGATGCCATCGACGACGCCGCGCCACCACCGAGGCCGATGAGGAAACCGGGACCACCGAGGTGGATGAAAAGTGTGCCCTTGCCGAGCGGCTTCTTCGCCGTGTGCGCGGCCGAAATGTTGCCGAAGCCGCCGGCCAGCATGATCGGCTTGTGGTATCCGCGCACCTCGCCCGCCGACCACTGCTCGTAAGTGCGGAAGTAGCCGGCGAGATTGGGACGGCCGAACTCGTTGTTGAACGCCGCGCCGCCGATGGGCCCCTCGATCATGATGTCGAGCGCGGAGGCGATGCGGTTGGGCTTGCCGTAGGTGATCTCCCACGGCTGCGGCGCCTGCGGAAGGTTGAGGTTGGAAACCGAGAAACCCGTGAGGCCCGCCTTCGGCTTGCCGCCGATGCCGGTGGCGCCTTCGTCGCGGATCTCTCCACCCGCGCCAGTGCCCGCGCCCGGATGCGGGGCGATGGCCGTGGGGTGGTTGTGTGTCTCGACCTTCATCAGGATGTGCGTGAGGTCGCTCACGTAGTGCCAGGTTCCCTGCACATCGGGATAAAAGCGATCGGCCTGGAATCCTTCCATCACCGCGGAATTGTCCGAATACGCGATGACGGTGCCGGCGGGATTCTTCTGGTGCGTGTTGCGGATCATCGCGAAGAGCGACTTGTCCTGCTCCCGGCCGTCGATGGTCCAGGATGCGTTGAAGATCTTGTGCCGGCAGTGTTCGGAATTGGCCTGCGCGAACATCATCAACTCGACGTCAGTCGGATTGCGGCCGATCTTCGCGAAGTTCTCGACGAGGTAGTCGATCTCATCCGGCGCGAGGGCCAGGCCCATGGAGATGTTGGCGGCCTCGAGGGCGGCCTTTCCCCCCGCCTGCAGGTCGACGGTGGTGAGGGGTTGCGGAGTGTGGCGTTCGAAGAGCCTTGCGGCATCGGCGAAGTCCGTGACCACCGTCTCCGTCATGCGATCGTGGATGGCGCGGTCGAGCGCGCGGCGCGAACGCTCCGAGAGCGGGCCGGGATCGCGCGCCGTGATGTAGTACGCGCCCCCCCGCTCCAACCGCGTGACCCGGGTGAGCCCGCAGTTGTGGACGATGTTGGTGGCTTTGGAGGACCACGGTGAGACGGTGCCGAAGCGCGGAAGGACCAGGAGGAGGACGCCCTGTGGCGCGGCTGCCGCAGCGGGGCCGTAGGTCAGCAGCTTTTCCAGGGTCTGCGCCTCGCCGGCATCCAAAGGTTCGTCGATCGCGACGAAATGCACGAAGCGCGTGTCGATCGTGATGGCTTCGGCGAGGGGGACGGGGAGCGCGGCGAGCAGCTTCTCCACCCGGAAGGGGGAGAGCGCGACAGCGCCCGGCAGCGTGAGGACTTGCCGCATCGGCGCGTCTTGCGAATTCATCCTGCAATTATAACCGGTGTGAAAACCAGGGACGCACCCTACTTTTTAGCATTTGCTAAAAAGTAGGGTGCGTCCCTGGTTTTCGGGTGACCTCAATCGACCCTGAAGACGGGCAGCGTCCAGTTCCATACGATGGCGCCCAGCCGGATCGCGGCGATACACGCCATGCCCGAAAGCGCGGCCACGGTGCGGTCGGCGAAATACTGCATCAGCAGGTAGAGCACGACGCCGGCGATGGCGGCCGTGGCGTAGATCTGCCCGCGCCGCAGGATCAGCGGGATCTCGGCGCTGAGCACGTCGCGCAGGACGCCGCCGGCCACGCCGGTGATGGCGCCCATCAGCACCACGACCACACCCGAGTGCTCGAGCGCCTCCGCCACCTGCGCGCCCAGGATCGAGAACATCGCGAGCCCCAGCGCGTCGGCCACCGCCAGCGCGCGGTCCGGCGGGCGGAAGCGGCGCGTGTAGACGATCGTGCCCGCGGCGGCGACGAGGATCACGTAGATGTAATTCGGCTGTGCGATCCAGAACACCTGGCGGTCCAGCAGCAGGTCCCGGATGGTCCCGCCGCCGATCGCGGTCACGGTGGCGATGATGACCACACCCAGCAGGTCCAGGCTCTTGCGTGCCGCGGCCAGTGCTCCCGAGATGGCGAAGACTGCCACCCCAGCGTACTCGAGCGCGACCAGCGCCTCTCCCACGGCTATTTCATTCCCAGCTGGCCCATCAGGAAGGCGTACGTATCCGCGTACTCCTCGATGCGCGTCGAGAGCGAGGTCGCCTGCGCATGGCCGGCATCGGGGCTCACGCGCAACAGCACCGGCCGCTGCGATGTCGTGGCGGCCTGCAGGCGCGCGGCCATCTTGCGCGAGTTGTAGGGATCGACGCGGCCGTCGTTTTCCCCGGTCGTCAGCAATACGGCGGGATACGCCGTGCCGTCCTTCACGCGGTGCAACGGCGAATAGGCGTACAGCGCGTCGAACTGCGCGCGCTCCTTCACCGTGCCGAACTCGGTCACGTTGAAGGCGCCGTTGGGCGTGTTCTCAAACCGCAGCATGTCGAAGACGCCGACCTGCGCCACGACGGCGCGAAAAAGCTCCGGGCGCTGCGTGAGGATCGCCCCCATCAGCAGCCCGCCGTTGCTCCCGCCCATGGCGGCGAGCTTGTCCTTCGAGGTGTATCCGCGTGTGATCAGGTGTTGGGCCGCGCCGATCATGTCGTCGAAAACGTTCTGCTTCTTCGTGAGGTTGCCCGCCAGGTGCCAGGCCTCGCCGAACTCGTCGCCGCCGCGCAGGTTGGCCACCACGAAGATGCCGCCGTGGTCGAGCCAGGCACGCTGCGTGAGCGAAAACATCGGGCGCATGCTGATCCCGTACCCGCCGTAGCCGTAGAGCAGCGTCGGATTGGCGCCGTCGAGCTTCGTGCCCTTCTTCATGAGGATGTTCACCGGGATTTTTGTGCCGTCCTTCGAGACCGCCATCTCGCGCACCACCTCGGCGTCGTCGAAGTTGACCTTCGGCGTGCCGTCGAGCGCTGCGCGGGCGAGCTTGCCGTCGCGGCTCGAATAGCGGTACCACGCCGGCGCGTTCACGTAGCCCTGGCTCGCCACCAGCACGTCGCCACCCTTGAGCGCCACGCCGACCGAAACGCTGGAAACGGGCGGCGTCGGCACGGTAGCGAGCGGCTTGCCCTTGCGGTCGAAGACCCGCAGCTCCGAGGGCCCGCCCACCATGTAGGTGACGAAGAGCCGTCCCGCCGTGGGCGTGAGCTCAAGGATGGTGTCTTCGCCCTGCGCCACCAGCACGGAAGCGTGGGAGAGCTGCGGACGGCCCAGCGGCACGGTAAGGACCTGCCCGCGCGGCGCGTCCTTGCGCGAAAGCAGGAAGAGCCGCCCGTCGCCGCCGATCACCGCCTGCTTGATGTTGTCGGCGAAATCGGCCACCCGCGTCCACGCGCCACCCGGATCGCGCAGGTAGAACGCTTTCGCCCCGCCATCGCCGTGGGCCACGGTGGCCATCAGGTACCGCCCCTCGCGCGAGGACCGCAGCTGGGTCTGCGCGATGCGCGGGAACTCCTTGCCGATCACGTAGGTGTCCTGGCTCGAAGGGGTGCCCAGGCGATGGAAAAACACCTGCTGGTAGAAGTGCGCGTCGGTCGCGGGGCGCTCGTCGGCCTGGGGGTAGCGCGTGTAGTAGAAGCCCGTGCCCCGGGCGTCCCATTCGATGCTGCCGCCGGCGGTTGCGTATTGCACCCGCGGCACCACGTCGGGCAGGCGCTTGCCCGTGGCGACGTCGATCACGTGGGCCGAGCCGTCCTCGGTGCCGCGCCGCGACAGCGAAACCGCGACATATCTGCCGTCGAGCGAGGGCACGTAGAAATCGATGGCGGTGGTGCCTTTCGGATCGTCGGTGAGCGGGTCGAACACCACACGCTCCGAAGCGGCGTCGTCCGGCGAGCTCATCACCACAATCATCGGCTGGTTGCGCGGGGGCTGGCGCTTCATCGCGAAGAACGCCGCGCGCTCGTGGAACCTGTAATAGCTGACCGGCGCCGTGGTGAAGAGCTCGCGGAAGCGGGTTCTCAGCGGCGCCAGCGCGGGCAACGCGTCGAGGGTGGCGCGGGTGGCGGCGAGCTGCGCCTCGGTCCACGCGTTCACCGCCGGGTCGCCGCCGTCCTCGAGCCAGCGATATTCGTCGACGACACGCGTGCCGAAGTATTCGTCGGCGACGGGCTTGCGCAGGGTCTCGGGGTATTTCGGCGACTGCGCGAGGGCGGCCAGCGCGAGGGCTCCCAGCGCTGCGGCGATGCTCTTCAGTGCGAGATTCATCGGGGACCAGCGTGCTTGCTGCAGGGCCCGTTATGCTACACGCCCATGGCCTCTTTCGATCTCGTGGTGGTGGGAGCCGGCATCGTGGGCCTGGCCCACGCGCTGGCCGGTGCGCGGCGCGGGCTGCGCGTGGCGGTGGTGGAGCGTGATTCGCGCGCCGCATCGGCTTCGGTGCGCAACTTCGGTTTCGTGACCGTAAGCGGCCAGGAAGGCGGCGATACGCGGCGGCGCGCGCTGCGCTCGCGCGAGGTCTGGATCGAGGTTGCCCGCGAGGCGGCGATCGATGTCCACCAGCGCGGCGCCATCGTGGTGGCGCGGCGGGTTGCGGCTTTGCGGGTGCTCGAGGAATTCGCCGAAAGTGCGATGGGCGAAGGCTGCGAATTGCTCACCGCCGCTCGGGCGCGGGAGCTTGTGCCGAACCTGTGCGGCGCGGCGCTGGGCGCACTTTCCAGCCCCCACGAGTTGCGCGTCGAGGCGCGCGAGGCGCTGCCGCGCCTGGCCCGCTGGCTGGAGCTGCGCCATGGCGTGACGTTCCTCTGGGACTGCCCGGTGTTGTCCGTGGAAGGCTCCACCGTTCGCCACTCGGGCGGGGAGATTCGCACCGACGCGGTGGTCATCGCTCCCGGCGCCGGCATCGCCGCATTTCACCCGGGCCTTGCCCGCGCGGTGAACCTGCGCCACTGCAAGCTGCAGATGATGCGGCTGGCGGCGCCGGGATTTCGACTGCCGGGCGTACTGATGACGGACCTGAGCCTGCTGCGTTATGGCGGGTTCGCCGCGATGCCGGGCGCGCTTCACCTGCGCCGGGAACTTGAGGCCGAGTGCGCGCACGAGCTCGAGAACGGCGTGCACCTCATCGTGGCGCAGGGCGCTGACGGATCGTTGGTGGTGGGCGATTCGCACCACTACGCCGATGCGCCGGACCCCTTTTCTTCCAGCGCGGTGGATGTGTTGATCCTGGGCGAGCTGCGCGCCCTCCTCGACCTGCGCATCGAGGTCACGGAACGCTGGCTGGGCTACTACCCCACCGCCGACGTCGCGCCCGTGCTCGCCGAATCCCTCGCCCCGCGCACCCGCCTCGTTTCCGTCACCAGCGGCACCGGCATGAGCACCGCCTTCGCCATCGGCGAGGAGACCCTCGCCGGGCTCTTTTGACCCGAGAACCGGGGACGCACCCTACTTTCCCCGAATTGGGGACGCACCCTACTTTCGCGTAATCCGGGACGCACCCTGCTTACCTGGCGCTGAAGAGCGAATTGGGGACGCACCCTACTTTCGCGCAATCCGCGCGTAATCCGGGACGCACCCCGTAATCCGGGACGCACCCTACTTACTTGGCGCTGAAGAGCACCGCCTGCCCCACGAGCGCCGATTTCCGGGGCCGCCCCATTTCCGGAGGTGACAGCGGCTTGCCTACCTGCAAGCCCAGGCGAGCAACGAAGGCCTGTCCTCCCAATGGCCTGTCGGTCTTGATGGCCCGCCTCACGGAGTCCAGTTGCAGGAGGGACAACGGCGTGTCGAACATCGAGCGATATTGCGTCTGGCGCGCCGGGGGATCGACCCCGAGATCCTGGAACAGCGAATGGGCGACAACCAGGGAGGATCGCGCACCTTCCGCATTCACCCGATAGCTCGACCAGGGGTATTGGCCGGGGAACGAAACCATCCGTGCGCGGACCGGGTTCATCTCCAGGTAACGATGGCAAACGAAGAGATAACTTTCCGAGTCGACCAGGCTCGACCGGAATCGTCCCTCCCAAAGCGTTCCCGATCGCCCCAGCCTTCGATTCATGGCCTGCACGTAGCGTTGGTTCACGCTTCGCATCATCTCCGAGGCGCTGTCTGCGCGCTCGGGAGTAGCGAGCAGGTGGATATGGTTCGTCATCAGGGCGTACGCGTGCACCCGGCATCCGTGGAGGTGGGAGAACTGCTCCAGCAAGCGGAGATAGAGATCGTAGTCCGAAGCTTCGACGAAGCAGGGGCATCGATTGTGTCCGCGTTGCAGGATATGCAAGGGGACGCAGGGGACGATAAAGCGGGCTGTACGGGGCATGAATGTCCAACGGTCGCCCGCGGATTTGGTTGTCCCGAGCAGAAAGTAGGGTGCGTCCCCAATTCGGTCGTCCCCAATTCGGTCGGTTGTCCCGAGCAGAAAGTAGGGTGCGTCCCCACTTTCATGAAAGTAGGGTGCGTCCCCGGTTTTCGGGTCAACCCCAGCGCAGCAGGACGCGAAGCTTGCGGAAGTCGTCGTGCCCAAGCATGTCGGGCAGGACGAGCAGGGTGTGGTCGAAGCGGGCGCCTGCGGGGCGCCAGCGGACCACGGTGAGCCACGGGGCGACGAAGGACCCTTCGCACAGCCGGCCCGCGCGGCCCTGCACCACGAGGACGCCCTCCCGGTCCAGCGCGATCGACCGCACCCGCCTCGCGCGGTCGAGCGCGTGAAGTGAAAGGCAGGCAACCCACGTCCCCAGCAGCAGGGCAGCGCCCAGCGGAAGCGGCGTGGCGGCCAGCAGGGCGACGGTGGCGAACGCGCCCGCGCCCACCAGCACGGGCAACACGCGCGAGCGCGTGAGGAATGCATCAACTGCCCCGCTATACTTGTCTTCCGCCGCAACTCTTCCCACGTCCCCTCCATGTCGTCGCAAGCACCCACGTCCGAAAATTCCTGGCAGGACTTCCTTGCCAGCCGCGGCGCCGTCAGGCAGGGCAACCGCACGTTGAGCTTCGGCGACGCAACGGCCGAGCTGCTGGCCGCGCGCGACGGCACCATCCTCGCCGACCTTTCGCATAACGCGCTCCTCGAGGTGACGGGGGACGACGCCACAACTTTCCTGCACGGCCAGTTCACCAACGACGTGGAGGCGCTGCCCGAAGGCGGCGCCCAGTGGAACGGCTGGTGCTCGGCGAAGGGGCGACTGCTGGCGACCTTCCTGCTGGTGAAGGTGCCGAAGGGTTACCTGATGATGCTGCCCTCGCCGCTGGCCCCCACGGTCACCCGGCGCCTGGGCATGTTCGTGCTGCGCGCGAAGGTGAAGATCCGTGACGTTTCCGCCGACCTCGTGAGGCTCGGATTCGCCGGCCAGGCGGCCCCGATGATCGTGGCGCGCCACTGGGGCCTCACCCCCGAGGCGATGCGCTCGGTCGAGAAGAAGGGCATGCGTGTGGTGGCCCTCGATGGCGAGCGCTTCGTCGTCATCGCGCCGGCCGACCACGCGCGCGACGCATTCGACACCCTCTCGGAAAGCGCCACGCGCGCCGGCGCCGACGCATGGGAATGGACCTCGATCAACGCGGGCATCCCCACCATCGTCACCGAGACCCAGGAAGCCTTCGTGCCGCAGATGGCCAACTTCGAGCTGGTCGGCGGGGTGAGCTTCAAGAAGGGCTGCTACCCGGGGCAGGAGATCGTGGCGCGCACGCAATACCGCGGCATCCTCAAGCGGCGCTTGGCGCTGGCGCACGTGGAGCGCGAATCGGGCATTGCGCCCGGGCAGGCGGTGTACAGCCCGAGCTTCCCGGACCAGGCCGCCGGCGAAATCGCCAACGCCGCGCCCGCCCCCGGCGGCGGGACCGACATCCTGGTGGTGGCGCAGGTGGAAAGCCTTCGCAGGCGCGACCTGCACCTCGACTCGCCCGAGGGCCCGCCGATCGAGATCCGCAGCCACCCGCCGATCGAACCGGCGCCGTGAGGAAGGCGGGCTCCGCCCCCATCGCCGCGCTGGTGGCGATGATCCTCATCTGGGGATATTCGTGGGTGGTGATCAAGATCGCGCTGCGGCATGCGCATCCCTTCGATTTCGCCGCGCTGCGCGTGGCCATCGGCTGCGCCATCCTCGTCGCGATCGTGAAGTTCCGCGGCCGCTCGCTGCGCCTGCCCACCTACCGCATGGCGATTTTCCTCGGCGTGATCCAGGTCGCGCTCTTCGTCGCGCTCTCGCACTTCGCGTTGCTCTATGCCGGGCCCGGCAAGACCTCGGTGCTGGTCTTCACGATGCCGTTCTGGATGATCATCTTCGCCCACTTCCTGATCGGCGAACACATGCGCGGCGCGCAGTGGCTGGCGGTGGGTGTGGCGCTTGCGGGGCTGGTGCTGATCGTGGCGCCGTGGGATCTCACGAGTGTCACGGGCAGCCTGCTTGCCGTGGCGGCGGGCGCGGTGTGGGCCATCACCGCGGTGCTGTCGAAGAAATGGCCGGTGGCGGCGCAGGACCCACTGCTCTTCACCGCCTGGCAGCTCTTCTTCGGCTTCCTCGCACTGGCCGCCCTCGCCTTCATCCATCCGCACGGGCCGATCCGGTGGAATTTCGAGTTTGTCTGGACGTTGCTGTTTTCGGCCGTCATGGTGACCGCAATCGGCTGGTGGTTGTGGACCTACGTGCTGGCGACCACCCCCGCGGGAGTTGCGGGGCTCAACGCACTCGGCATTCCCGTGGTGGCGGTCGTTGGCTCCGCCATCCAGCTGGGGGAGCGCCCGCCACCCCTGGAGCTCGTGGGCATGCTCGCCATCGGCGCGGCCCTCGGCCTGCTCGCCTGGCTCGGGATACGGCGCCAGGCCCAGTTGGCCTCCGCCACACCCTTCGACTGAACCCCTGAACCCGGAAAACCGGGGACGCACCCTACTTTTGGAAAGTTGGGGACGTGGAAAGTTGGGTGCGTCCCCGGTCGTGGGGCCGCGACTGGATGTCACTTCTTCCTGCGCGCCACCGGCTTCCGGTAGCGCCGCACGCCGGTGCGGATCTCCTCCTTCGCTTCCTCGGGGCTGCCCCAGCCCTCGAGCTTTACCCACTTGCCGGGCTCGAGGTCCTTGTAGTGCTGGAAGAAGTGGGTGATCTGCGAGATGGTCAACTCCGGCAGGTCGCGAACCGTCTCGATGCTGCGGTAGAGCGGGGTGAGCTTGTCGATCGGCACCGCCAGCAGCTTGGTGTCCCCGCCCGCCTCGTCGGTCATCTTGAGGATGCCGATGGTCCTGCAGCGCACCACCACCCCGGGCATGAGCGCAAACGGCGTGATCACCAGGACGTCCACCGGATCGCCATCGTCCGAAAGGGTCCTGGGGATGTATCCGTAGTTGCACGGATAGTGCATGGAGGTGGACACGAAACGGTCGACGAAGAGGGCGCCGGTCTCCTTGTCGACCTCGTACTTGATGGGATCGGCGTGCATCGGGATCTCGATGATCACGTTGAAATCGTTCCCCAGGTCTCGGCCCGCCGGCACCAGGTCCAGGCTCATGTGCCACCTCTCGCTTGAAATTTGGTAAATTGTTCCAGCAGTATCATCCAAGTTGGCGATTTGACTGGCAAAAACATGGCTCGCAGCCTGCCGCTCATACTGACGCTGGACCAGCACGGAGTGCCCCACCGATGGGTCACCTGGCAGCAGGCGGTCTGGTATTACGCCAAGGAACGCGTGGCCTGGGAGCTGGGGCGCGAGGAATTCACCTTCCTCGGCGGGCGCTGCCACCTCACCGGCGAGCGCTCCAGCATCACCGCCAATTCCATCATCGCCATCCGCGGCAAGGCCCTCGCCATCAAGGGCTTCAATGCGGTCCCGCCCCTGAACAACCGCGAACTCTTCAATCGAGACAAGTTCATGTGCGGCTTCTGCGGCGGGGATTTCTCGCCGTACCGCCTCACCTGCGACCACGTGCTGCCGATGTCACGCGGCGGGCGCGATACCTGGATGAACGTGGTGACGGCGTGCCGCGCGTGCAACCAGCGCAAGGGAAACCGCACGCCGGAAGAGGCGCACATGCACCTGCTCTACGCGCCCTACGTGCCCAACCGCGCGGAGTTCCTCATCCTCGCCAACCGCCGCATCCTCGCCGACCAGATGGAGTTCCTGCGCCAGCACGTCTCGGCGAACTCGCGCATCAGCCGCAACTAGCCCGCCGCCTCGTTCAGCTGGCGCTGCAGCCACGCCACGAATTTCTTCACCTCCGGGCGCGCCTGCGCGTTGCGCGCGTAGATGGCGTGGAACGCCCGGCTCACGCGCCGCGCGCCCCCGAATAGCGGCACCAGCTTCTTCTCGCGGATGTATTGCTCGACCAGCGTCATGCGCCCGAGCGAGATGCCCTGACCGTGCAGCGTGGCCTGCACCACCTGGTCGTACTGGTCGAAGGAAAGGGCCGCGTGCGCCGCCAGGTTCTCGATCCCGCGCGCCTCGAACCACGCCGCCCAGGAGAGCCACGGCCAGCGCCCGTGCGGGTCGTGGAAATTGAGCAGCACGTGGTGGCCGAGGTCTTCGGGTTTCGCCATCGGGCGCCTGGCGGCCTTCGATTCCTTCACGTACCCGGGCGTGCAGACCGCCGCGAGCTGCTCGCCCACGAGATAAGTGGCACCCGGCGGCACCTGGTCAAGCGGGCAGTCGCGGACCGCGAGGTCGATGCCCTCGCGGTCCATGTCGACCACCTCGTGGGTGGCGGTGATGCGCACATCGATACCGGGATGATCCTTGCGGAAGCGCGCCAGGCGCGGCACCAGCCAGATCGAGGCGAACGAAACCGTGGTGGTGACGGTGAGCACGTGGCCGGTGCGCGCTTCGCGCAGCTTGCGGGTGGCCTCGCGCAACAGGTCGAGCGCGGCGGCGACCGTGCGGTAGTAGGCCGCGCCGGCCTCGGTCAGGGCGAGCGACTTGTGGCGCCGCTCGAACAGCGCCATGCCGACGAATTCCTCCAGCGCCTGGATCTGGCGGCTGACCGCCGATTGCGTGACAAACAGCTCCGCCGCCGCCCGGGTGAAGCTCAGGTGGCGCGCGGCCGACTCGAAACCCCGCAGGAGGTCGAGCGGCGGCAGTGGCCGGTGGGCGTTAGTCATGCTTGTAGGTCATGCAAGACATTCATACTTTTCGTTTGTCGCTAGCCCTGCGGATTAGGACAATGCAAGGCGTCGGGAGCCCGATTTTGCATGCACCCGCCGCATACAGCAAGGGAGAACCCAATGAACCTGAGCATCGACCGCCCCACCTTCGCCCTCGACGAAGGGCAGGTCATGAGCCTCGACGACATCGCCGGCACCCGCATTTCGGCCCACGACGGGACGGTGTGGATCACCTGCGAGGACAGCCGCCGCGACGTCATCCTGCGCGCGGGAGAATCGGTGGTTGTCACCCGCGACGGCCGCACCGTCGTGCAGGCTCTGCAAGCCGCCCACGTTTCACTGCAATAACGCACACAGAAAGAGAGAAAACACATGCACCCCCCCGCCTCCTGGTACGCCGAGGGCCTTCGCTGGATCGGATCGCTTTTCGATAGCGCCGCCGACTACCTCGACCGCCCGTCCATCTCGCCTTCCCCGCTCGAGCCGCGCCCACAGTACCTGCCGGTCGAGGAATATCTCTTCGATGTCCGCCACCGCATCCAGACCCGCTACTGAAAACCCGAAAATCGGGGACGCACCCTACTTTCCGCCCTACTTTCCGAAAAGTAGGGTGCGTCCCCGATTTTCGAAAAGTAGGGTGCGTCCCCGATTTTCGTCAGCGGCGCTCGAGCAGCATCGCGTCGCCGTAGCTGAAGAAGCGGTACCTGCCGGCGACGGCATGGGCGTAGGCGCGGCGGATGTTCTCGCCGCCCGCGAACGCGCAAACCAGCATCAGCAGCGTCGATCGCGGCAGGTGGAAATTGGTCACCAGGCGATCCACCACGCGAAACTCGAAACCCGGCGTGATGAATAGCCTCGTCTCCGCAGCACCGGCCCGCAGGCCCTGCCCGCCCGCGGCGGCCGATTCCAGCGCGCGCAGCGACGTAGTCCCCACCGCCACCACGCGGCCATTCCTGGCCCTGGCCAGCGCGACGGCATCAACCGTCGCCTGCGGGATCGTGTACCTCTCCGAGTGCATCACGTGGCCGGCGACATCGTCCACGCGCACCGGCTGGAACGTGCCCGCACCGACGTGCAGCGTGACCGAAGCAAACACTGCCCCGCGCGCCTTCAACGCCGCGATCACGGCATCGTCGAAATGCAGCCCCGCCGTCGGCGCGGCCACCGCGCCCGGCTCGCGCGCATACACGGTCTGGTAGCGCGACTCGTCCTCGGGCACGGCCTGGTGGGTGATGTAGGGTGGCAGCGGCACCTCGCCATGGGCCGCCAGCACATCCAGCACGTCCTGCTGGAAGCGCAGCTCGTAGAACTCGTCGTGGCGGCCCACGACCTCCACCGCCACGCCCGCGCCCAGGATCAGCGTGCGCCCGCTGCGCGGCGGCTTGCTTGCCCGCACCTGTGCCAGCGCACGTCGCGAGTCGAGCACCCGCTCCACCAGCACCTCGACTTCCCCGCCGCTGTCCTTGCGGCCGTGCAGGCGCGCCTTGATCACGCGCGTGTCGTTCACCACCAGCAGGTCGCCGGGAGCGACGAGATCAACGATGTCGGAAAAGCGCCGATCGCTGATCGCCCCGGAAGGTCCATCGACGTGCAGCAGGCGGCTCGCGCCCCGCTCGGCGGCGGGGTGCTGCGCGATCAATTCGTGCGGAAGGAAGTAGTCGAAATCGGAGAGGTGCACTAACCCATTATAATTTGGGCACTGTGCGCGCCTCGGTCGCCCGAAGCAACGGCGTCGTCGGGCCGGGACCGGGCCGCTCGACGCCGGCAGGCACCACGCGCGCAGCAATGCCGGGATGGCGAAATTGGTAGACGCACGGGACTCAAAATCCCGCGGTGGCGACACCATGCGGGTTCGATTCCCGCTCCCGGCACCAGGATGCGCAGCCCGAAGAAAAACGCCCGCTCGCGGCGGGCGCAAGTGGGATCCTGCGGCAAAACTATCGGGTCACGGCGCGCTGCTCCGCCTGCGTTGCACCGTCAGGCCCGGGATCAGCAGTTCCTGGTAGCCGAAGGAGCCTTCGTCCGCGTAGGTGTGGCAGCCGTTGCAGTTGGTGAGCTTGCGCACCTTGATCTTCGCGCGCCGGTCGATCACCTCGAGGATGATGCGGTGCATCTCGACCATCGTGCGCACTTCCATGAGGCGGTAAGGCGTCTGGCTGTCCTTGATGCGCTCCATGAAGGCGATCGAGCCTTCGTACGGCGACTTGTCGGCAGCGTTGTCCGTGAGGTACTTGCGTACCGCGGCCTGGGTGGCCGGATTGAGGTTGAGCGTCTCGCCGAAATGTTTGTCGAGCCGGGTCATGTGCAGCTCCCACGAACGCGCCGGCAGCAGGCCGGGCGAATACGGGAAGTGGCACGAGCCGCACTCCTTCACGTACGTGGGATCCTTGGCGGCCAGGAAGCCGCCCATGCTGCCGGGCGCTTCCTTGTAGTAGCGTTCGCTCGCCGCGTGGACGTTGAAAGCGGCCAGCGCGAGTGTCACCAGCATCAGGCGATGCAGATCCTTCATTTACCGTCTCCCCTTCGTTTATGTTCTTCGTCAGTGCCGTGCCAGGTATTCCCGGACCTTGTCCGCCTGCGCACCCGCGGCGGCGATGGCAGCGCGAAGCTGCGCCTCGCTGACCCCCAGGGACATGGTCCAGATCCGGACGTCCTCCGGATTGCGCAGGTCGATGCGGTTCCTCCCCCGCGGTCGCCGCCACGCATTGGTTTCGCTCACGCCTGCCTCCAACTTTCGCAAGCGCCATGGTTAGGCGAAGAGCCTTACGCGACCCTTACGGTGGGCGCCGCCGCCGCGGCGGCCGTGGCCGGTCGGCCCATGGGGCAAGGGGCCCCCGGATAGTAAACTCGCCTATCCATGCGGCCGTCGGGGAGGGCGCCCATTGCGAAAAGTCCTGTTCATCTTCAGCGTGCTCAGCGATTCGGACGTCGAATGGCTGGCGCAATCCGGCGAACACATGCACCTGGATCCCGGCGTGGTCCTGATCCCGGTGGGCGCGCGCGTCGAAAACCTCTACTTCGTGCTCGACGGCCGGCTGGCGGTCAAGACCAGCAAGGGCGAGCAGATCGCGGTGATGGAATCCGGTGAAATCATCGGCGAGATGTCGCTGGTGGATCCGGCGCCCACCACCGTGTCGGTGGAGGTCATCTCGCCGGCCACGGTCCTGCGCATCTCGGATGCCACGGTGCGCCGCAAGCTCGAATCCGACCTGGGCTTCGCCTCGCGCTTCTACCGCGCGCTCTGTGTGTTCATGGCCGACCGGATGCGCCAGACCACCCAGCGCTTCGGCTACGGCAAGGCCACCGACGACGCGAACTCGAAGGACGAGCTGAACGACGACCTGCTGGACAACGTGCACCTGGCCGGGGCCCGCTTCGACCGCATGCTCAAGCGGCTGGCGGGCTGAGGCCGGTGTCCCGCGGCGACTCCTCCATCTTCCGCAAGGCGGCGCTCGACCGCCTCGCCTCGCCCGAGCGCCTCGACGAACGCCTCGGACTGCCGGCGTACCCGCGCCTGCTGGTGGGCGCGCTGGTGGCGCTGCTGGCGCTGGTGGCCTTCTTCGCCGCATGGCTGCTGTCGGTACGTTGAAGGCGCATCCATCGGCGCGCGAGCCGCGGGCTGCGCTGCCGGACGCGGCCGTTTGCCGCACGCCCACCATCCTGCAGCTGGAGGCGGTGGAATGCGGCGCGGCGGCGCTGTCGATGGTGCTTGCCTATCACGGCCGCCACGTGCCGCTCGAGCAGATGCGCGTCGATTGCGGCGTGAGCCGCGATGGCAGCAAGGCGAGCGGCCTGCTGCGTGCGGCGCGCGGCCACGGACTGGTGGCGCGCGGCTTCCGCAAGGAGCCGCGTGAGCTCGCCGACCTGCCGCTGCCCGCCATCGTGTTCGTCAACTTCAACCACTTCGTTGTGCTCGAGGGCTTCGACGGCGGGCGCGCGTGCGTGAACGATCCCGCGCGCGGGCGCCGCAGCATCGACGCGGTGGAATTCGACCAGGCCTTCACCGGCGTGGTGCTCACGTTCGAGCGCGGCCCCGGCTTCACGCCCGGCGGGCACGCGCCGTCGGTGCTGCGCTCGCTGCGCCAGTACCTCGACGGCTTCCGCGGGTCGATCGCGATGGCCTTCTTCGTCGGGCTCATGCTGGTGCTGCCGGGGCTGGTGATCCCGTACCTGCTCGGCCGCTTCGTCGACGAGGTGCTGGTGGCGAAGCTGGAGGGCGTTGCGTTGCCGCTGCTGGCGGGCCTGGCGATCGCCGCCCTGGCGCGTTCCGTGCTGCTGGCGATCCAGGCGAAGTTCCTGATGGACCTCTTCGGCCGCGCGGCGCGGTATTCGGCGCGGATGTTTTTCTCGCGCGCGCTTGCGTTGCCGATGACGTTTTATTCGCAGCGTTCGGCGGGCGAAATCGCGGCGCGCGTGGACCTCAACGAACGGGTGGCGGAGACCATCTCGCGCGACTTCGCCACCCTGGCGCTCGACCTGCTCACCGCCGGCTTCTTCCTGGCGCTGATGGTGCGCATGGATGCACGCCTCACCCTCATCGTCGCCTGCTGCATGGCGCTCGAGCTGCTGGCGTGGCACGGCCTGGCGCGGCGCACCGGCGAGATCTCGCAGGAGCTTTCGGTGCAGGCCGGCAAGCTGGCCGGCATGGCGACCGGCGGGCTGTCGAACATCGAAAGCATCAAGGCCGGCGGGCAGGAGACCGCGCTCTTCCGCAAGTGGCTCGGGCTGCAGGTGCAGTTCCTCAACGCCTCGATCCGCGCGCAACGCCTCACGCTGCTGCTGGGCCAGGCGCCCGCGTTGCTGGGGCTGGTGGCGCACCTGTCGGTGCTCGGCTTCGGCGCCTTCCTGATCGTGCGCGCAGGCGGCTTTTCGGTCGGCGACCTGGTCGCCTTCCAGCTGCTGCTGGCGAGTTTCAGCGCGCCGGTGCACGCACTCTTCGCACACACCCAGAAGCTGCAGACCCTGCGCGGCGACCTGGCGCGGCTCGACGATGTGTTGCACCACCAACCCGAAGTCGGCATGGAATCCGAAACCCGAAAACCCGGGACGGACCCTGCTTTTCCCAAATCGGGCAAATCGGGGACGGACCCGACTTTCAGAAAAGCAGGGGCCGTCCCGGGTTTTCGGGGTGGGCTGGAGTTCCGCAACGTGACCTTCGGCTACAACAAGGGCGAGGCGCCGCTGGTGCAGGACTTCTGCCTCACGCTGGCGCCCGGCGGGCGGGTGGCGCTGGTGGGCGCGTCGGGGTCGGGCAAGTCGACCCTCGCGCGCCTCGCGGCCGGGCTCTACCCGCCATGGAGCGGCGAGATCCTCTTCGACGGCAGGCCACGCGCCGAACACGATCGCGCGCTCCTCGCCGATGCGGTCGCCTACGTCGACCAGGACGTGGCGCTTTTCGAGGGCACGGTGCGCGAAAACCTCACGTTGTGGCGCGACGCGCCCGAAAGCGCGCTGCAGGCCGCGCTGCGCGACGCCTCGATCGATTCGGAGATCATGCACCGCGAGGGCGGACTCGACGCGCCGCTGCAGGAAGGCGCGCGCAACCTGTCCGGCGGCCAGCGCCAGCGCCTCGAGATCGCGCGCGCGCTGGTGCGCGATCCGGCGTTGCTCATCCTCGACGAGGCCACCAGCGCGCTCGACCCCGTCTCCGAAGCCGCGGTGGAAGCGAACCTGCGCCGCCGCAACGTCACCTGCATGGTGGTGGCCCACCGCCTGTCCACGGTGCGTGATGCCGACGAGATCGTTGTGCTCGAAGGCGGCCGCGTGATCGAGCGCGGGCGCCACGAAGAGCTCGCATCGAGACCCGGCAGCCGGTACGCGGCGCTGGTGGCCAGCGAATCGGAGCAGGCGTGATGGACGATCCCGGCCTCGCCCTGCGGACCGGCACGCTCGAGGCGGCGTGGCGGCTGCTGGCGGACCCGCCGCGGACCGGCATCGACGCGGGCTTCCGCGGGGATGCCACGGCCGAAGATGCGGTCGAGGACCTCGCGCTCGCCTGCGGGATGAGAAGCCGGCGCGTGATCCTGGATGGCCGCTGGTGGGCCCAGGCGGCGGCCCCGATGCTGGCACGTGTGGGCGACCGCAGGCGCGTGCAGCGCGGCGACGACCCGGCGTTGTCGGCATCACGCGCGGGGGGCACGGGCTGGGTCGTGCTTCTGCCGCGCGCGCGCGGCGGGTATCGGATGCTGGCGCCCGCGCAGGAGGACGGAGCGGCCGAATGGACGGTGGACGAAGACATCGCCGCGCGCCTTGCCCCGTTCGCCTATTCGTTCCACGCGCGTTTCGCGCCGCGCCGGCTGCAGGCGCGCGACATCCTGCGCTTCGCCTTCTCCGAGGGCATCCACGACCTGGCGCTGCTGCTGATGGCCGGCTTCGTCGCCGCGCTCATCGGCCTGCTCACGCCGATGGCCACCGGCTGGCTCATCGATCGCGCCATTCCCGCGGGATCGGGGCGCCCGATCCTGGGTGTCATCGCCGCGCTTGGCCTGGCCGGCATCGCGCTCATCGCGCTCGACCTGCTGCGCACCTTCGCGGTGTTGCGCTTCGAGACCCGCATCGGGGTGGCGATGCAGGCCGCGCTGGTCGATCGCGTGATCTCGGCGCCGGTCGCCTTCTTCCGCGGCTATTCGAGCGGCGACCTGGCCCTGCGCATGGGCAGCGTGAACATCGTGCTGCGCACCATCACGGGATCAACCATCACCACCTTCGTGACATCACTTTTCCTGTGCGCCAACCTCGCCCTGATGCTGGCGTACAGCCCCGCGCTCACCCTCGCCGCCTCGGGCATCGTCGTGCTGGTGATCGCAATCTCGACCACGCTCGGGATGATGCGGCTCAAGGTGGGCCCGCGCATCGAGGCGCTCGACGGCAAGCTCTCGGCGCAGACCTTCGAGATCTTCGCCGGCATCTCCAAGCTGCGCGCCGCGGCGGCCGAATCGCGCGTGTTCGATCTCTGGTACCGCAGGTACAACGAGTTCCGCGACGCCAACGGCGACAGCACGGTCCTGTCGAACCACGAGATGGTGGCGCTTTCGCTGCTGCAGCCCGCGGCCACCATTCTGGTGCTGGCGCTGGCGTGGAAACTGTCCGCGACCTCCGGCATGACCACCGGGACGTTCGTCGCCTTCCATGCCGCCCTCTTCGCGCTGCTGGGCGGCGTACACGGCCTGGTCTCGACCGCGCTCGACGTGGTGAACCTCAAGCCGGTGTGGGATCGCGCGCGCCCGATCCTCGAGACGCTGCCGGAGGATTCGCTGGGCGGCGGCGAACGCCACGAGCCGCAGGGCGCCATCGGCATCTCGGGGCTGTCGTTCAGCTATCCGGGCGGACCCAGGGTGCTCCACGGCATCGACCTCACGATCCGGCCCGGCGAGTTCGTTGCGATCGTGGGCGCGAGCGGGTCGGGCAAAAGCACGCTGCTGCGCATGTTGCTGGGCTTCGAGCTGCCCGCCACCGGCGCCATACGCTACGACGGTCGCGACCTGGCGACACTCGACCTCAAGCACCTGCGCTCACGCCTGGGCACGGTATTGCAGGGCGGACGCCTGTGGGCGGGCGACCTGCTGACCAACATCGTCGGGACCTCGAACGCCGGCCCGGAAGCCGCCACCGAGGCGGCGCGCGAAGCGGGCCTGCTGGCCGACATCGAGGCGATGCCGATGGGCCTTTACACCGTGGTGGGTGAAGGCTTGAGCACGTTGTCCGGCGGCCAGCGCCAGCGCGTGATGATTGCGCGCGCCCTGGTCGGCAAGCCGAAGGTGCTGCTGCTGGACGAGGCCACCAGCGCGCTCGACAACGAATCGCAGGCGATTGTGCTCGAAGGCCTCGCGCGCCTCGATGCGACCCGGATCGTCATCGCCCACCGGTTGAACACGGTGCGCGATGCCGACCGCATCGTGGTGCTGGAAGGCGGGCGGATCGTCCAGCAGGGGACTTTCCGCGAACTCGCGCAGCAACGCGGGCCGTTCGCCGCGATGCTCGCGAGGCAGGTTGCCTGACTACTTCTTGGACGGGACGCTGACCGACGCGATCTTGGTGCCGGAGACGTCCGGCTTCTCGCGATTCGCGACGACCGTGATCGTCTCCATCTTCACCACCTTGGGCTCGGCCGGCAGGCGCTTGGCCTCGACCACGATGGTGCCCATCTTGCGGACTTCCTGCCCGCCGGCAACGCCGTCGAGCTGCTGGTCCGAAAGTTCGCCTTCCTGCTTCTTGTCGTTTTGGGACATGGTTGCCTCCAACCTTTGATGAACGATGCGCAGCCAATTTATCACGCGACCCGAATGCTACAAGTGGAATTTTCGGCACTCCCGAGGCCGATTGTTCACGCAACCGCAGGTGGGTACTCATTAACCTGTCCCGGGAAGGCCGAGTTTTTTTGAATTCAAATGGTTGGCACGCGGCCCGACTCCGGGCGCATGATGGGCGCGCCCCCATGACATACGATCCACGCCCGCTCCTGAAGGAAATCGCCCGCGGCAAGAACGGCGCCCGCGACCTCAGCCGCGAACAGGCCCGGGATCTCTTCGCGGCCATCTTCGCCGGCGAGCTCGCCGACATCGCCCTGGGCGCGATCATCGTGGCGTTGCGGGTCAAGGGCGAAAGCGCCGCGGAGCTCGCCGGGATGATGGATGCGGTGTCCGCGCACGTGAAGCCGATGCGCCTGGCCGCCCGGCGCGCGTTGCCGGCGATCATTCCCACCTACAACGGTTCGCGCAAAGTGCCCAACCTGGTGCCGCTGCTGGCGCTGCTGCTGGCTCGCGAAGGGGTCCCGGTGCTGCTACACGGCATCGCGCAGGAGCCGCAACGCGTGGGCACCTTCGAGATCCTGTCGCTGCTCGACCACCCGCCCGCCGCAACCACCGAGGAAGCCGAGGATCTGCTGGAGCAGCGCCTGCTGGCCGCGCTTCCGCTCGAGGTGCTCGCGCCCGACCTCTCGCGCCTGCTCGCCGCGCGCCTCGCGGTGGGCGTGCGCAACAGCGGCCACACCATCGCCAAGCTGCTCTTGCCGCAGGGCGTGGCGGCTGGCTCCGCGTGCCGGCTGATCGCGGTCACGCACCCGGATTTCATGGCGCTGATGCGCGAACACTTCACCACCCACGCAGCCAACGTCTTCCTGATGCGTGGCGTGGAAGGAGAACCCATCGTGCGGCTGCACGCGCCGCAACCCATCGAGCAGGTCGATGCCCAGGGACGGCTGGTGACACACCTGATCGGCGATGGCGAGGCCGATCTCCCTTAGCCGGGCCGCGACGCCGAATCCACCGCCACCTGGACACGAGCGGTGATGCAAGGCGCCATCCCCGTGCCCGTCGCACTGGCGCGGCAGGTGGCTCTCATCGCCGAACACTGCAAGGCCGCCGGCGGGGCCGCCCGCGCGCCGCTCTACCTCATCCGCGGCCAACCCACCTGACCCCGGATCGGGGTTCGAGCGATCCCGGGGCCGCGGCGCAATGGGTGGCGCGGCCCGGCTAAAGTAGGGTCCGTCCCCGAGGTTTGGGGGAACGCCGTGCGCCGGCGCCTGACTAAGCAGCAGAATGGCCATAAAAACCAACAACCTGGTCGCCTGCCCCGAGTGCGACGCGCTGCAGCGCGAGATCGCCCTTGCGCCAGGCGCGGCGGCCGACTGCGTGCGTTGCGGCGCGGAGCTTTTCCGCGACAAGCCCCACAGCCTCGATCGCACCCTCGCCCTGATGGTGGCGGCGGCGTTTGTTTTCACCTTCGCCAACGTCTTCCCGCTGATGGAGCTGGACGCCCAGGGCATCCGGACCACCTCCACCATCTTCGGGACCGTAATGGCGCTGCAGGAAACCGGCTGGCCCGTGATTGCGCTGGTGGTGTTCATGACCACGATCGCGGTGCCATTGCTGCAGCTGGCCGCCGCGCTCTACATCCTCGTGCCGCTCAGGATCGGGTTCGTGCCGCGCGGCCTCACGACCTCGGTGCGTGTGCTCGACGCCATCTGGCCGTGGGGGATGACGGAGGTGTTCCTGCTCGGCGCCATCGTCTCGCTGGTCAAGCTCACGCAGATGGCCACCATCCACACCGGGGTCGCCCTCTACATGATCGGCGCGTACATGCTGCTGATCACCGCCTCGGTCGCGGCCTTCGAGCCGCGGGTGTTGTGGAAACGCGTGGAGGAGCTGCAGGCATGACGGCCACCGCCGCCCGTTCGGGCTTCCTGCTGTGCGAGGCGTGTTACCTGCTCAACCGCGGCACCGGCGGCGGGCGCCACCTGTCGTGCGCGCGCTGCGGCGCGGGCCTGCATGTGCGCAAGCCCGGCAGCATCACGCGCTCGTGGGCATTCCTCATCGCCGCCACCATCCTCTACATTCCCGCCAACGTGCTGCCGGTGCTGGAGACCAACTCGCTCGGGGTCGCGCGCAGCGACACCATCCTGTCGGGCATCGTCCACCTGTGGCAGACCGGATCGTGGCTGCTGGCCGTCATCGTTTTTGTCGCGAGCATGGTGATCCCGGCGGCGAAGCTGGTGTCCATGTCGTTCCTGCTGCTCACGGCGCAACGCCGCTCCACGTGGCGCCCCGAGCAGCGCGCGAAGCTCTACCGCGCCACGCACTACATCGGCCGCTGGTCGATGGTCGACATCTTCGTCGGCGCCGTGCTCGTGGCGATGGTGCAGCTCAAGGCCTTCGCCTCGATCGAACCCGGCCCCGGCGCGGTCTACTTCGCCGCGGTTGTCATATTGACGATGATCGCCTCCAGGTGCTTCGATCCACGCCTGACCTGGGACCCACTGGACAGCCGCCATGAGTGAGAAGGACATCCCCACGCCCGAAGATCTGCCGCGCGCGGTGGAGCGCGAGCGCGGCCCGCGCTCGATGCAGCTGATCTGGATCGTGCCGATCCTGGCCGCGCTGATCGGCGCCTTCGTTGCCCTCAAGGCGTTCTGGGAAAGCGGGCCCACGATCACGATCCAGTTCATGTCGGGCGAGGGCATCGAGGCGGGCAAGACCCGCATCAAACACAAGGCGGTGGACGTGGGGACGGTCAAGTCGGTGAAGCTTTCCCCCGATCGCAAGGCGGTGGTGGTGACCGCCGAGATCGACCGCAACGCCGCCGACGGATTCCTGGTGGAAGACACCCGGTTCTGGGTAGTGCGTCCACGCGTCGCCGGGGGGCAGATCTCGGGGCTGTCGACACTGCTGGCCGGCTCCTACATCGGCAGCGACCCCGGCTCCTCGCAGGCCGAGCGGCGCAACTTCGCCGGCCTCGAGACGCCCCCGCCCATCACCTCCGACCTGCCCGGGCGCCAGTTCAAGGTGGCCGCCGACGACCTGGGCTCGCTCGACATCGGCTCGCCGGTGTATTTCCGCGGCGTTGTTGCGGGAAGGGTGATCTCCACCGAGCTGCCGGCCGACGGGAAATCGGTGCAGATCGGCGTCTTCGTGCACGCCCCCTACGACAAACTCGTCAGCAACGAGACGCGGTTCTGGAACGCCTCGGGGGTCGACCTGACGCTCGACGCTTCGGGAGTAAAGCTGCAGGTGCAGTCGCTGCTCACCCTGCTGCTGGGCGGCATCGCGTTCGAGTCGCTGCCCGAGGATGCCGCCGCGCCGCGCGCCGAGGCGGGATCGGGCTTCCCGCTCTGGGCCAACCGCATGGACGCCTTCAAGGTGCGCGAGTCGGTGGTCGAGACCTACGTGCTGCGCATCGACCAGTCGGCGCGCGGGCTGGCGGTAGGCGCCGCGGTCGACTTCCGCGGCGTGACCGTGGGCGAGGTGCGCAGGATCGAGCTGCGCTTCGACTCCGAGAAAGTGCGTTACTGGACCGCGGTGCAGATCCACCTGTGGCCGGAGCGCCTGCGCCCGCGTGACCCGGCGGGCGCGAAGCGCTGGGACACCACTCGCTCGACCAGCGAACGCATCAAGCGTTTCGTCGAGCACGGCTTCCGCGCCCAGCTGCGCAGCGCCAACCTGATCACCGGGCAGCTCTTCGTGGCGCTCGACTTCTTCCCGAAGGCGCCGAAACGCACCCTGGACCTCACGCGCACCCCGCCGGAGATTCCGACGGTGCCGGGCGCGCTCTCCGAGCTCGAAGAATCGCTGGGCAACATCGTCAAGAACCTGGAGAAGGTGCCGTTCGACAAGCTCGCCGCGGATGCGCGCAAGGCGCTGGCGTCGCTGGACACCACGCTCAAACGCGCCGAAGCGCTGATGGGGCAGATCTCCACGGAGCTCGCCCCGGAGCTGCGCGCCACGCTCGAGCAGGCCCGCGGGACGCTCAAGTCCGCCGAGCAGGTGTTCGCGACGGATTCGCCGGTGCAGGGCGACCTGCGCGAGACCCTGCAGGAAGTCACCAAAGCCGCGGAGCAGGTTCGCGCGCTGACCGATTACCTCGAGCGCCACCCGGAATCGCTGATTCGCGGACGACGCCCGTCGGGAGACACAAAATGATCAACACGTCGCAGCGATGGAAACGGGTGCCCGCCCTCTGGGCGCTGGCCGGGCTGCTGGTCGCCGCCTGCGGATCCACCGCGAGGGAAAACTACTACACGCTCGCGCCCCCCCCTGCCGCGCTGCCCGCCCCCAACGGCACGCCGGTCAGCATCCACATCGCGCCGGTGCTGGTGCCGGATTCCGTGGACCGCTCGCCGATGGTGCTGCGCACCGGCGTCAACGAGGTGGCGATCGACGACATGCACCGGTGGGTGGAACCACTGAAGACCGCGATCCCGCGCGCGCTGGCCGGGATGTTGATGAAGGAGATGGGAACCCCGCGCGTCCTGGCGGGCCGTGTTTCCTCCGCCACGCCGGCGGATTTCCGCATCGCCATCGACGTGCAGCGTTTCGAGTCGTCCATCACCGACGGCGCGACGCTGGACGCCGCATGGACCATCACCTCCGCGAAGGGCGTGGTGCGAACCGGCCGGACCCTGGCGCTCGAGGCATCACCTTCGAAGGACCATGCGGGAGTGGCCGGCGCGCACCGCCGGGCGCTCGAAGCGCTCGCCCGCGACCTCGCGGCGGCGATGCGGTGAAGCAGCCGCTGCCTATTCGGTCCTGACGACCTTCCATTCGCCCGCGGCGCGTTCGAGGTACACCACCTCGGTACGGCCGTTGCGGGTGAGGCGCGCGGTGGCCTTGTTGCCGTCGATGCGGGTGACGATGATGTCGGAGCGGCGCAGGGGCGCGGTGGAGCGTGAGCGCGCAAGGGGGGCCACGGCTGCCCAGACCTGGCCCTCGGCATTGGCGGGCGCCTGCGCCTCGCCGGCGCCGATCGCCTCGGGGTAGGGAATGTCGACCACCGCCCAGTTGGGCGCCATGGCCAGCAGGCCAGCGAAGACAAAGCTGCCAATCGTCATCTCGTCTCTCCTTCCCCGGGATGGGGCCGTGGTGCCCATTCTTCATTTCCCCGGCGCCACAGCCAGCAAGATGCGACGAAATGCATCCGGAGTGGGACGAAATGCGCCCGCGGCAATAAATTGTCACGCGCGTGTCACGGGTGTGGCCGCAGCTGGATGCCTGCGCCCTGGGCCGGTCCTCTTTATAGTGGCGTGACGGCCCGGTCGACCCTGGCGATTCGGGCCGCCGCTCACCCGGTTGGGACAACGTTGCGAAGCGAGGAATCGAGATGCACGAGAAATGGTCGCGCGAGTTTGTCGAACACGAATACAACAACCGCGCGCTGGTACCCGCACACGCGCAATATTTCGCGCGCTGGGAACGCGATTCCGAATTCGTCCGCGCGACCCTGCCGTGTTCCCTCGACATTGCCTACGGTCCCGACCCGCGCCACCGCATCGATTTCTTCCCCGCGGCCGGTGCACGCGCCACGCTGGTGTTCATCCACGGCGGCTACTGGCGCTCGCTCGACAAATCGATGTTCTCGTGGCTCGCGGCGGCCTGGGTCGCGGCCGGCGTGAACGTGGCGATGGTGAACTACCGCCTCTGCCCTTCGGTCGGCATCGAGCAGATCGTCGACGATTGCATCGCGGCGATGAACTGGCTGATCGGCGATGAACGCAGCGGGGGTTCGAGTGCTCGCTCGCCCCTGGGAGAGAGCCGCGGCCGCGTCGTCATCGCCGGCCACTCCGCCGGCGGCCACCTCACCGCCGCGATTTTCGCCGCCGATGCCACGCGCCTGCACTTCGATCCCGCGCGTATCGCCGGCGGCGTGCCGGTCAGCGGCATCTTCGATTTCGCGCCGCTCGAGCTTT
>Ga0163153_10001754_pt1 | contig 33666 bp, 36 predicted proteins | sample OliLakLV19MP6IB1_FD_148629 | JGI IMG/M metagenome (GOLD analysis project Ga0163153, IMG submission 148629) | Freshwater microbial mat bacterial communities from Lake Vanda, McMurdo Dry Valleys, Antarctica - Oligotrophic Lake LV.19.MP6.IB-1 | ecosystem: Environmental > Aquatic > Freshwater >... | reverse complement strand
ATCATCCTCCCGGATGGTGGCGACAGGGTCCCGCCGACGGTCCCGCCGCGAGCCGGTACGTTGGTCCCGGCCAGCGGACGATCCACGTTCAGCGGATGGCGTCTGCGAGCGTGGCGACGGCCGTGCGCTCGGTGTCGTGGAGCACCTCCACGCTGTCAGCGAGGGCCAGGCGGATGCGCGGGTCGGTGCTCAGGCGAGTCGCTCCCCGGCCCGGACAGCGAGGTCGAGGCGGTTCTCAGGTGGCGCCAGTGGGCAGGCCCAGCGCGGATCGAACGCGCATGACGGCTGGATGGCGAAGTTGAAGTCGAGGATGAGCCGGCCCGTCGCGTCCGTGCCCAGGTCGGCGCCCTTGGCCGTGTCGAGGAGATAGCGCCCGGCGCCGTACGTGGCGTCGCCATTGGTCCCGTCTCGGAAGGGCAGGAACAGGCCGCCGGCGTAACCGGCCATCCAGAACACGGATAGCGGTCGCTCGCCGTCGGTGAACGGGATCCGGACCGTGCCGATGCGACTGAAGGCGAGCGTAGCGGCGCCGCTGTTCGGGAGGGCCAGCGGCGGCGCCGCGGCATCCGGCGGGGGAGCGGGCTCCAACGCGACCACGAAGCGCAGCCCCGGGTCATGCTGGAAGTGGGCGGCCCGGAAGCCGTCTCGGCTGGCGCTCGGCAGCGGCGACTGGGGATGGGTCCGGAAGAGCATCTCGCGCACGGCCCGCCAGTGGGCGAGGGCGATCGCCGGGTCGGTCGCCGCCATCGCTCGGACCTCGGCATACAGGGCCGCGACGCGTCGACGCCAATCGGCGAGCTGGAGCCGCTCCTCGGCCGTCGCCGGGACCGCCGCGACCGGACCGCTCACGACCGTCGGCGCAGCGTGCCCAGGACGATCCAGCCACCGATGGCGATGAGGATCACCGGCCACGCCTGGCGCCACTCGATGTCCGGCATCTCCAGGCCCAGCGTCTCCGAGGCGAAGAACCACAGCCCAAGGGCCAGCACGATGAGCCCGAACACGATCGATCCCGCCCGACCGTCGTCACGAGGACGCGAGCGTGGCCAGGTTGGGGGCGGGAGCGGCGGTCGCGCGGGCGCCGACGGCGGTGGCCCGGCGGGCGGTGGCCCGGCGGGCGGCGGCGTGGCGGCCGGCGTTGGCGTGGCGGCCGGCGGGACGGAGCCCGGCAATGGGATGCGAGTGGTCGGATCGGTCGGCTGGTCGGTCATCGGTGTGGTCCCTTGCGTGCCTCCGGGCCGCGCCATCGCGCGTGGCGTGCCCATCGTAGTCGCGACCCCTAGAATCCGGTCGGCCCGCCGACGTCGTCGGCCGGGTCCAACGGACATGGCGACGGAGGCTGGCGTGGCGGACACAGCGGAGATCGGGGTCTTCGGCGGGTCAGGGTTCTACTCCCTGCTTGAGGACGTGCGCGAGATCAAGGTCGACACGCCATACGGGCCGCCTTCCGATTCCATCTTCCTGGCCGACGTGGCCGGGCGGCGCGTCGCCTTCCTGCCGCGCCACGGTCGACGACACACCATCCCGCCGCACGCCATCAACTACCGGGCCAACGTGTGGGCCATGAAGTCGCTCGGGGTCAAGGCGGCCGTCTCGCCGTGCGCGGCGGGCTCGCTCCAGCTCCACGTCAAGCCTGGCGACTTCGTGGTCAGCGACCAGTTCGTCGATCGCACGTCAGGCCGAGCCGACACGTTCTACGACGGGCCCATCGTCACCCACCTGTCGTCCGCTGAGACGTACGACCCGGTCCTCCGTCAGCTCGCCATCGAGACCATCCGCGACCACGGCATCGAGGTCCACGAACGCGGCACGGTGGTCGTCATCCAGGGTCCGCGGTTCTCCACCAAGAGCGAATCGAAGTGGTTCAGCGACGCCGGCTGGGAGGTCATCAACATGACCCAGTACCCGGAGGCGTGGCTGTGCCGCGAGCTGGGCATCGCGGTCGTGAACATCGCGCTCATCACGGACTACGACGCGGGCGTCCACGAAGGCACCGAAGCCGTCAATGCCACGGACGTGCTGGAGGTCTTCCAGGCCAACGCCACGCGCATCCAGTCCGTCGTGCTGGACCTCATCGGCCGGTTCCCGGCGGACCTCGACGGGTTGGGCGCGGGCGAGGCCCTGGGTCCGACCCGCGGCGATGGGCACACCGTGGCTGGCGAGGACATCCGCCTGTTCGAGACCGGGCTGTAACCGTGGCCGACGGCGATGCGACGGACGGCCACCTGCCCATCGGCGTCTGCCTGCGCGCGATCGGGACTGAGCCCGGCTGGTGGCTGGAGAGCGCCCGGCGCCTCGACGAGGCGGGCTACGCCGGGCTGTGGTGCTGGGATCACCTGATGGGTCGGGGCGACCCGACCGTGCCCGTCGTCGAGGGCTGGACGATGCTGGCAATGGCCGCCGGGGCGACGTCCCGGATCACCGTCGCGCCGTTCGTGCTCAACGTGATGAATCGCCATCCCGCCCTGGTCGCCCGGATGGCGTCCACCCTGCAGATCGCCAGCGGCGGCCGCCTGATCCTGGGCATCGGCATCGGCGGCGCGCCCAGGGAGCACGAGGCCTACGGGATCGACTTCCCGGCCGCGCCGGAGCGGGTCGCTCGACTGGAGGAGGCCATCGCGGTCATCCGGGCGCTGTGGACCGGCGGCCCGGTCAGCCGCGAGTCGCCGTATTACCCGCTCGTGGACGCGGCCGCGTATCCGGTCCCTGATCCCGCCCCCCGGATCGTGATCGGTGGCGAGACGCCGGCCGGTGCCCGCCTCGCCGGCCGCATCGGTGACGGCTGGAGCACGTTCGACACGAATTTCGAAGCCAACCTGCCGCTGTACCTGGCGTCGCTCGCCGAGTCCGGACGGCGGCGCGAGGACCAGCTCGTGCTGGTGGGCTTCCAGGGCGACTGGCTGGGCGAGGCGTCCGTTCGTGACACGGGCTGGATCCAGGCGCCCCGCGAGACGTGGGCCCGCTGGGGCGAGGCCGGCGCGGACGGGGCTGTCGTGCTCGCGCGCTCCACGGACGACGTGGACGCGCTGGTGGACGCCGCCGCGCGCTGGTGAGTCCGGCCGCGCGCTGGTGAGTCCGGCCGCGCGCCGGTAGACGCCGCAGTGCGCTGGACGATCCGGCCCTGGGCCGGGCCAGCCCGTGCCGACGGCGTCCCACCCGGCGGCGCCAACGTCGAATGAGCGATCGGCGGAGGTGTCTCCTCCGACGCCCGGCCCGCGTGGAGGGCCGAATGTCGGGCGCATGGCGTATCCGCGACGACCGATCGACGGTAGGTCCGCCCCGTGGGAAACGGATCGGGATCCGGCACCTCGCAACGTCTCGACGCAACGTGGCGAGCGACGACGACCACATGGCGCGCAACCCATCGTGGTCCCGTTCGTGGCACCATCGGCCCATGACCTCCGCGGCGCCTACGACAACGGCCGAGCCCACGCACCCCTGCGCGCGCTGCGGCGCGCCGGTCGGGCCCGGCATCGGGCTGTGCGAGCGGTGCAACCCACTGGGCCTGCGTGACAGCGCGTCGTCCCAGGTCCATGGCTCGGTGTTCATCGGCGTCGTCGTCGCGGTCATCGGTCTCGCCCTGTTCGCGCGGCTGGCGGTGGCCGGCGTCGGCCCATTCGGAGCGACGGTCGACGACGTTGCCGCGGCGACCGCCGGACTGGCCGTCACGCTGACCGTCAGCAACGACGGCGCAGCCGCGGGACAGACGACCTGCCAGGTCACCCGGGCCGATGGCGGGAGCGGCGCCGCACTCCTGCTGACCCCGCGCCTGGACCCGGGCGAGCGCCAGACGTTCCAGCGCACCGTGACCGAGCTCGGCGCCACCGTGCGTCCGCTGGTCGTCTCGTGTCGCACGCCGTGACCGGTCCGCTCGATAGCCGGGCCGTTGATCCGGGCGACGACCTGGCGTTCTCCATCGCCCTCGCCGCCCGGGCGGGCGAGATCCTCATGGACCGCTACGAGCGCCTCGAGCACATCGACTACAAGTCCGCGCGCGACGTGGTGACCGAGGCGGACCACCAGTCGGAGGCGCTCATCCTGGACGCGATCCGGGGCCGGCATCCGACCGACGCGATCCTGGCCGAGGAGACCGGCGAGCACCAGGCCGTGGCGGGCGAAGCGCCCACGTCGGGCCGTGGACGGGTCTGGATCGTCGACCCGCTCGATGGCACCGTGAACTACGCGAACGGCATCCCGTTCTTCTGCGTGTCGATCGGCCTCATCGTCGATGGCCTGCCGGCCGTCGGTGTCATCCACGACCCGACGCGCGGTGAGACGTTCGCGGCGATGGCCGAGGGGCCAGCCCTGCTGTCCGGCTCGCTCGGCGAGAGCAGCCACGCCATCCACGCGTCGGACAAGGAGCGGATGACCGACTTCGTGATCTCCATGGCGCTCAACGGCCGGTCCGCGGCATCACGCGGCAGCCGCATCCGGAAGCAGATCCGGATCTCGCGCAACATGGGCTCGGCGGCGCTCGCACTGGCCTACGTCGCCAACGGGCGCTTCGATGCCTTCGTCCAGCAGGGCGGGCTGTCGGCCTGGGACGTGGCCGCCGCGGGCATCATCGCCGAGCGCGGTGGAGCGACGGTCACCTCGATGGACGGCGGTCGCTGGTTCGACCTCGCCCACCCGGTCAAGTCGATCGGCATCCTGGCGGCGCCTGCAGCGCACCACGCGGCCCTGCTCGACCTGACGCGCTGACCCGAGACGCTCAGGCCTCAGGCCTCATGCCTCAGGCCTCAGGCCTCGTCCAGCCAGCGGTGCGGGCGGGTCCGCAGGCGGTCCAGGCCCCATTCATCGCAGAACGCCTCCCAGGCGTCGCGCGGCGTGCCATCCCAGCGCAGTTCGTCGGCATCGCGCTGGCGGAGCGGCACGCCGTCCTCGACGGTTCGCAGTCGGGCCAGGTCGCGGTACAGGAGGGCGTCCTGCCAGTGCTCGCGGAGGGACGCGGCCAGGCTCATCGCCCGCCCGCCGCCGACGCCCGGGACCTCCCAGGCGGAGGCCCGTTCCGGCACGTCCTCCAGGTGCCCATAGCGTGACAGCACCGCCGCCGCGGACTTGGCGCCCCAGCCGGGCAGGCCCGGGTACCCATCCGAACTGTCGCCCACGACGGCCAGCCAGTCCGGGATGGAGGTGGGCGCCACGCCCCACTTCTGGCGGACCCCGGCGTCGTCGTAAACGAGGTTGCGGCGTCGATCCCAGAGGACGATCCGGTCGTCCACGACGAGCTGCGCCATGTCCTTGTCCGGCGTGCACACGAGGATGCGCTCGACGCGCGGGTCGGCCCCGAAGCGCACGGCTGCTGCAGCGATGGCATCGTCGGCCTCGTACTCGACCATCGGCCACAGGACGATGCCGAGCGCCTGGACCGCCGCCTCTGCGATGGGGAACTGGGCGAGCAGTTCGGGGGGCATGCCGGCCGATGACTTGTAGCCCGGGTACAGGTCATTGCGGAACGACTCGATGACCCGGTCCGTGGCGCATCCGACGTGGCTGGCGCCCTCCTCGCGCAGGAGGTACAGGAGCTGGTCGCACAGGCCGGACACGCCCGACAGCGCGATGCCGTCCCGGCCGAGCACCGGCGGGCGCGGCGCGTAGTGCGCCCGGAAGAGTTCGTAGGTGCCATCGACCAGGTGCAGGCGCACGGGCCGTCAGGCCTCGCAGATGGCGCGGAAGTGCTCCAGGTCGGCCTGGAAGATGGCCCCGAAGATCGGCGCCTGGAGGCGCGCGGCGAGGCGCGGCAGGATGGGCGCGATGAGCGTCTCGTCCCAGCGCAGGATGGTCGTCGAACCGTCGGCGCCGGGCTGCAGGGTGATCACCCCGCCGCCCGTGAACGAGCCTTCGTGGCGGATCGCGAAGCGATGGGGTGGGGCGAACTCGGTCACTTCCACCGGGTCGGTGACACTGATACCGAAGATCCGGACCGTGGCATCGCCACGGGTGCCCACGCCGACCGGCGGCGGCGTCAGCAGCCGCACCGACTTCATCTCGTGCATCCAGCGCGGCTGGCCCTCGATGTCGGCGAGCTCGGCCCACACGCGCTCGATCGGTGCGTCGATGACGATGAGCGAGCGGATCGGCGCCGGCGGCCCGTCGCCCTCGATGGCGACCAGGAGGCGATCGATGACCCAGCCGACGGCGAAGCCGACGACGGCAAGTCGAATGGCGCGACGGATGACCGTGGCGAGCATCGGTCAGCGCATCATCGAGCGCCACAGGCCGACGCCGGCCTCGCGCATCTCGTCGATGGCCCGGTCGCCGTCACCGGGCTCCAGGTCCACCGCCGCGACCGCGTCGGCGATGACGAACGTATCGAAGCCCAGGCGCCTGGCGTCGAGCGCGGTGGCCTTGACGCAGTAGTCCGTGGCCAGGCCGACGACCACGGCGCGGGTGATGGCCCGGTCCCGGAGCATCGACTCGAGTTCGGTCGGGAGGGTCTGACCGGTGGTCGGGTCACGCATGGTGAAGCCGGAGTAGCCGTCCTCGCCGTTGGCGCCCTTGCGGACCCGCAGCGCGTCCCCGGGCAGTGCCAGTTCGGGGTGGAGCTCCGCACCCCACGTGTCGGCCACGCAGTGGACCGGCCAGATGCCGCCGTCCCTGGCGAAGTGGGGCGTGCGCTCGGGATGCCAGTCCTGGGTCGCCACGATGAGCGCCTCGGCGCTCACGGCCATGGCGATCTCGCCGTTGATGACCGGGATGACGGCCGCGCCGTCAGGCACGGACAGGCCACCGGCCGTGTCGGCGAAATCGTTCTGGACGTCGACGATGACGAGGGCCGTGTCGGGGTGATAGCGCTGCATGACCCGAGCGTAGCAGGACCGGGACGTGGGGCCGCCATCCGGCGCGTCGGATCAGCCGATGAGAGCGGAGCGATCGTCCGGGACGGTGTCGGGCACGGTCTGCTCACGCGGCGCCGGCGGGTCCACGTCGAGCAGGTAGCCGATGCCCTGGAAGGTCCGGATGCGGCCGGGCTCGCCGGGCTCGGCGCCGAGCTTGCGTCGGACGCGCGAGACCCAGACGCGCAGGTACTGGAGATCGTCGCGGTACTCCGGGCCCCAGACCTTGGTCAGGAGCTCCGTGTGCAGGACGACCTTGCCGGTGTTCGCCGCAAGATGCTGCAGCAGCAGCCACTCGGTTCTTGACAGCTGTACGAGCTCGCCACCGCGGGTGACCATGCGGCGCTCCAGGTCGATCTCGATGTCGTCGAACTTCAGGACGCCGGAGCCGGGCTCCGCGCCGGACGAACGGCGCAGGACCGCGCGGACACGCGCGGCGAGCTCATCGGGATGGAACGGCTTGGCGATGTAGTCGTCGGCGCCAAGGTCCAGGCCCTTGGCCTTGTCGGCGGTCGAGCCCTTGGCGGTCAACAGGATGACCGGCACGGGTCGGCGCTCACGGAGCTGGCGCATCACCTCGATGCCGTCGAGGTCGGGCATGACGATGTCGAGCAGGACGATGTCCGGCCTGACCTCCTCGGCCTTGGCGAGGGCCTCCTCACCGCCGCTGGCGGTGACGACGCGAAATCCCTCTTCGCCGAGCGCGATCGATACGAGCTTGGTGATCCTGGGCTCGTCGTCGGCGACGAGCACGAGCGGCTGGGTACTCACCCGCGCACCTCCTGAGTGGATTGCATGGTGACGGACATGGGTGCGGACGTCACGCCCGACGCGTCACAGGGAACGCGTCGGCCGGTCGATCGGCGTCAGGACGCGTCCGGGACGATGCTCGGGAGCTCGATGTTGACGTTGATGTCGTTGTTCGTGTCGGTGCCCGTCCCGGCGCCGGGGCCCATCAGGAAATACCAGGCTCCCGCGAGGACGAGGACGATGGCGATGATGCCGAGGATGACCCCGGCGCCGGAGCCGCCTTCCTTGACGACGACGGTATCGCGATGATCGGACATGGTGGTGCTCCCTGGGGTCGCGTGGTGGTCGACGGTGTGTCGAGCCTGGGATCCGCCTCCGATCGTGGGATCCGGCCAGCGGCATCGGCCACGGTGGCGCTCAGGCGGGCCCAGCATGGCCGGGTGCCCGTACCGCCCGTGCCGGTCGACCCTGCAGTCCCGTTGCATCGGCGTTACAGGCGTGCGGCGCGGCGTCAGCGGCCACGGACCGTCGCCACGAGGCCCCATCGCGGATCCGCTCCTGAGGAGCGATGCTGCCCAGGGGAGCGCTCCGGCACATCCCCGGTACGCGGATGTTTGGGCTAGGCTTCCGGAGAGCGCCCGACGGCGCCGTCACGGAGCCCTGCCCGCATGTATTTCGACGAGTTCAAGCACCAGCTGCCGGACATCGATCCGGACGAGACGGACGACTGGATGACATCTCTCGACCAGGTCGTCGAGCAGGCCGGCGAGACCCGCGCCCGGTTCCTCATCTACAAGCTCCTCAAGCGCGCCCGCCAGCTCCAGATCGGGCTGCCGCCGCTGACCCAGACGCGCTACATCAACACCATCAGCCCGGAGCAGGAACCGACCTTCCCGGGCGACGAGGCGATCGAGCTGCGCATCCGGCGCATCGTCCGCTGGAACGCCGTGGCCATGGTCCTGCGTGCCAACAACCGGTTCAGCGGGATCGGCGGTCACCTGTCGACGTACGCCAGCTCGGCCAGCCTGTACGAGACCGGCTTCAACCACTTCTTCCGGGGCAAGGACGGCGAGGGCAGTGGCGACCAGATCTTCTATCAGGGGCACGCCGCGCCGGGCATCTACGCCCGGGCGTTCCTGGAGGGTCGCCTGACCGAGGACCAGCTCGATCACTTCCGGCGCGAGAGTGTGCCCGGCCAGGGCCTCAGCTCGTACCCGCATCCGCGCCTGATGCCGGACTTCTGGGAGTACCCGACGGTCTCCATGGGCCTCGGCCCGATCAGCGCGATCTACCAGGCGCGCTTCAACCGCTACCTCCAGAACCGGGGCATGCTGGACACGAGCGGGTCGCACGTCTGGGCCTTCCTCGGCGACGGCGAGACCGATGAGCCGGAGGCCCTCGGCGCACTCAACATGGCCGCCCGGGAAGGCCTGGACAACCTGACCTTTGTCGTCAACTGCAACCTGCAGCGTCTCGACGGACCCGTCCGTGGCAACGGCAAGATCATCCAGGAGCTCGAGTCGGTCTTCCGTGGCGCCGGCTGGAACGTCATCAAGGTGATCTGGGCGCGCGAGTGGGACGATCTGCTGGCCCGCGATGTCGATGGCGTCCTGGTCCAGCAGATGAACGAGACGCTGGACGGCGAGTTCCAGAAGTTCAGCGTCGCCGGTGGCGCCTACATCCGCGAGCACTTCTTCGGGCCCGATCCGCGTCTGCGCAAGCTCGTCGAGCACCTGTCCGATGACGACCTGGCCAAGCTGCGTCGGGGGGGCCACGACTACCGCAAGGTCTTCGCGGCGTACAAGGCCGCGACCGAGTACAAGGGCGCGCCGACGGTCATCCTGGCCAAGACGGTCAAGGGCTGGACGCTGGGCTCCGGCGTCGAGGCCCGCAACATCACCCATCAGGCCAAGAAGCTGTCCGAGAACGAGCTGCGCGTCTTCCGCGATCGACTGCAGCTGCCGATCCCCGACGCGAAGCTCAAGGATGCCCCGTACTACCACCCAGGCGAGGACTCGGAGGAGGTCCAGTACATCCGCGACCGGCGCAAGGTCCTCGGTGGACCGGTGCCACGTCGGGTGGTGCGCGCCGCGGCCCTGCCCGCACCCGCACCGGAGATCGATGCCGAGTTCGCGGCTGGCAGCAGCACCGCGGTGTCGACGACGATGGTCTTCAGCCGCATCCTGCGCAACCTGATCCGCGACAAGGAACTGGGCTCGCGCATCGTGCCCATCATCCCCGACGAGGCGCGCACGTTCGGCATGGACCCGCTGTTCAAGGAGGTCGGTATCTACGCCGCCCTCGGCCAGCGCTACGAGCCTGTGGATTCCGAACTCGTCCTCTCGTACCGCGAGGCGACGGACGGCCAGGTCCTGGAGGAGGGCATCACCGAAGCCGGCTCCATGGCCAGCTTCCAGGCGGCCGGCACGTCCTATGCGACGCACGGCCTGGCGATGGTGCCGTTCTACATCTTCTACTCGATGTTCGGCTTCCAGCGCACGGGCGATCAGATGTGGGCCTTTGCGGACGCACGCGGCAAGGGCTTCCTGATGGGCGCCACGGCCGGGCGCACGACGCTCGCCGGTGAGGGCCTCCAGCACGACGACGGCCACAGTCACATCCTGGCCAGCACCGTGCCCAACATCCGGGCCTACGATCCGGCCTTCGCCTACGAGCTGGCCGCGATCGTCCGCGACGGCATCGTGCGCATGTACGGCGATGCGCCCGAGGACGTCTACTACTACATCACCCTGTACAACGAGAACTACGCCCAGCCGGCGCGACCGGAGGGGTTGACCGACGAGGACATCCTGCGCGGCATCTATCGGTTCGCGGATGCGCCCGCGGTGGGCAAGGACGGACACCCGGCGCGGCTCGTCGGGTCGGGCTCGATCCTGCAGCAGGTCATCGCCGCCCGCGACCTGTTGGCGGAGCAGTACGGGGTGGCGGCCGAGGTCTACAGCGCCCCATCGTTCCCGTTGCTGCGTCGCGAGGCCCTGGCCGTCGAGCGCTGGAATCGGCTGCATCCGGATGCCGGCGAGGCGCGGGTCCCGGTCGTCAGCTCGGTCCTGGGCGGCGACGGCGGACCGATCGTGGTCGCCACGGACTGGCTCAAGGCCCTCCCCGACATGGTCGCCCGCTGGGTGCCCGAGCCATACACCACGCTGGGCACGGACGGCTTCGGGCGCAGCGACACACGCGAGAACCTGCGCGCGCTGTTCGAGATCGATCCGCCGCATATCGCCGCCGCGACCCTGGCTTCGCTGGCCCGCTGTGGGGCCATGACGCCGGCCAAGGCGAGCAAGGCCATCCGCGACCTCGGCATCGACCCTGACAAGCTCGACCCGTTCGCCCTCTGACCTGCGGGCGATCGCCCTCGCCTTCCTGCGCCTGGGGCTGACCGCCTTCGGCGGGCCCGCCGCGCACGTCGCGTTGATGCGTGACGAGTTCGTGCGCCGTCGAGGGTGGCTCCCGGACGACGACTTCATCGATGTCCTGGGCGCGTCCAGTCTGATCCCGGGTCCGACCTCGACAGAACTCGCGATGCACATCGGGCATCGCCGGGGCGGGTGGCCGGGGTTCCTGATCGCCGGTAGCGCGTTCATCCTGCCGTCGGCGGTCATCGTCGGCATCCTCGCCTGGCTGTACGTGGAGCAGGGCAGCCGGGCCGAGGTCGGGGCCGTATTGACGGCCGTGGCGCCGGTCGTGGTGGCCGTCATCGCCCATGCCGGGCTGGGGATCGCCAGGGCGTCCGTGCGCACCCCGCTGGCCGTGGCGCTGACCGGGCTCGCCGTGGCCGCCGTGCTGCTCGGCGTCCCAGAGATCGCGGTCCTGCTGGGCATGGGTGTGCTCGGGCTGGTCGTCCGGGTCGGCCTGGACCTCCGCTCGGCCCGCGGCGCCGCCGGGCTGGGTCTGTTTGGGGACGGGCGGGCGGACCCGTCGGGTTGGCCTGGCGCCACCATCCTGGCCGGCGTGGCCGCGGCCGGGGCGGCGGTCGTGGCCCCACTGACCGTCTTCCTGGAGATGGCCCGTGTGGGCGCGGTGCTCTTCGGCAGCGGCTACGTCCTGGTCGCCCTGTTCGAGTCCGAGTTCGTGGATCGGCTGGGCTGGATCAGCCAGGCGCAACTGGTCGACGCGGTGGCCGTCGGCCAGGCGACCCCGGGCCCGCTGTTCAGCACGGCGACGTTCGTGGGCTACCTGGTGGGCGGCCCGGTCGGCGCCGTCGCGGCCACGATCGGCATCTTCCTGCCCGCGTTCGTCGCGGTGGCCATCAGCATCCCGCTGCTGGCCAGACTCCAGCGCTCGCTGCGGGCGCGGGCCTTCCTAGACGGGGTCAATGCGGCCACCGTCGGGCTGCTCGCCGTCGTGGCGGTCCAGCTCGCGATCGGGGTCCTGGTCGACCCGCTGGCCATCGTCATCGCCCTCGTGGCGCTCGTCCTGCTCATCCGCGGCGTCGGCTCCGGCGTGCTCATCGCGGCTGGGGCGGCGGTCGGGTTGGCGCGCCTCAGTCTGGGGGTCTGATCCCAGCCGGCTGGCCAGGGTCCATGGCCTCGGTCGGGACCCCGAAGCCTTCCTCGTCGCTCTCCAGGACAGGCAGCGTGAACCCGAACTCGGCGCCGCCCTCCGGACGCCTTGCCGCCCACACCCGGCCGCCCATCGCCTCCACCAGGCTCTTGCACACGAACAGCCCGATGCCCGATCCCGATGCCACCCGGGCCTGCTCCGGGGCACGGTAGAACAGCTCGAACAGGCGCTGCTCCGAGCCGGCCGGTATGCCTGGCCCGGCATCCAGCACGCGGACCGCCACAGCGTCACCATCGCGCGTTGCTGTCACGATGACCGGCGTGCCCGGCGGGGAGTACTTGGCCGCATTGCCCAGCAGGTTGCGCAGCACCTGCTCGACGTACGTCGCCTCGCCGGACACGATGGGCAGGCCGGCCGGGAGGTCCACGGTGAGGGCGATGGTCGGCAGCTCGGGCTCCACGCCGGTCACCACGCGGGCCAGCAGGCGCTCGATGGCGAGCGGTTCGGCGTCCACGACCAGGCGGCCTCGCTCCGCCCGGGTCAGGACCAGGAGATCCTCCACCAGCCGGTGCAGGCGCTCGGCCTCGAGATGGATGTCGTCGAGGAGCGAGTCGCGGGGACTCCCATCGAGCGGGCGATCCGCGCGGGCCAGGATCTGGGCCGCGCCCAGGATGGTCGTGACCGGCGTGCGCAGCTCGTGGCTGATGACGTCGATGAAGGCCTCGCGGAACTCAGCGGCCTGGCGCTCCTGCAGGAGCAGGTCGTCCCGTTCGGTCTCGACCCGCCGACGCTCGGCGATGTCCTGGCCCGTACCGAGCATGCGCAGCGGCATGCCGTCGGCGTCGCGGAAGACGCGAGCTGCCCCGCGCGTCCAGTGGACCGAGCCGTCCGGCCAGACGATGCGGAACTCCAGGTCGAAGTCACGCTCGCCGGCCAGAGCGTCGGCGATGGCCTGCCCGAAGCGCTGCCGGTCGTCGGGATGGAGCATCTGGAGGTAGGTCGGGAAGTCGGGTGCGTCGCCGCCGGGGGGCAGGCCATGCTGATCGAAGATGGCGTCCGACCAGACCAGCTTGCCGCTCGCCACGTCCCACTCCCAGAAGCCCGTGCCGGACGCGGACAGCATCAGCTCCAGGCGATCGTCGCGGGCGTCGATCGCCTCGGCCAGCGTGGCCGCCTCTTTGAGCGCATCCTCCAGTCGGTCGCGCGAGGCGCGTCGCGAGCCGATGAGGATGACCGTGCCGACAGCGACCACGGCATACAGGGCCTGGCGGATCTGCTCCTCCGGGTCACTGGCGATGAACGAGCCATCCGGGCTCAGGTAGATGACCGAGTTGAGGATGAACGCGACCAGGGTGGCGCTCAGCCCGCCGATGAGCCCACCGATCCATGCGGCCGCGATGCTGGCGGCCGTCAGCAGGATGTAGCCGCTGTCGCCGGGGATCACGTCGGCGATGGCCGCCTTGAGGAAGATCGCCAACCAGCCGACGAAGGCGCCGGCCGCGATGGAGGCCCACGGGCCCAGGCGGATGTCGCGGGCGCGGGCGAGCTCGGACCGGGCTCGACGAGGGACGGCGATCGCGGACCGCGGGCGTTCCATGCGCGACGACGACTCCAGGGACGACGTGGCGAGGCGCGCCACTCCACGGACGCGCCGCCGAAGTATAGAGACGGGCCTCGAGCGCCCGCCGCCTGGCGGTCGCCAGCCTGTCACGAGCCTGATACGCGGCGGGCCATCGCGGCGACGCGCCCGCGTCGTGGCGAGGCCTACGGTGGGGACATGCCGCCTTCAGAGCGCCGCCGGCGCCCGGGACATGCGGGCGACAGACGACAAGGAGTGACCCCGTGAATCACGACACGACGCGCGATGACCACACCCACCCGCACGACGACAGCCTGATGCCTGACCGAGGCACCGCCTCCGACAACGAGGAGAGCGGCACGGAGGCCGTCGGCGCCGGTGCCGGCGCCCTGGGCGGAGCGGCCGTCGGCATGGCCGTCGGTGGGCCGGTCGGCGCGGTCGTCGGCGGCGCGGTCGGCGCGGTCGGTGGTGCGGTCGCCGGCGAGGCGGCCGAGGGTGACGACGAGACCGGTGCTGGCGCCGGCGCCCTGGGCGGCGGCGCGGCCGGCGCCCTGGTCGGTGGTGCGGTCGCCGGCCCTCCCGGCGCGGTCGTCGGTGGGGCTGTCGGCGCGGCCGGTGGCGCCGGCGCCGGGGACCAGGCCGAGGAAGAGGCCGAGGAAGGCCATCCGGTCGCCTCGACCGAGCGCCCCTACTAGCCTTCGCCAACGAGCGACGGGGTCGCACCGTCCGGCATTTGCCGGACGGTGCGACACTGTGCCAGCGTCCGAAGGATCCGCCCCATGACTCGACCCCTCCGCATCGCCCAGGTCGCCCCGCCATCGGAGCGGGTGCCGCCGCTCGCCTATGGCGGGACGGAGCGGATCGTCCATGGTCTGGTCGTCGAGCTCGTCGATCGGGGCCATCAGGTCACCACCTTCGCCTCGGGCGACTCCGACGTACCGGGCGAGCTCGTCGCGACCGTCCCCGAGGCGCTCCGCCCGGCCGGCTATGTGGGCGACCCGCTGCCCTGGTTCCACGTGACCATGCAGCAGGTCGTGGATCGTGCCGCGGACTTCGACATCATCCACTCGCACCTCGAGTGGGCCAGCCTGCTGCTCGCCCGCGTGTCACCGACGCCGGTCGTCGCCACGTTCCACGGCCGCCTGGATCTGCCCTGGGCGGAGACGCTCCTGCGCGATGCCCCTCGCGGCCTGGTGGCCATCAGTCACAACCAGGCCGCCACCCACCCCGAGGTGGCCTGGGAGGCCGTCGTTCACAACGGGCTGCGCCTCGACGACGCACCGTTCGACCGGCGACGCGGTGAGAGCCTGTGCTTCGTCGGGCGGGTCGCCCCGGAGAAGGGCATCGTGGAGGCCATGGAGGTGGCCCGGGCCGCTGGCCGGCCGCTGCGCATCGCCGCCAAGATCGCGCCCGCCGGCTCGGAACGTGCCTACTACGATGAGGTCTTCAAGCCAGCGCTGGAGGCGGCCGGCAGCGACGTCGAGTTCCTCGGTGAGCTGACCCAGGCCGACCGTGACCAGCTGTTCGCGGAGAGCTATGCGTCATTGATGCCCGGTTCGTGGCCGGAGCCGTTCGGCCTCGTCGCCATCGAGGCGCTGGCCACCGGGACGCCGGTCATCGCTCGGCGCATCGGCGCCCTGCCCGAGATCATCCGCGACGGCATCGATGGATTCTTCGGCGACGACGTGACCGCCATGGCCTACACGGTGGACCGGGTGGCGACCCTCGATCGGGCGGCCATCCGAGCCTCCGTCCTGGATCGCTTCTCAGCCGAACGCATGACCGACGGCTACGAGGCCGTCTACCGGCGCGTGCTGGCGTCAGCCTCGACGGGCTCGGGCGCGCTGCCCGCCGGCTCGACCGCTGGTCGTCCGGACTCGGTCATCTCGGCGGACCCCCTCGAAGCGAAGCGCGATCGCCCGAGCATCGTCGTCAGCACTCGCTAGGTCGCCCGTCGCGTCCTCCCGACGGCGTCAGTCGGCCTCGCCGATCGCACTGATGGCCACCGCCTCCATGGGCACGGCACGCAGGTAGGACATGGAGCGGCCCTCCCCCACGTCGCCCAGCACGATGCGGTACTCGACCGGGACACGCCGGCCATCGGGCGTGACCAGGATGGACGTGGAGTGGAGCGTCCCGACGTCCTCAAGGAGAGCCAGGATCCAGGGCACCGTCGGGCGGACCGCGGCATCGGTGAGCTCTCCGGTGCGCATCGTGCGCAGGGTCGGAAGGTCGATGCCGATGAGCTCCAGGGCCGGCCGGTTGGCGTCCACGTAGCGGCCTTCAGCGTCGATGACGATGCAGGCCGCGCCCTCCACCTCCCACCACGGATCAGTGTCCGTGAACGGGCTGTAGCGCCCGTCGCGATAGGCGTACCAGGCGACGCCCGCACCGAGCGCGGCCAGGGGCTCGCGGGCGCGCACGACAGCGTCGGGGAAGTTCTGCGCGAGGACGGCCTGCAGTCGCTCTGGGTCTTTCGGCTCAAGCGAGTCCAGGCGGCGAGCCGCGAACTCGGCGAATACCAGGTCGTGCGGTGGGAAGCACAGCAGTGAGACCCCGCCGCGCGTGATGGATCGGTAGGGCATCGTGACGGACCCCCATGGGATCCCGGATGGGCGTGACGATCCGGGCCCTCATGGTACCCCCGGATCGCCCCCCTCGCGACCGCCCCGCACTGGGGCACCCGGCCTAGAGTTGCCCTTCCGGATCCTCGATGTCGGCGGCGTCCGGGGCGTCGGCGCCCTCGCGCAGGAGCTTCCCCACGAGGGACTCGTCGTCTTCGCCGGTCGGGACATCGCCCTCGATGGTGTCGGCGGGCACCCGCTCGACATCCAGGCGCGCGTCCAAGCCGTGGGCGTGCTGATCGTCGTTCATCGGTTGCTCCTGCTGCGGTCTGGGGTTCGTGCGGCCACGATCTGCATCGTCGCACCCAGGGCCGAACGGGCGCGCCGGTCCGCGGCCAGCACGGCGTTGCAGCCATGTGCCAGCCGCCCGCCCGCGGGTCAGGCGCGGGTCATGCTCCGACGCAGCAGGGCCCACGACGCGACGAGGGTCACCAGGGCGATGACAGCCAGGGCCAGGAACTCCCAGGTGTGGGTCGTCCCGCCACGCAGGAGCAGGTCCTGGAGGAGGCGGATGCCATGTGTCACGGGCAGCATGTAGGCGATGGCGCGGACCGGTTCGCTGAACTCGTCGATGGACAGGACGAAGCCACTGAAGAAGACCGAGGCCAGGAGTACCAGCAAGGACAGCTGCACAGCCTGGCGTTCCGAGTCGGAGACGACCGCGATGAGCAGGCCCAGGCCCAGCGATGCGACCAGCAGCAGGATGATGGTGCCCGCGATGACCGCCCCGTTGCCCAGGATGGGGACCCCGAACCCGTAGACCAGCAGGGCCATGGTCATGAACGCGATGCCGCTGCCGAGCACGCCGAAGGCCAGGACCTTGCCGGCCAGGACCTCGCTCGTGCTGACCGGCGCGATCCGGAAGAGCTCGATGACGCCGGTCGTCCGCTCGCGGACCAGGGACAGCGCGACGAGGGTCACGGCCAGGTGCTGGAGGATGAGGGCCAGCACGGCCGGCCCGAAGAACGGGATGACCCCAGGCTTCGAGGGAGCGATGTTGACGAGCTCGGCGCGGGTCGGCGCGGCCACCACGCTCGGTGGGATCTCCGTGGCCTCTTCCTCGCCGGCGGCGATGGCGTAGCCCTGGCCCTCCGACGCCACCCGCTCGATGATCTCGCGATTGACCTCGCTGGCGAGGCCCGCCGCGAGGAAGCCCGCGTAGTTGACCTCGACCGGGTCGATGACGTCGACCAGGACCTCGATGACCGACTGCTGACCGGCCCGGAACGCCGTCTCCGGGTCTTCCGGGGCGATGATCAAGACGTCGGCCCGTCCGGCCCGCAACTCCGCCTCGCCGGTCGCCCGGTCCGGCGTCACCAGAGCGATGTGCAGACCGCCACCGGCCAGTTCCTGGTAGCTCTGGACATCGGCCGGCAGGCCGCTCGAGGGCGGGGCCACGACGACCGTCGCCAGGGGCCGCTTGACGCCGCTGTAGCCGAGGCCGAACAAGGCCATGATCAGGAATGGGCCCAGGACCAGGCTGACGATCGCGCCGGGCCGGCGGAGCGTCTCCACGAGCTCCTTCCCGACGAACGCGAGCAGCCGGATGATGACCGCGAGCAGGGGACGCATCAGGCGGTCTGCCCGTCGGCGCTGTCGTCGCCGTGGGCGGCCCGGTCGCGCTCGACCAGGGTGGCGAACACGGCGTCGAACGATGGGCGCGCCTCGCTCGCGGAGGCGACCTCGGCGCCACGGGCACGCACGGCCTCGACGACATCTGGCAGGGCGCTACCCGCGTCATCGACGATCACCCGCACGTGCCTCGGGTCGTCCTGCGCGACGCTGCGCACCATCGGCAGGTCACGCAGGCCGGCCCCGTCAAAAGCGGCCTCCGTCTGGACCTCGATGACGTCGCCGCCGAGGGCCGATCGGCGCAGCTCCTCGGGTGGGGCCAGGGTGACCAAGCGGCCGCCGGAGATGAGTGCGACGGCGTCGCAAGCCTCGGCCTCGTTGACGTACTGGGTCGTGACGATGAGCGTGCGACCTTCGTTGCGGAGGCGATGGAGCTCGTCCCAGATGCGGACGCGCAGGAGCGGGTCGATGCCGGCCGTCGGCTCGTCGAGGAACAGGAGCGATGGGTCGTGGACGAGCGCGCAGGCCAGCTCCAGGCGGCGCTGCATCCCGCCCGAAAGGGCACCGGCGCGGCGGCCCCGGACGTCCCACAGGTCGACCAGCTGGAGGACCTCGCGGGTGCGGCGATGGCGGGTGCGCCACAGGAGGCCGAACAGCGAGGCCACGAAGTCGACGTTCTCGCGTGCGGTCAGGTCCGAGTAGAGGGTGAACAGCTGGGGCATGTAGCCGATCTGCTCGCGGGTCTGCCGTCGGAAGCGCTGCGGGTCTTCGCCAAGCACGCGCACGTGTCCCTCGGTCGGGGCCAGCGCGCCGGTGAGCATCCGGACGGTCGTCGTCTTGCCGGCGCCCGACGGACCGATGAAGCCCAGGATCGTGCCCCGCCGCACGGTCAGACTGATGCCGTCGACGGCGACCTCGTCGCCGAATCGCTTGGTGACGTCCTTGACGACGACGGCATCGTCCAGCGACGCGGCCCGTCCCTCGGACCCGGCATGGGCCGCAGACGCCGCAGACGCTGCTGGCGCGGTCGCGGGCGGTGCCGCAGGGAGGGGACTGGGGGTCGCGACCATGGCCTGGGGGTCTCCTGGGTGCGTGGGGCGACGGGCGACGCGGTGACGGGATGGCGGGCGTCGGGAGAACGCCGGATCGCATGGCCGCTGGGCCCACCGCGACGCCCCCCGAGTGAGTCGCGATGGACCGCTGAAGTATCCGAAGGCGGCCGTATCAGCCGGTCGCGTCGGGTCGGCGTCCGACCTTGCAGTCGCATCGCGAACGGTTTGTCACGTGCCTGCAGCGTCGGAGCAGGATGCGTGCAGAGCGGGGCGCCGGCCGGTCGGGCATGGTGGCTGCCATGGCCCGTCGACCCCCATCGTCACCAGCCGTCACACCCATGCCCGACGCGGGTCCCGGCCCGCGGGCCGTCGCCCGCGAGGCCGGTCTGCGCTACGCGACGGACACCCGACCGGGCCTGACGCGACGGCGCGCCGGACGCGGCTTCAGCTACTGCGATGCCGATGGCGTGGTCGTCCGCGACCCGGCCGTGCGGGTCCGCATCAGCGCGCTCGCCGTCCCGCCAGCCTGGACGGAGGTCTGGATCTGCCCATGGCCCAACGGCCATCTGCAGGCGACCGGCCGCGATGCCCGTGGCCGCAAGCAGTACCGCTATCACGCCCGCTGGAACCATCGGCGGGGCACGGACAAGTTCGAGCGGATGGTCGAGTTCGCCGAGGCGCTGCCGCGCATCAGGGAGCGTTGCGAGACAGACCTGGCCCGCCCGGGCCTCCCTCGTGAGAAGGTCCTGGCCGCCGTCGTGCGCCTCCTGGAACTGACCCTCATCCGGGTCGGCAACGACGAATACGCCCGGCTCAACAAGTCGTTCGGGCTGACCACGCTGCGCAACCGTCACGCGACGATCGACGGCGCAAGGGTCCGCTTCCGGTTCCGTGGCAAGTCCGGTCGGGCCAACGAGGTCGGCCTGCATGACCGGCGCCTGGCCGGTGTCGTGCGGCGCTGCCAGGAGCTGCCCGGCCAGGAGCTCTTCCAGTACGTGGACGCCGACAGCGACGTGCACGACGTCACGAGCGATGACGTCAATGGTTACCTGCGGGAGGCAGCGGGCCCGTTCACGGCCAAGGACTTCCGGACGTGGGCGGGCACGGTCCTGGCGTACCGTGCGTTACTGGCACTCCAGCCTGCCGACGGCCAGGTCGACAGCCGGCATGCGGTCGTCGAGGCCATCCGCAAGACGGCCGACCGGCTGGGCAACACGCCGGCCGTCGCCCGCGGCAGCTACGTCCACCCGGCCGTCCTGGAGGCGTACATGGATGGCTCGCTGAGGGGCGCGCTGGTCGAGGTCGCCGAGGGCCAGGTCGAGCCGCCGCAGGAGGTGGATGCCGAGGAGGAACGGGCCGTCGCCGACCTGCTCCGCGAGCACCGCCGGCAGGCCGCGCGCGCGGCCTCGGGGACCCGGCGAGTCAGTCGGCGTCGCCCTCGTCGGCGATGAGCGGCAGCTCCACGATCACGGTCGTTCCCTGCCCCTGGCCGTCGGAATGGAGACTGATCGTGCCGCCGTGCGCGGCGACGATGCCGCGGCAGGCATAGAGCCCGAGGCCCAGGCCCGGGATGCCCTGACTGCGCACCCGATCGGCGCGCGAGAAGCGCTCGAACATGGCGCTCAGCTCCGCTTCGGTCATACCCAGGCCCTGGTCGGCCACGGTCAGCGACGCCATGCCCGGGGCGCCGTCACCGACGCGGACACTGACCGCCGCTTCCGAATACTTGAGCGCGTTGCCGACCAGGTTGGCGACGACCCGATGGAGCAGCTGCGCGTCCCACAGGCCGATGCGGTGGCGGCCCTCCGGCACGTGCACCGTGACCCGTTCGCGGGCGCTCTCCCCGAACGCGGCCAGCGACGAGCGCACGATCTCCTCCAGGCTCGCCGGCTCCGGATCCGGGTCCAGCGCGCCCATGGCCACCCGTGAGGCGTCGCTCATCGTGTCGATCATGGCCATCAGCTCGGTCGTGGCCGACAGGGCGTCGCCGACGCTCTCCCGGACCCGCTCCGCATCGGGCTTGGGCCCGGACAGCCAGCGATAGGCGAGGTGGAGCGAGCCGTTGACCAGGGTGATCGGCTGGCGGACGTCATGGAGGGTCGTGGCCAGGAGTGACTCGCGAAGGCTCTCGATGCGGCCGGACAGGGCGGCCAGGCCGACCGTGGCTGCGCCGTCCAGGGCGTCGCTCACGACGGCCAGGCTGGCCACCACGTCGCTGGCGGGCACGTCTTCGTCGAGCAGGGCGCCAAGGGCGCGCGAGATCTCCAGGCGCAGCAGCCGGAACTCGGTCACGACGGCGACCGGGCCGAGTCCCTGCTCGAAGCGGACCTGAGCGTGCGCCGTGGCGGCGGCCGTGATGGCCGGGTCGTCGCTGGGCGCGTCCGATCTGCCGTCCGTGTCGATGCCCGAGCGGCCCAGCAGGGCGACGGTGGCATCGAACAACTCGGGGATGTGATCGGCCACGGCATGGTCCGGCCGATCGGCGTGGAAGGGTTGGCGAGCCGTGATCTCCAGCCAGCGGCGCAGCACGGCGGCTCGGCCAGCCGTCAGGGCGGTGGCCACGGTCCGTGGGTCGAACCCCTCAGTGATGCCCGCGACTCGCCTGTCCACGTCGTCGCCGACCTCGTCGGCCTCGTTGGTCACGTCCGTCATGGCCCTCTTGAGAAGCTGGACGCGCGCGGCAAGTTGGGCCGGCGGCACGACCATGGTAGGCCGATGTCGAGCTGGAGATCAGGCGCCGGGCACGGAACGACCCCCGGGACGGTGTCCCGGGGGTCGAGGGGTGGCGGAGTGGGTCCTAGACGCGGTCCCGGTCGGTGGCGTCGTCGACGCCCTCGCGGATCTCGTCACCGGCGTTGCCCAGGTTCTTGCGGATGTCGTCGCCGAGGTTCCCGGCCTTGTCGGCCAGGTCCTCTTCGCCGTCAGCCTTGCGCCAGTTCTCCTTGGCAGTCCCTTCGGCCTCGCGGTAGCCCTTCTTGACGTCGTCCATGGTGGGTGCCTCCGTCGATCGCCCGCGGTCGCGAGCGCTGTGTCCACCGTAGTCGCGGGTGGGTTACGAGCCGTCATCCAGCCCGGGTCGCCTGGCTTGCAGCGCCCTTACACGCGGGCGGAACGGCTCCGCGTCGCGTCCGTGCCGCCATCGGTGCGCTCGACCATGGTCGCGCCGATGAGCGCGGCCGGGATCAGGGACGCGATCACCAGCAGGCGGTTCGCGCCGCCGACGAGCAGCCCGGCGGCGAAGCCGATTGAGGCCGCGCCGACGACCCTGAGCGTCTGGTCCGAGCCGCGCTGGACCATGCGGGTCGCCTCGGTGAAGGCCTCCCGGGTGGACTGTGCGACCTCGGGCACGCGGGCGCTGACGTCGCCAGCGGCGCCGGCGACCGAGTCGGCGACATTGCGGACGGTCTGAGCGACGCCCTCGTCCGGCTTGGTCGGGGTGCTGCGCGGAGTCATGTCGTTGGTCGCGGAGTGGGTGGCCATGGTGGTCCTCCTGGATCGTCGTGCCGTTCGGCGCTGGTCGTGACGGGCCGGGATGAGCGACGGACGGCCCGGGGAGGGGACCCGGGCCGTCCGTGCAAGAAGGGGTGACGCCCCGTCACAAGCGTTTTCCCCTGTGGGATCTGCGTTTTCGTCGGGCCTGGACCGGTCAGGTCGGCCCCGTCGGATGTCATGACCACCGTACGCGCCATTGCCTCCAACCCCCACCACCGCACCGTCGCAAGCCATTGCATCGGCATTGCATCGCATGCGGTCTGCCGCGGACGGTCGGCGTGGCCGCCCAGTGGGACCCTGCCCGCGCTCAGCCGTCGGGGCCGAAGAGCGGCAGCTCGAAGCTCACCTCGGCGCCGCCGTCAGGCCGGTTGCGCAGCCAGATCCGGCCGCCCTGGGCCTCGACCAGCGCTCGTGCGACGTACAGGCCGATACCCGTGCCGGGCATATGCGCCGCGACATCCGGGCTGCGGTAGAAGAGGCGGAACGCATCGGGCCCGGTCTCGGCTGGAAAGCCCGGGCCGCGGTCCAGCACGGACACGCTTACGCTCTCAGCCGTCGCCTGCATGGTGACCAGGACCGGTTCGTCGGCTGGGCTGTACTTGACCGCGTTGGAGATGAGGTTGCGCAGGATCTGGGTCACGTAGCCGTCGTCAGCGCGCACGGCCGGCAGATCGGCCGGGGCCACGATGTGCACGTGTCGACCGGGAAAGCGGCGCTCCTCGGAGCGGGCAGCAAGGGCGGCCAGGCGCTGGACGAGGACGGGATCGGCACCGGCCCGGACCAGCCCGCGCTCGATGCGCGCGATGGCCATCAGATCCTCCACCAGCCGGTGCAGATGCTCGGCCTCGGCGGCGATGTCGTGGATCACCGACGCCCGGACCTCTGCCGACATGCGGTCGCTCAGCAGCAGCTGGGTGCCACCGTAGATGAACGTGATGGGCGTCCGAAGCTCGTGCGAAAGGACGCTCACGAAGGCTTCCCGCAGGGATGGGTCCCCGTCGGCGTCGGACAGGTCCTCGACGTACAGCACCGCGCCCACGACCGGCCCGTCGTCGTCGTCGTCGTCGATGGGCGTCATGGTCACGCGGACATCCACGCTCGAGCCGTCGATGCGTTGCAGGCGCACGGGCTGGCGAGTGATGGGGTGCCGGTCGAGCAGGAGCCGGGTCAACGGATCGTCGGCCGGTCCCGGACCGCGACGGTCGAGCGGGGCGCCGCGCTCGGCGAAAGGCTTCAGGAGGACGGCCCCGGTGCCCGAGGCGCCGTCGATGGCCAGGATCCGTGCCAGTTCATCGTTGTGATACGCGATCGATCGATCGCGCCGGACGACCCCGACGCCGATGGGCACCTGGCGCAGGACGTCCGGCAGGACATCCCGGATCCGGCGGTCGCCGTCCACCAGCGACACCGGCGCGGGCGGTACCGGCGCGAGCGGTATCGTGCCCCACGCCCCCGGCACGACGCCATGGGTCATGACGGCGATCCGGCGGATGTGGTCGTTCGGCTGGCCATCAGGGCCTCGAGTGTCGAGGGGGCAACAGGAAAGCGTGACTCCCGGACCCCCAGTGGCACGGGAGCCACGACCACGAGTGTCGGGCACGAAGGGTGACGGTCGGTCCCGTCGGAACGCCATCCGCCTTGCACCTGCCTCGCGGCTCGCGGCTCCCGGCTCGGGTGGCCACGGCCAGGGTCAGCCGGTGACGTCGTCCTGGGCGACCTCGCCGCGCCACGCGCCGGTGGCCTCGCCGCGCTCCTCGATGAACGCCTTGAAGCGCCCCAGGTCCCCGGTCGCGCGCCGCTGGACGAAGCCCAGGGCATCACCGGCCGCCTCGATCGGGCCTTCCGGCTCGACGTCGAGTTGGAGGGTCACCCGGGCCTTGCGGTCATCCAGGCGGTGGAAGGTCACGACGCCCGCGTTCTCGGCGCCGTCGGTCGCCTTCCAGGCGATGCGCTGATCCGGCGTCTGCTCGGTGATCACGGCCTGCCACTCCTTGGTCACGCCGCCGATCGACGCCTTCCAGTCGAGGTGCGTGTCATCGGTCTGGCGGACGTACTCCACGCCCTCCATGAAGCGCGGGAAGTCTTCGAACTGCGTCCACTGGTCGTACGCGGTGCGAACGGGGACGTCGACATCGATGGACTCGAGGATCTGGGACATGGGTACCTCCGTGGATGCAGCAAGACCCACCATCTTCGGTGGGTCTTCGCTGCATGGTGGGTGTGAGCCGGGACGCTCGCCCGGCGCTGGATCAGATCGAGCCGCGCCCGCTGCGCCGGCCGGTGACCATGCCGACGACGACGACGGCGATGACCGCGCCGATGGTCGCGACGATGATCGAGCTGATGTCGAGCGCGCCGTTGATCGGGTCGGTGTTGAACAGGACGCTGGCCAGGAAGCCGCCGACGAGCGCGCCGACGATGCCGAGCACGATGTGGCCGATGACGCCGAGGCCTTCGTCACCCTTGACGAGGAAGCCGGCGAGATACCCGGCGATCGCGCCGAGGACGAGCCAGGAAATGATTCCCATGGTGTGAACCTCCATCCCGGTCGGGCATCGCACCCGACAGCTGGGTCATGTCTCCCCGAAGTCCGGGGGCTGGTCCCCACAATCGCCGACGGCGGGCGCTGCCCGGACTACGAACCGGGCGTTGCGCATAACAACGGCGTGAAGACGGTGCGCGCGGCGGCCCCCAGGAACGCGACCGCGAGCAGGCGCGGGACCATAGGCTGAACCTCCCGGATGGACCGCGGCACGCGCGCTGTTGTCATGCGTCCGTGATGCGCCAGTGGTCCGCCGCGAGCCTGGCGGCACGCCCCGTCGCGCACGATCGTGCCACCGGGGGGTGATCACGCACACGACCCCGCCGGAGGATCCTATCGATGCTCGCTGAGCACCCAGCCACCGACCTCGTCGGTGACGACCCCGACCTCCTGGTCGATCGTTCCATGCTCGTCCTGCAGTACGCGCTGGCCGCCATCGCCCTCGCCGCCGCACTGCTCCTGGCGGGTGTTCGCTGAGCGCCGGCGTCCGGGCCCGACTGTTCGATGCGGACGGCCACGACCGCGCCATCGACATCGACCAGGAAGACCTGGCGTCCACCGATGACCGCCGCATCGTGTGGGTCGACATCGACCTCGATGGCGGCGCCTCGCTTGACCCCGTGGCGAGCGTGCTCAAGCTCGACGATCGCGATCGCCGCCGGATCGAGGGGGACACCGACCGCCCGCGGCTCATGCAGTCAGTCGACCGGCTGCACCTGACCCTCGAGGTCCTGGAGCCCGAGTCGGACGACCGGGACGCAGCCCTGGTGCGCCGCGAGATCGACCTGCTGGCCGGGCCCAACCTCGTCGTGACCGTCCACCACGGGCACGTCGACGCCATCGAGCGCTTCCACGACGGACTGTCCGCCGAGACGTCCTTCGGCGCCCTGGATGCCGGCGAGTTGCTGTCGGCCATCGTCGACGAGGTCATCACCGACTATTTCAACCTCATCGAGACCGTCGAGCAGCGCATCGATCGACTGGATCAGGCCGCGCTGATGGCCGGGCCCGGCGTCGACATCCTGGCCGAGATCGTGGCCATCCGGCGGCGCATCGGCGAGATCCGGCGGACGCTGGCGCCGCATCGGACCGCGCTCGCTGCGCTGGCCCGACCGGAGATGCGCGCCGAGGGGACGGTCGGCCACCCGTGGCCCGGTCTGGTCGACCGCCTGGAGGTCGCGCTGTCGGCCATCGAGTCGCTGCGCGACGCCTTGCTGGGCACCTACGACATCCACATGGGCCGGGTGGCCCAGCGCGCCAACGACGTGATGAAGGCCTTGACCGTGCTGTCCGCCGTGCTCCTGCCGGCGGTCGTGCTGGCCGGTGTCATGGGCATGAACTTCCAGATCCCGTTCTTCGACCAGTCCGGCAACTTCTTCGTCGTGCTGGCGGTGATGGTCCTGTTCAGCGGGCTGCTGGTGACAGGCGCCCGCTGGCGACGCTGGATCTAGACGTCGTCCTCGGGCATGACCTGCAGCGCGAAGCCGAATTCGGAGCCGCCTGTCGCGCGTGGCAGGCCCCAGATCCGACCGCCCATCGCCCGCACGAGTCGGGCGCACACGAACAGGCCGATGCCGGCCCCGGTGGTGTTGCGCGCGGTCGACGGGGAGCGATAGAAGAGGTCGAACAGGCGCTCGGCCTCGTCGGCCTCGATGCCCGGACCGTCGTCCAGGATGCGCACCAGGACCTCGTCATCGGTCGCGGTCACGATGACCTCGACGTGGCTTGACGGCCCCGCGTACTTGGCCGCGTTGGACAGCAGGTTGCGCAGGGTCTGCTCGACGTAGATCGGATCGGCCACCACGGTCGGTGCCCCGGCCGGCACGCTGACCTCGAAGTCGACGCCCGGCCAGCGGGTCTGCTCGGACGCCACGACACCGGGCACGATGCGTTGCAGGAGGACGGGCTCCTTGCCGAGATCGTCGCTCGACTCCCCGAAGCGGTTCATGGCCACCACATCCTCGACCAGGCGCTGCAGACGCTCGGCCTCGGCGACGATGTCGTCGAAGATCGCCTGGCGGGTCGCCGCGTCGACCGTCGACTCGCGACGGGCAAGGAGCTTGGCGCCGCCGTAGATCGTGGTGATGGGTGTGCGCAGCTCGTGCGACAGGACGCCGATGAAGGTCTCCCGGATGGCCTCCCTCTGGCGTGCCTCGGTGACGTCGCGCAGGACGACGATCGTCTCCATCTCCGCCAGGGCGCCGGGTTGCGCGGCGACGGGATACGTGGTCAGCTCGATCCAGGTCTCGCGCGCATCGGCGGCGGGCACGACGAACGGCCCTCCATGCCGCCCGAGCGTGGGCAGCGTCGCCTCCGGGTCGTGCAGGGCGTCGATGATGTCGCGGTAGCGGTCCAGGCGCGACACGCCCAGGATCGACATGGCGGCCGGATTGGCGAAGCGCACCACGCCGTCGTCGCGGCAGACCACGACGCCGTCGCCGATGGCCCGGATGACGGCGTTCAGTTCGGCAGCCCGGGCGTGCTCCGATTCGGCCAGCCGTTCCAGGCGGGCCTGGGCTTCCACCCGCTCGCGCACGTCGCGGGCGATGGCCACGATGGCGTCGGGCTCACCGGGCAGGTCCACCCGCTGCAGGAGGACCTCCACGGGCAATTCGCCGCCGACCAGCGGCCGGACGCGCAGGTCGATGGTGCGCGCCTCCACGCGGCCGTCCATGAGCGGCTCGATGAGTCGGCGAGCGCCCCTGGCGTCGAGGTCGAGGAGGTGCCGCCACAAGGGATGGCCGATGATCGCGTCGGGTGGCGCACCGAGCAGGTCGAGCGCGCCCTTGTTCACGTCGCGCACCTCACCGCTCGTGGCGTCCAGCACGAAGACCGCCTCGGCGACGGTGTCCAGGATGCGCCGGAAGCGATCGGCGGTGCGGAACGAGCGGGCGTTGTCGATGGCGATCCCGGCACGCAGCGCGAGGTGTTCGGCGAAGGCCACGTGGCGCGGCGCGAACAAGCGCCCCGACTCGGCGCCGACCAAGGCGATGGTGCCCAGCACCCGCTCGCCGATGAGCATGGGCACGCACATCCAGGAGTGCAGGTCCAGTTCCGCGATCAGCCGCGCGTGGCGCTCGTCAAGGGCGGCCGCGGCCAGCATCTCCGGCGTGATCTCGCCGGTCAACGTGCGGCGCTGGCGAACCACCGCATAGGCGCCGATGGGCGCGTTCGGGTCCGCCGGATAGTCGCGCCGGAGCTCCTCGACGAGGGCGACCTTGGTCGGATCCTCGTGGGCGATGGCGACCGACCGGAGTGACCCGTCGTGGTCCAGCAGGTCGATGGCGCACCAGTCGGCGATGGTCGGGACGGCAAGCTGCGCGACCTGCTGGAGCGTGGCCTCGATATCCAGGGAGGCGCCCAGGATCTCGCCTGCCTCGGCCATGAACCGGGCCAGGGCGACGTCGTCGGCGTCGACGGGCGCGGCGTCCACGGGCGCGCGGTCGACCGGCGCGCGGTCGTCGGGCTCGCTCATACCGTATCCGCGGCCGGTCTCGACACATCCGGCAGGGAGCGACCCATCTCGTCGGTGGCGTCCTCGTCAGGAGTGGCGATACTCGCCGGGTCCTGCGCCACGGGCGTTTCTCGAGCCTGCAACCGGGACAGGACGATCTCGATGGAGGCCGCCACCGGCACCGCCAGGAACGCGCCGAGGATGCCGCCGACCGTGCCGCCGATGAGCAGGCTCAGGAACACGAGCAGCGGCGAGATGCCGACTGTATTGCGCATGACCATCGGCACCAGGACGCTGCCCTCGATGAGCTGGAGGACGAGGTAGATGACGGCGACAGCGACGGCGAGCTCTGGCGAGACGGTGGCCGCCACGAGCACGGCCGGGATCGCCCCCAGCAGCGGGCCGACGATCGGGATGGCCTCGCTGAGGCCCGCGATGAGGCCCAACAGCAGCGCCCCGGGCAGGCCCAGCAGGGTGTAGGTGATGGCCGTCGCGGCACCGATGGAACCCATCAGGATGAGCTGCCCGCGGACCCACAGGCCGAGACGGGTCTCGATCTCGTTCCACGCGTTGCGCGCTCCGGCGCGCCGGTCCACGGACACGAAGGCAAGCACGTAGCGCTGCAGCCGGGCGTGCTCGACGAGCCAGAAGAAGACGATGGTCAGGAGCGTGGCCAGGAACACGAAGCCTTCGGCGACCGCCGCGCCGACCTCGACCACCGTGTCGGGATCGGGCGGCGGCGGTGGCTTGAGGATGCCCGCGACCGACTCGATGAGGGCCGTGACGCTGCGTGCAAGGGCCGCGGGTCGGAGCTCGGCCGCCCACGCCCTGGCCTGCTCGAAGAACGGGGGCAGTGAGGCGACGATCTCCTCGCCCTGCTTGACCGCGGCCGGCAGCACGATGAACGCGAGCCCCAGCATCGTGACGAAGAACGCGAGATAGACGACGAGGATGGTGCCGCCTCGGCCCAACGGCAGGCGCTCCCGGAGGGCGCCGACCATCGGCTCGAGGGCGGATGCGAGCAGGACCGCGATGAACAGGAGCAGCAGCACGCTGGAGGCTGCCCCGGCCACAGCGACGAGGCCCAGCACGATGAGCACGCCCACGGCCAGGCCCATCCCCTTGATCGTCCATGGCATGAGATCGGAGCGCATGGTGACGGAAGCTCCAACGACGAACGAGTGACGCTCCTGAGCATGCCCGGCGGGAGCTCGACGTGAAACGGCATGTCCGGAGGGCGCCCTTGCAACGGCGTGACAATGCGGATGCGACCCTGGACTACCATCCGGGTCATGCCTGAACTGCCTGCCGAACGCTCGACCATCGTCGCCGGTGGCACCGGCCGCGTGGCGCTCGCCCCCGACCTCGCCGACCTGCGCCTTGGTGTGTCGGTCAGTCGCCCCACCGTGGACGCCGCCCGGGCGGAGGCGGGCCGACTCATGGACGCCATCCTGGCCGCCGTCGATGGCGCCGGTGTGGCCCGCCGCGACGTCCGCACGGCGCTCCTGTCCGTCCAGCCGCGCTACGACTACCGCGACAACAAGGCGCCCACACTGACCGGCTACGAGCTTGCCAACGTGGTGGAGGTCACGGTCCGCGACCTGGCCCGCCTGGGCGACGTCGTCGACGGCACGCTCGGCGCCGGTGCCACGAGCATGGACGGGCTGTCGTTCCGCATCGCTGACCCGACCGAGGCGGAGCGCGAGGCGCGCGTCCTGGCGATGGCCCAGGCCCGCTCCCGCGCGGATGTCCTGGCCGAGGCGGCGGGACTGACCATCGACGGCGTCGCCGAGGTCATCGAGGGCGCGGCGGGTCAGCCGCCCGGGCCGCGCCCCAAGGCGGAGCGGATGATGATGGCCACCGACGCCGCGACCCCGGTCGAGGCAGGATCCCTGGAGATCGCGGTCGCCGTGACGGTCACGTACCGGGCGCGCTGATCCGGAGCAGTTCCCCGCTGGCGAGATCGGTGGCCACGAGTTCGCCCGTTGCGTCCGCCACGATGGCGCTGATGGACCGGTCCGACTCCAGGACCACGACCGGCTCCACGGTGGGGGTCGCGTCCGACGGGATCGCCCAGAATCGACCCGAGCAGTAGTCGCTGAAGACATAGAAACCACGCAGGGTCGGCCACGCCGCCCCGCGGTAGACGGTCCCGCCGGTGACCGAGCAGCCCAGGTCGTGGCCATACTCCGTGACCGGCAGGACCAGGCCGTCGCGGTCACAGCCGTCGGATGGCTCGAAGCAATGCGTGCCTTCCAGGACGTTCCAGCCGAAGTCCAGGCCGCCCTCGCCTGCCGGCGCCACGTCGATCTCCTCCCAGGCGCCCTGGCCGACGTCGCCGATCCACAGGTCGCCGGTCGCCGGGTCGAAGCGGATGCGCCACGGGTTGCGCAGGCCCGATGCCCACGTCTCCGGGATGGCGCCGGCCGTATCCGCGTACGGGTTGTCGCCCGGGATGGCGTACGGCGGGTCGCTGTCGGCCGCGACATCCACATCGATGCGCAGGATCTTGCCGAGCGGCGTGCTCAGGTCCCGGCCCGCGCCAAGTGGGTCGCCGCCGCCACCACCGTCGCCAGTGGCGATGTACAGGTAGCCGTCCGGACCGAACGCCAGGCCGCCGCCGTTGTGGTTGCCGAACGGATCATCCATGACCAGGAGCCGCCGCTCCGTGGACGGATCCACGGCCGCCCCGGCGCCGCCGTCAACGCGGAACGAGCTGACGACCTGGTTCCCATCGAGCGCGGTGTAGTAGACGAACAGGCGGCCATCGACCGGGTCGGGGTGGAAGGCCAGGCCCAGCAGCCCCTGCTCGCCGCCGGCGGTGACCGTACCGGCGATGTCCAGGAACGGCTCCGGCCGCAGGGCGTCATCGCGCGCGACCATGATCCGGCCGCCTTGCTCCACGACGTACAGCGCCGCAGGGTCGTCGGGTCGGACGGCGATATCGACCGGGGCGTCCAGGTCGCCGACGATGACCGTCAGCTCGAGCGCCGGGGCGTCACCGGTCGGCCCGCTCGCGTCCATCGTCGGCGTCGGTTCGGGGGTCGCGCCCGCTGGCTCGCTCGGGCCCGGCGCCACCGGCGATGCGATCGTCGAGGGCGAGGGCGCAGAGGCGGACGAGGTTGGTGCCGGGTCGCCGCAGGCGGCCGCGACGAGCAGGCCGGCCATCGCGAGCGCCAGGACGCGGGTGGTGTGGAAGCGAGCGGGGATGGGCATCCACGGAGGGTATCGGGGTTCGCTCGGGAGGGCCCGCGACGCCCCGGCGCGCTGCTACGCTACCCACCGGAGGTGCGTCAGGATGTTCGATCGACTCATCGCTGGCGCGGGCGCCATCACCGACCTCGCCGACCGCGCAGTGCGCGCGCTGCTGCGCGCCGCGGGATCGCGCATCGCCGACACCCGGCCGGGCTCGGTCGTCCTGGCCGCCGTCCTGCTCCTTGCTGCGGGTGGCCTGGTCCTGGTCGGCTGGGAGTCCTTGACCGCGGGCGGGCTTCGGACCATGGGCGCCGGCGACGTCCCTGACGACGACTCGATGGGCGGCCGGGTCCACGCAACCGTGGAGGGCGGGCTCAGCAGCTCGTACGTGGAGACGTACCTCGATACGGATGGCGACGGCACCCAGGACGATGGAGAGACCGGCGAGGACTGGGCCTACTGGATGGTCGATCCGGTGACTCGGGACGGCGTGACCGTGATGTCCATCGGTGCGCCCTGGGACGTCTTCACCGCTACCTACAGCGGCGAGGTGCTGACCGATCGGGCGTACGTGTCGGAGACCCCGTTCATCGGTGAGGAGCTCGCCACCTACGGCGTCACGCTAGATCCCGACCACGTCATCGACGCGCGCGTGCCGGGCACGCCGACCGAGCATGCCGTCGGCGATGCGCTGCCCACCGACGGGACGACCGTGACCCTCACCGGTTCGCGCACGGTCGGCTACGCGACGAGTTGCAGCGACGATGTCGACGGCGACGGCCAGTGCGGCGCGGATGAGATCGATGCTTTCGACATCGCCATCTTCGATCGCGCCACGGGCGTCGGCGTCCTCGTCGTGACCGATCAGGACCCCGACTTGCTGCCGGTCAGCTACACGGGCATCCTGCGGCGCGACCCGTCGACCGTGTCCGAGATGGCGAACGCGCCCGGGCCGACCCTTGAGGACTACGGCATCACCGTCTCGCCGACGTATCTCCTGGAGGTGGGCGCGACCCCGGCCGATCCAGGGGCCAGCCTCTTCCTGGCGCTGCTCGCCGGCCTGGCGGCCGTGGTCATCCTGGTCGGCCTCGCCGGCGGCTACATCGGGTACCGCACGACCGGCGCTCGACCGGCCGGCGCGTCCACCCTGCCGCTCGATGCGTCCATCCCGGTGCGCCTGACAGGGGTCGTGCGCAGCCCCGTCGGGGACACCCACGTTCGTGACGTGCCGGCGATCCTGCGCCGGTTCGAGATGCGTGCGAACTCGGCGCCGTCGACGGTGGACGGTGAGCCCGACGCGCCTGAGGCGCCCGACGCGCCGGACGCCAGCGCCGTCCCGGACGCGAACGCCATCCCGGACGCGAAGGCCATCCCGATCGACTCGACCCTCATCGTCGAGCGCGTGAGTCGACCGGAGGGCGTGGCCCTCGGCATCGGGGAGCTCCAGAAGCTGTCGGTCGGGTCGGCGACCACGTTCCGTGGCTCGCGGCCGGCCATCCGGGCCACAGCCGGCACCGGGCCGCTCATCCTGTCCTTCGACGACGTCGCGACGCGCGATCTGGCAGCGGCAGAACTGGTCGGCGAAGCCGGCCTGGACTTCGCGACGCCGACCGGTCCGGACGCCGCGCCCCCGACCGAGCGAGCCGCAGACCCGTCGACTGACGAGGGGATCCGCTGATGGATGCCTGGGAGCTCGATGACCTGGAAGCCGTGCGCGTCGCGAGCGGCGTCCGCTACCACGAGTTCATCAGCGTGCCGGACCTGTCCGGCGGGCTGTACGTGCTGGACGCGGGGGCGACGGACACCCAGTCCCCGCACGGGGAGGACGAGGTCTACATCGTGATGGAGGGCCTGGCGACGGTCAGCGTCGGCAACGAGGACCGGCCGGTGCGGCCGGGCTCGGTCGTGTTCGTGGCCGCCGGCGTGCCGCACCGCTTTCACGACATCACGGAGCGCCTGGTGCTGATGGTCATGTTCGGGCCAGCCGAGTACTCCCGGACAGCCGCGCTTCCAGCGCCCGGCTGAACGCCAGCGCCAGTTCGGCTC